>Ga0163152_10004545_pt1 | contig 17078 bp, 12 predicted proteins | sample OliLakLV19MP8IB2_FD_148635 | JGI IMG/M metagenome (GOLD analysis project Ga0163152, IMG submission 148635) | Freshwater microbial mat bacterial communities from Lake Vanda, McMurdo Dry Valleys, Antarctica - Oligotrophic Lake LV.19.MP8.IB-2 | ecosystem: Environmental > Aquatic > Freshwater >... | reverse complement strand
GGCAAACAGCGTCCGGGGCCCACGCTCGACGGAACGATGGAGGTGTTCAACGACCGCCCACGCGATCGACAGACCGTCGTACGTCGAGGTGCCGCGGCCGATCTCGTCGAGAATGATGAGCGAGCGGTCCGTGGCGTTGTTGAGGATGTTCGCGGTTTCAGCTATCGTGACCATTTCCGACGCCATATCCTCGCGCATGTCTAATCGAGCAGTTGGGTGCGAGATCGCTTCAAAGTCATTTCGAGCGATTTCATGCCCTGCTCGTCGGTCACAATAAAATTGTTCGCGAAGCAGTTGAACCGACCTGCTTGGCTGTGGGGGATCGGTGATCGGGCTCGCGTCAGGCCCGGGCCGCTTCGAGCCGTTCGAAGTCTTGTTCGTCACCGCTTTCAAGCCAATCCTCGCGTTCTTCGTCCTGGAGATGGGTCTGCTCGCGGCGCAACGCATCCCGGACCTCCGCCAATCCGCCAACGAAGTATGCTGACCCGCGCAACACGCCATGTAACAGGCGCTCGGCGCTGCCGTCGCGAAACTTGGCGGCCGCATCGTCCGCGCTCATCCTTTCCAGACAAAAGTGAAACACGGCTTCATCGCCTCGCAGAAGCACGGCATGGAGGTGATCTCGACCATCGATCCCGACGCTCCGCTCATCGTGGCCGAGGCGGTGAGGCAGTATACCGCGGGCGATTCTCGCGGGCCTGCGCGCCGGTCAGTTGTTTTCTTTCTCCTTCGGAGCCGTGCCGGCCCAGTCCTTTCCCATGCAATCCTTCCACCAAGCTCGCCAGGCCGCGTCCATTTGCTTGACGAGGTCCGGCCGCTTCGCGGCCAGATCGCGGGTCTCCGTGCGATCCGTCGCCAGGTCATACAACTCCCATGCCGCCCCCTGACGCACGAGCTTCCATTGGCCGTCGCGGATGGCGGTGCCTCGGCCGAATTGGAAAAACAGCGGGCGCGGACGCGCGACCGCCTGCCCCGCGAAGGCAGGGAGCAAGCTCACCCCGTCCGGCGGAGGAACCTTCGCCGCTTTCGCCCCGCCGGGATATTTCGCCCCGCTCACGGCCAAGACGGTGGGCATAATGTCAATGAGGTGGACAGGCTCGCGATTCCAGCCGGGTTGCGGCTTGAGGCCCGCGGGCCAGTGCACCACCAAGGGCGTGGCTATCCCACCCTCGAAGCTGTCTTGCTTCCATTTGCGCAAAGGCGTGTTGCCCACCGATGCCCAGTTCTGGCCGTAGCTCACATAACTCGCCACGCTGCCCAGCGGGGCGTTGGGATCGACGTTGTTGACCTTGGGGCTCTCCGCACAGGCCCCGTTATCCGCCAGAAAAAGAATCAGAGTGTTGTCGAGTTTGCCCTGCTCTTCCAGTCGCTGCAGCACCCGCCCGATGTTTTGGTCCACCCGATCAACCATGGCGGCATAAATCTCCATCTGCCTCGCTTCCTGCGTGCGCTCGTCCGGCGAAAGGTCGCCCCATTTAACTCCACTCTTTCGCCCGTATTCCATCGGCGGCAGGGGCGAGGTTTTCGGATCCACCAAACCCAGCTTGATCTGACGCTCATAACGGGCCTGGCGGACCGCCTCATAGCCGCCGTCGTAGACGCCCTTGTATTTGGCAATATCCTCCGGCCAGGCCTGCAGCGGCCAGTGCGGGGCCGTGTATGCCAGATAAAGCAGGAAAGGTTTATCAGTCTTCTTATACTCATTCAGCCATACCAGCGCCCGATCGGTGAAGGCATCGGTGTCGTAAAACCGGGGATCCTCCGGGATGAAATCGTTCACTTCCTGGCCGTCGAGCGACCAGCGGTTCGCGTCGCTTTTGAACGCCGGCGCGGGCTGGCCCGGGGCGGCTTTGCTGCCCGGATTAAAGTGGTTCTGCGCGCCACCGAGCAGGCCGTAGAAGCGGTCGTAGCCCCGCGACACGGGGTTGAACCGGGCGTGGTGCTTGCCCGACCAAAGCGTATGGTAACCGGCCGGCCGCAGCACTTCGCCCAGCGTCGCGGTGTTGGAAAAATCCCGATCCGTGCGTTGGAAATACACTCCGGTCTGCAGACAGGCGCGCGTGGGGTAGCATTTCGCGGTGTTATACATTTCCGCGAACTTCATCCCGTTGGCCGCGAGGCGATCGATATTAGGCGTGCGGACCTCGCCGCCGTAACAGCCGATGTCCGAGTAGCCCATGTCATCCACCAAAATGATCAGGATGTTGGGCGGCGTGGCCGCGCTCGAACCCGGTGCAAGCATGAGCCCCGCTGCAAGCAGGAAGAAATGGAATCGAAGAGGCATGGTCTTTGGTCGCGAGTGGGATGATCCCGGTCAATCGAGTTTGACCACCCAGATATTTCTAAACTGCACCGGATTGCCGTGGTCTTGCAGAACGATCGGCCCGCGGGCCGTCTCTTTTCCACCCCCGGTGGGCTTGGGCACGGCGACTTCGTTGTGGATCAAAATGCCGTTCAGCCACACGGTCATTCGGGCGTCGGTGGTCTTGTTTCCTTCGGGCGAAAAGCGTGGCGCCTTGAACTCGATATCATACGTTTGCCAGAGGCCGGCGGGATATCCGGCGTTACAATCCGGTTCGCGAACCTTGTAGATGCCACCGCATTCATTGTCCCGGCCATAGAGTCCGAAGCTGTCGAGGATCTGCGTCTCATAGATCCCGAGATGGATGATGCCACTATTGGAGCGTCCCTGTCCGGTGGCGTCAGGTTTGTGCGCGAGCTTGAACTCCAGGTGCAGGCGGTAGTCGCCAAAGTTATCCTTCGTCCGCAGGTCCTGCTTGTTCTTTTTTCCCTCGCGCTGAGATACGACTTCGAGAGCACCCGCATCGGTGATGATCCACTGAATGGAGTCCGTCGGAGCCTGCTTGGATTCCCAGGCCTTCAGGTGGCTACCATCGAAGAGGACCGCGCCGCCGGCCGGTGCCTCCGCTCCCAACGTGGGTGAGGGCCGGAAAGGAATTTTCCGCAGCGAGTAGGTGCCGCTTTTCGCGCCCGCAATCGTCCCCTTCAACTCGCTGCCTCTGGCTCGCCCGCTCCAGTGCACGGCATTGTTCGGCAGTTCCCCTTGCGCGGACGCAGCGACAGTCGGCGTTCCGCTGCGGTCGCTTTCCACAACCAGTTCATCGCTTTGAACCATGCCGTTGAGAACACCGAGAGCCGGTTTTCGCGAATCCGCTTCCGTGCGAAAAGCGACCTCATACCGATTTTTGTAGGCGATCACGGTCGCGTGCAGCGGCGATTCTGTCGCGTTGGACTTCAAGGTGCCAGACCAGTTTCCGGTATAAGGATCAGAGACTGTTCCGAACTCGGCGGCGGGCAAAATGCGAGTGAGAGTCAGGCAGAGCGCGAGAGTCCAAGGGTGGATTCGATTCATCGACTAAGTTGTGGAGCGACGTCAGGCCAAGGTGTAATAGTGAGCCCATTCCGCGCGTGGCTTTGCCCCGGCAAGCAGGAAGTTGGCTTCCTCGTTGCCGATGAACCGCTTCGTCTTCGGATCGAAGCTCAGGTCTACGTTCAAGTATTCCGCAATCATACCCAGGTTCAACACCTGGGTCAGTTCGCCGCTCACGCTGAAGGGCGAAGTGGTCGTAGTGTTGCCCAAGCAGGCCTGCACAAAGCTGGTGCCATGGGAGTATTCCGGCTTCGGCGCTTTGATGGCATCCCATTTTTCCAGCATGATTTTCCGGGGATAGATTCGTGAAACATCGCCGTGGTGGCCGCGCATGATCACGTAGTCGCCTTGCTTCCGATGGAGGAGCGTTCCGGCCTCACCCAACGCGGGTAGTCTGACGGATTCGTCCTCCTGGATGTCGCCGTATTTTTCGTCGAACACGGGATGGCAGTCCGCCCCCGCCTTCCACATCAGCTCCACAGCGGGCGCACCCGGGCCTCTGGCCGCGAACTGAAACCGAATGTGCGAAGTCAGGGGAAAAATCACTTTGTTATAGTCATCCAAACGAACCGGCGACACCGCCGTGGGCAGGCCCAGGTTCAAGTAGTGATGCACGAAATCGATGATATGGCAGCCCCAGTCTCCGAACATGCCACAGCCGTAATCGTGAAAGGCGCGCCAACCGAACGGGTGATAAAGAGAGTTGTAGGGCCGAACGGGTTGGGGCCCGCACCAGACTTTCCAATCGGAAAATGAGTCCGGCACTTTCTCCTCGGGTGGATAGGCGGAGATGCGCTTTTCGGGCTGCATGAACCACAGCGACGGTTCCTTCCAGGCGTCGATCTTGTAGACATCGGCGGTCAAACCTGCCGCCACCAATTGCTGAAATTGGGCGGCGCCCGACGAGGTATGCCCCTGGTTCCCCATCTGCGTCACCACCTTAAATTTCTTTTCGGCCCGCATCAGAATCTCAGCTTCCGCGAACGTATGCGTCAGCGGTTTTTCCACATAAACATGCTTGCCCATCGCCATAGCGTGGATGGCTGCGACAAAGTGATTGTGATCGGGGATGACGACGCTGACGGCGTCGATATCCTTGCCCATCTTGTCCAGCATCACCCGGAAGTCGCTGAAGCGAGGCACGTCGGGCCACGTTTCCAGATTGCCCTCGATTTTTCGCGAACCGCCAAAATCCACATCGCAGAACGCCACTGGCACCGCATGCCCGTCACTGGTCAGGCTCGGGATGGTGCCGGCCGCCCGCCCTCCGACGCCGATGCACCCGAGGTTGACGCGCCGACTGGGCGGCAGGGCAGGATTCGTGGCCGCGCGGGCCGCCGTCAGGTAGGCCGGAATCAACGTAAATCCGAGGGCCGAGACCGCGGATTTGCGGATGAAGTCGCGACGCGAACGGTGATGGACGTGTCTCATTAGGTGATAACTGTTCGGGCTGTCGGTTGTCGTCCCAGCTGTATTCAGTCCAAATCTGATTCTGTCTTCGGGATGATTTTGCCCTCAAAGTCGACATTGCTGTAGGTCCTGAACTGCCACTTCTTCGGATCGAAGGCCGGGTTGAGCACGGGCATCTGGGCGCCGGTTTCTTTGAGCCAGGCGTGGAGCTTTTTCTTCAGCTCGGCGGTTTTCTCCGGCAGGGCCGCAGCGAGATTGCGCGTTTCCGAGATGTCGTCCCGGATCCGGTAGAGTTCGTACCGGTCGCCCGGGATGATCTTCTTGAAATCATCCTCCCGCACGGAATCCCCGTGGAAGTAAATGAGCTTGTAGTCATCGGTGCGGATCAGGCTGCTGGGGGTCTTGTTGTAATGAGGAATATAAAGGGGGAGGTGCATGTAGAGTGCCTCGCGCTCGAAGCCACCGCGTCCGTCCATGAGGGGTAGAATGCTTTTTCCGTCGAGCTGGTAGCTGCCCACGCTTCCTCCGGCGATTTCCATGAAGGTGGGAAACAGGTCGACGATATGGACCGGCTTGTCGATTTCCTGGCCCGCCTTGATGCGCTCCGGCCAGTGAACGATGAGCGGCACGCGGATCCCGCCCTCGTATTCGGAGCCCTTGCCACGCCGGAGGGGGGAGTTGTCCCAGACCCGGAACAGGCCGCCGTTGTCGGACATAAACACCACCATGGTTTCGCGTCCGAGCTGCAGTTTCTTGATGCCGTCCAACAGGACGCCGATGCTATCGTCGAGGTATTCGATCATGGCCAGAAAGTCGGCCACTGGACGGTCTTCGAACTTCGGCTGGGGACCGCCGGACCTTTTGTAGCCCATGTCCGCGTATTTCTTGGTGAGACGTTCCGGGGCCTCCACCTTGGTATGGACGGTGTTGTGGGCGAGATAGGCCAGTGACGGCTTGTCCCGATGGGTGTCCAGGTAATGCAGGACGGCATTGGTATACTCCATGACGTTCTTGTCGTCCGACTCCACCTTGAAGCCGGGCTCTGCCGCCATGAGTTCCCAGCCCCATTGGGCGATAAAGCCGGCCGGGCCCAGATTCTTTTTCTCTGGTCCCTTCTCGGCGACATCGACGTGCCACTTGCCGACCTGACCGACATGATAGCCGGCGTTGCCGAGCATCCGGGCGACGTTCATGGCACCCTTGTCCAGCTTGCGGTTGGACTCGGGCTGGATCATCCGAGCATGGGGCATCCCGTGTTTCTCGAAGATGACCGCGGTGTGGTTGGTGCGCGACTCCCACTGGCCGGTCATGAAGGCAAAGCGCGTGGGCGAGCATTGCGGCAAGGCGTAGGCCGCGGTGAACTTCGCGCCCTCTTTGGCCAGGCGGTCGATGTTCGGGGTAGGCACGATCGCGTTGCCGTAGCTGCCGACGGCGTTCCAGCCCATGTCGTCGATCAAAACGAAGACGATGTTTGGCTTGGCTGATGGCTGCCTCGGGTCGGCGGCCGGGAGCGCTGGCGGCGAGGCCAATGCCACGGCGAGCAGGAGGAGCTGGGGTGTTTTTTTCAAGGTGGGTGGTCGGGTTAATCTTCGCTGCGTTTGCCGCCTCTCGTGGGAGGCACGGGCAGGGGCATTTAGTCACGCTGGAGGAGCATCCACTCCTGCAGGAGCGCCTTGAGGTGGCGCTCTTCACCTGCGGCCTCCTTCGTGCCCGCGAGATTGTTGAACTCGTTGGGGTCTTTCGCGAGGTCGTAGAGCTCGAACATCGGCCGGGTGGTCGCGAAGTAGAGCTTCTCGATGCTGGCTTCCAGCTTGCCGGTGTTGTGCATCTGCACGAGTTCCTGCCAGAAGGCATCCTTGGCAAAATCCACGGGCCAGTAAGGCAGTTCGCCGAGGGCGTTGTAGATGAGCTTGTGGGTCTGGGTGACGACCACGCGGCCGAGATCGAAGTCCGCGCTGTTCCCCGGGAGGTTGGTGCCGTGGGCGCCGCGCTCGGCGAACACCTGGGAGCGACCCGAAAAGGGCTCGTCGCGCAGCAGCTTGAGGAAGCTCTTGCCCGTCATCTCCGGCGGCACGGGGAGACCGGCGGCCTCGAGCAGGGTGGGAGCAAGGTCCTCGCCGCTGATCAGCTCGGCCGTGGACGTGCCGGCCTTGACCTGGCCCGGCCAGCGCACCAGCAGCGGCACCCTGATCCCGAACTCGTAAAGCGTGCCCTTGCCGCGAAATTGTGAAGCGCCGTTGTCCGCCATGAAGATCACGATCGTGCTGGCGGCGAGGCCTCGTGTTTCCAGCTCGGTCATCACCTTCCCGAAGAGAACATCGAAACTGGCGATCTCGTCATAGTACCGCGCGAAGTCCTCGCGCACGAGCTGCGTGTCCGGGTAATGGGCGGGGAGCGTGAGCTTCTTAGGATCATGCTTCACCGGACCATGAGTGTTTAGCGGGCGATGGGGATCGTTGGAGCAGAGCTGCAGGAAGAAGGGCTTGGCTGACGGCTTGAGGTCGAGGAACTCGCGGAACTGCGCGAACTGGGTCTCACTGCCGGTGCCGACCTTCACGGAGTCGAGGCGATCGGGAAAAGTTTTAAGCTTATACTTCTCGAAGACTGTCTGCGTTTCCGGCGGCATGGCGGTCACCGCGCCGTCCATGTGGTAGGTGCGACCGGCGACCCCGGTAAACCAGCCCGCCGCCCGCAACGCCTCGGGATACGTCTTGATCGCGCGCGGCAGCGGTGCGGAAAACCGGGACATGTCAATATCCACCGGCGAGCGTCCGGTGAAGATGCTCGCGCGCGACGGCACGCATTGCGGGCTGGTCACATAGGCCCGATCAAAGCGCATGCCCTCGGCCGCGAAGCGGTCGAGGTTCGGCGTCATGATGTCCTGGTTCCCGTAGCACCCGACGTGCGGGTAGCTGTGATCGTCCGAGAGGATGAGCAGGATGTTTGGCTTCGGCTCGGCGCTATAAAGCCCCAGCGGGGCCAGCAGCACAGCGGCGATAATGAAAAGGATGTTTTTCATTTAAGGGTTCAGTGGAAACGCAGGCGCGCTCAGAGCTCAAAATCTCACATCGACCGAGAGCGTATAGGTCCGCGGGCGCTGGAGGGCCCACCGCACGACTCGCATCTCCCCGGGATTGCCGAACACGCCGAAGTCGTCCGTGTCGGCGAGCTGCGGCAAGTGTTTGTCGAAGTCGAAGAGATTGGCGACATCGAGCCGGACCTCGACCTGCCTCTGGTACAGCTTGAACGTCCGTCCCACTTGGGCGCCGACTTCGAAAAGTTCCGTGCCCCGGAACGGGCGGTCGACCTGGATGAGACGGTTGGCGTCCCGATAATAGCCGATGGTGGGGGCACTGCGGTAGCGGCCCCGCCCAGTGACTCGCCATCCCGCAAGCGCCCCATCGGTGAAGCCATAGCTGGAAACCGCGTTGAGCGCATACTTGCCGACCGAGGCGAGATCACGGCCCTCGGTGGCATTGGCGTCGGCCAGTGCGGTGGTCAGACCGACGAGCCGGGCATCGACCGTGATCAAGTCCGCGGCAGCTAGGGCGGCCGTGGCGGGATTGCCCGGGGTGTTGGCGAGTTGGGCGAGGCGCGTCTTCCACGCCGCTATCCGCTTCAGATCGTCCGTAATCAGAGTTTTGATCGCCCCGTAACGGTTGCTTTCGATCGTGTTGTTGATGCTCCCGGTCAGCAGGAGTCGCCAGTTGCGGGTGGGATTGACCACGGTCGTCATCTCCCAACCGGAAAGCGCGGTATCCGTCAGGCCGCGCACATTGTTGATCTGAATGATGCTTTCCGGCGGAATGTCGGCCACGAGGCCGGTGCCGGCCCAGTTCCGCTGCATGAGCCCGTAGACAGTGTTGCGTGGACCGATGAACGTGTTGTTGGCGGGATTGAATTGGGAGGTGTTGCGGGTCGCCGCCTCGTAGTGGCTGAGGCTGAAGGTGAGCCGGTCATTCAGCAGGTAAAGCCGAAGGCCATATTCCTCGGTCTTACCGGTCTCCGGCGGGAGGAGCGTGCCGTCCGCCGAGTAGAGGTTGGCGACGTCCGCCGCAGGGTTGAAAACCTCCGACCGGTTGTAGGTGAGGGAAAGCCACTTGGTGGCGTGTCCCACCAACCCAAGCGTTGTTGTCGTGCGCGCGAGGGTCGTATCCGGCGCTTGTCCATCGGGAATGTCGTAATCGCGGGAACTCACGAAGTAGGGCGTCCCCGCCTTGCGCCTCGTGTCGGCGGCGCGCAAGGTCCAGTTGTCGATCTTGTCCCGGCGCAGGCCATAGGTGGCGACGAGGCGCTCCTGCAGGAGATAGCCCTGCCAAACCAAGGCCCGCGATTCCTGTTCTCGCTCGGTGATGCCGGGCGCCTGCGTGGCTTCCGTGCTGAATTTGTAGAGATAGGTCCCCGGTCTGCTGGGGTTGAGGACGTCGGCCAGGGCCGGGTTTTCAAAGACCGCGTAGTGGGGGTAGGGGCTGACGTCGCCGTTTCGCGGGGTGTAGTAGGAACGGAAATTGAGCCGGTGCTGGGCGTTCAACGGATCCGTGTTCAAGCCGTTTGAACCGTCCACGATCGTGTTCACGACAAATTCCTGATTGGTTTTGGAGGTATTGTGATTCGTTTCCCACAGGCCGGCAAAGCGGTGGCGGCCGAAGATGCTTTTCCCATCTTTCGGCTTCAGGTCATACGAAGCCGTGACGCGCCAGCCTAGATTCTCGTCCTGGGGCGTCCCTTGGCGGGGGCTGCCCTCAGCGTATAGCTTCTGGTAGCCCGAGTTCGAAGTGCCATCGGCGAGGAAGCGATTGGGATCAATCTTGATCCCGTCCATGATGGAATTGCGCTGCCGCGTGTCCTCCCGGGTGTGGTTGGCGGCCAGTTCCACGAAGAAATCGGCGGTGATGCGCTGCTCAAGGAAGACACTGGTGTTGGATCCGGTCTGCGTGTTGCCCGGCAGAGCCTTCGTCGCCGGGGTGAGCGTGGCGTCGCGCGCGATGCCGTAGGTCGCGACGGGATCGGGCACCTGGTAGGCCGCGATCGAGCCGTTGCCGAAGGGGCGTTCGATCGTCGAACCCAGGAAACGGGTATTCAGGGTCGCCGGCAGTCCGGGATCATTGCCCATGAACACGAGACTCACGCCATTTTGACTCAGGACGTTGCTGTATTGATTGCGCTGCGCCGCGGTCCAGGCCCCGGTGACCGGCGTGGTGATCAGGGGGGAGCCACCGGTCAGCCAGGATTGGTAGCCCGAGTCCATTGCCCACTTGAGCGGGACGACATTCGTCTTGACCGAGAAGTTTTCGTGGTCGGCCCGGAGGGTGGTGTGCCGAAACGGTTTGAAGGTCGCCACGAGATTCAACCTCTGCTGCACCTTGATCTCGTCGTCGCGAAACCCGCGGTCGTCGGCGGATAGGGCATTCACCCGCAGCGCAAATTTCGCATGGGCGGCCCAGTTGAAATCCAGGGCGCCGCGCCGCGAGCCATTGCTGTCGAATTTTGCACTCGCGTTGAATAAATTGCGATCCGTGCGGGCCTGCTTGGTCGACGTCACCGTGACTCCTTCCACGCCGCTGGTGCCGAACAAAATCGAATTAGGTCCGTTCGCGCCGGTCAGTCGCTCCGAGTTGTAGAGATCGACCTGCCCCGCCACCGGAAAGAAGTTTCGCGACGACGCCGTCGTGCTGATACCGCGAACCTTTCGCGTACCCGGGTTGGCCATACCATTGTTGCCCGCCTGTGTGCCACCGCCGATCGGCGCTCCGAAGTCCTCGTTGCCGCTCGGGAAGAACAGGACCGCCTCGGCGATCGAGTTCACGTTGAGATCGGCCATCAGCTCCGGCGTCATAATCGACAGCGAACCGGCGGTGTCGCGCAGGTTGGTTGCGAGCCGGGTGCCCGAGAGCGTGGTGGTAGCCGCGTAACCATTGTCCTTTTCGACGTTCACCACGAACGGCGACAACTCGATGGCGTTGCCGCCCGGTGCGGGCGATTGGCCTGGCGGGGTGTTGGGCGGCGGCGATGAGGAATCCGCACCCAGTGCCGCGATCGGCGCCAGGAGCAGCAGGGTGAAACGGAGGCAGGGGGGGTTCATGGTAATAGTTTCGCGGTGTTCAGGTGACGGGGGCGGTTCGGCGGGTGATCGGCATCACGCCTGGTTGGGTGATTGCTAACGAATGGGGTGGCTGTGTCTGGCAGCTATCTTAAGCAATAGACGACGAGTGATGTTCATGGTTGGAACGAGGCAGGAGACAGGGGCAGGCTGTGTTCTGCTCATTCAGTTCTTCCCGAAGGACTCGCTGAGCACCACGGCGCGGACGAGATCCTTGAAGCCGCCATTCTTGGCCGAGAGGTTCTTCATGATGCCGTCGATCACGGCGCGGTCGGTGAACTCCGGTTCGCGTCCCAGGGCGTAGGTGAGGAGTTTCTCCGTGAGCGCGCGGGTGAATTGCTCGTGCCGGGCGATGAGCAGGCTGCGGAAGTCCGCGGCGCCGGTGAACTTCTCGCCGGTGGGCAGCGCGCCGGTGGAATCGATTTTTTGATCTTTCGAGTAGTTCACGCGCCAGCCGCCGATGGCGTCGAAATTCTCCAGCGCGAAACCGAAAGGGTCGATCTTGCGATGGCAGGAGGCGCAGGTTTCGATCGTGCGATGTTTGGCGAGTTGCTCGCGGATGTTGGTGGCGCCGCTGGCGTCGGGTTCGATGAGTGGGACGTCGGGCGGTGGTGGCGGCGGCGTGTAGCCGAGGAGTTTCTCCTGCACATAGACGCCGCGCACGACGGGCGAGGTGTCCACGCCATTCGCGGAGGCGGTGAGGAACGAGGCCTGGGTGAGCAGGCCGCCGCGTTGGCCTTTGGGCAGCGACACCTGGCGGAGTTGCACGCCTTCCAGCGGTGGCAGGCCGTAGTGCAGCGCGAGTTCGCGATTCAGGAACGTGTAATCGGCGGCGAGAAATTCGCGCGGCGGCAGATTTTTGTCGAGAATGTGGCGGAAGAACATCTCGGTCTCGGCGCGCATGGCGGCATCGATGTTGTCGCGATAGAAGCTAACGAAGTCGGTGGAAACCGGCATCTCGCCGATGTGGTCGAGGTTCAGCCAGAGGCGGATGAAGTTCTGCACGAAGCGCTGCGACTTCGGGTCGGCGAGCATGCGATCCACCTGCGCGCCCAGCGTGGCGGGCTCGTGGAGTTTGCCGGCGGCGGCGAGCTGGTAGAGCGTCTGGTCCGGAATCGAGGACCAGAAAAAATACGACAGGCGTGAGGCCAGCGCGTAGTCGTTCAGCTTGCCGCTGCCCTCGTGCAGATGGAGAAAGGCGGGCGAACAGAGGATGGTCTGAAAGCCGAGTTGCAGTGCGGCCATCGGCTTCATTCCGGCGTCGAGCTTTGCCGCGACCAATTTCTCAATGGGAGCCAGCTCGCCCGAACGCAAAGGACGGCGGAACGCTGACTCGGCAAAAATTCTCAGAGGCTCGGGGATGTTGGCGCGGCTGATCTGATCCGGCGTGAGCTTGCCGTAAAGCAACGCGTGACCACGCGTCGGCCACTGATCGAGTTGCGGACCCTTGACCTGCATTTCCCAGATGCGGAGCTTCGGACCGCGATAGGCTTTGAGCATCGCCAAAGAGATCTCACTCTTCGGCAGCTTCCCATTCGCTTCCAGTTCGGGATATCCCTCCACGTTTCTGCTCAGCCTGAAGGCCAGGTTCTTGGCTTTCGCCGCGCCATTACGGAAGCGCACCTCCGGCTCTTCGCCGCGCTCGAGATCGACGGTCCATTCGAACCACTGGGGCTGGTCGCTGGTGAGTTCCTCCAGAGCCAGGGTGCGCTCTGTGGTGATGTTGCCCGTGCTCTCGACGCTGCCCTCGCGATTCACCGCGGCGAGTTCCATCACGATGGGGTCGCCATTGCGGAAGTCGGTCAGGAATTTATAGGGATGCGCGCGGTCGATGGCCGCAGCCTGGATGCGGATGGTGTAACGCCCGCTCTGCGGTGCGCCGCCACGCGCCATCGGGGCGAAGCCGATGTGCCCCCCGCGATAATGCCGTGCGACGAGATCGTCGTAGCCCTTGTCGGAAATCCAGCGATAGCGGTCGGTCTGAAAGAGTTTCGGAAGGTCGGCTGCGTCCTTTTTCTCAAAATAGAACGGCGACTTTTGCGCGTAGCTTTTCGTCTCCGGTTTCGGACCAAACGCCGTCGCGCGCTGGATCGCCTCCTCGGCGGCGGCAAAGTAATTATCGAGGAGCATCCCGGAGGTCACCTGCGCGCCGGCATTGTTGTCGAATCCGTTGACGCGCGTTTCCGGCGGGAAATCCGCGGTGGGATTCCAGCCCGAGACATTGAGCCCCAGCAGGTCGCCCAAGGTGTGGCGGTATTCGACGGTGTTGAGCCGGCGCAGCACGGTGTGGGCCCCGGAGGCTTTGAAGCGTTGGGTGGCATCGGCCACGGATTGGGTGATCGCATCCACCGCCGCGAGCAGCTCGGATTTCGGCGGCTGCTTCTCGTCCTTCGGCGGCATCTCGCCCTGGTTGAGCATGTCGAGAATCTCCTGCCAGAGCAGCGCGTCGTCCGGGGTGGTGATCTTGGCCGTAAGCGCGTCGAAGCGCCGGTCGCCCTTCTGCTTCTCCGGACCGTGGCATTTGATGCAATACTCGCCGACAAACCGGTCGGGCGTGGCTACAAGGGAAGGCGCGGTAGCGAGCAGCCACGCGATCGGTCGGAGCCAGCGACCCGCGAGAGTAGAGAGTTCGAGTGCTTGTCTTTTCATGTTGGTGCGCAGTTCCCGCTTCTCTTCAGGCGATTTTCATCGGCGAGAACGTCCCCGTGCTGCGGCCGAAGCGCTCGCGCTCCACGCCGAACCACTGGAGCGAGGAGAGCCAAAGATTGGAGAGCTGGATGCGCTTATGATCGTCCGCCGGGCAGACCAGATGGCCCTGGTGCTTGAGTCCGCCACCCGCGAGTAGCACCGGTAAGTCACGATTCGAATGATTCGACGCATTGCCCATGCCGCTGCCGATCACCACGAGCGTGCTGTCCATCAATCCCGCCTCCTTCAATTTGCCAAACAAGTGCGCGAACTGCGTCATGAGATATTTTTCCACCACCTGCAACTGGTTGAGCAGGCCCTCCTGCTTGCTGTGATGCGACAGTCCGTGATAGCTGCCGACAGCGAGGTCGTTGGTGTGGAATCCGAGCGGCACTTCAAAGGTCGTCACGCGCGTCGAATCCGTCTGCAACGCGAGTGTCATCAGCTCCATGAACAGCGGGATCTCCTCAATCTGCATCCGCTCCTCGTCCTTGATCGGGTCGATGGGCGACTTCGGCTTCGGCTTGCCCAGCCAGGCCTCGGACATTTGCAACCGACGCTCCACATCCCGCACCGAGGTCAGATATTGATCGAGCTTGCCGCGGTCCGCCGCATCCAGATTGCCGCCCAATTGCTTTGCCGACTCGCGCAGCGCGTCGAGCACACTCGCGCGATGCGACAGGCGCTCGCGTTCCACTGCCTTCGCCTCGTCGCTGGACTCGACAAACAGTGCCTCAAACAGACGTGCCGGATTGTTCACCGGCGGAAGGTTCACGCCCGCCCGGTTCCAGCACATGTTCGTGCCTTCACCGATCCCCGCGGTGATCGACGGATACCGCGTCGCGGAACCGACATGCTCCGCCGCCACCTGGTCGATCGAGATGTTCTTCTCCGGGAACCCCGCCGACTCCTCCTTTTTCACGCCCGTCAGAAACGAATGCACCGCGCCATGGCCGCCTTTCGAGTTGTGATCGAGATGCGAGAAGACCGTGAAATCCCCGCGATGCGTCTGCAACGGAGCCAGCGTCTGGCTGATCGCATAGTCGCGCCCTTCTGCCGTCGGAAAAAATCCGCCCGGCCAGAAGCCGAGATGATTACCGATGCAAATGAGCCGCCTCGGCGTCACGCTCGGGGCCGTCGCCGCGAAGCCGACGTTGAGGCTTTCAAACGCCGGGAGTGCGAGTGTAATTCCAAGGCCACGGAGGAAATGGCGGCGGTCGATGACGGGAGTGCGGTGTGTATTCATGGAAGGGAGGGAGGCGGGGCCGGGGCCTTGGTCGCGCGCGACGGCACGCCTTGCGGAGAAGTCAGGGCGTTGAGGCGTGGCGTGGATTTCGCACGGGGACCAAGCAGTCGACGTGAATTTTTCACGGCATCGACGCTGGCGTTATTAACGACACGCGCACGTCATCCACGTAGTGAGGGACGGTCCGCGCCGCTTTGTCAGGGGTGCGCACGCCGAGGAAAAGCACGAGGCTGCGGGCTGAGGCCGGCACGTGCAGCCTGAGGGTCAATGTCTGCCAGCCTTTCGTCGCTGGCGTGACATCCATCCCTCGCGTGGCCGAGGAGATCGCTTCGTCCCGCCGGTCGAACCAAGTCGCTTCGAGGTCCTCCGGTGCCTCGACGACGGCGAAGGCCCGGATGGCGTAACGCACCGAGGATTCGAGATCAGCCGCGAGAAAGGAGGCTGAAAATTCGATTTCCCGCGAGTCGCCGTCCGCAACGGGAGGTAACGCTCTGAGATCGAGCACTTGGTAGATGCGCGGCACCCCGTCGGCCAAAGGGGCCAGCCTGAGCATCGCTTTGCCTTCCTTTGGTGTCACTCCGCCCTCAGCCAGCACGACATGCGCCGCATCGCCACCCCATCGCCCGGCAGAATTTGGAAAACCGTGCGCGAGGGTCATGTTCAACTGTTCGAAACCCGGTTCAAACACCGCCACGGGCCGTCGCGTTTCCGAGCGGCGATTAACCACCAGCCCAAACACCACCGATGCTCCCAATAGCCCGAGCGCCAGTCCCGCTGCGGCCGACGTCAGCGAACGCCATTGCAACCAAGGGGTGGACTGCCGAGGAGACGGAGCGCTGCGTGTATCCGCAAATGCGTGACGGAACGTGGGGAGAGCGGAACTCTTCAGTTCCGAAAGCCCGCATTCGTTGTCGTGGTAGAGGAACCACAGCTGGCGGGCTTCGGCACTCGCATCGAGCACGGAGGTGAGCCGCAGTTTCTCCGCTTCGTTCAGCGTGCCATTCAGTGCGCCGCCAAACAGGCGATGCCATTCGTGAGGATGAGGGTCGTTCATGTTGCCGGCTCGGCGATCCGGCGCTGCACGCACAGGGCGAGCGTGCGACGGATCAGATTGAGTTTGTTATAGATCGTCTGCGGAGCGCGGCCCTGCTGGCGCGCGACTTCGCCCACATCGACCCCTTTGGTGTAGATCAATTCCACCAGCACGCGTTGTGACGGATCGAGTTTTTCCACGCAGGCTTCCAGCGCGACCATGCGGGGGGCCCATTGCCGCGCATGCTGCGCGCCCTCGGCTGCGAGCGTCTGAAGGAGCTTCTCGTCGAAGAACTCCAAGCGCGAACGGCCCGTTACGCGCTGGAAATTCCGGACCTCATAAAATGCCACGGTCGTGGCCCACGCCACAAAGTCGGTGCCCGGCTCGAAGGTGTCGAACCGTTTCCACATGACCACGCTGGCCCGTTGCAACACATCCTCGGCGTCGTGCCGGTTCGCCAGCAGCGACATGACATACCGCAGTAACAGCGCATGGGACCCGTTCAGTAGACGCACAAACTCCTCCTGTCGTTCAGACGTCAGCGCCGTTCTCGGCGGTTGGGCGGGCACATCATCGGGCATCAGTGAGGTATGTATGCTCGCGCACTCATCTTACCGATGAAAATTTCCCGCGCAGCGATTCCGAATCCGACGAGGAGTATCCAGATCGAGCCAAGCTGCTCGTCAGTCCGCCCGCGTAACCCTCGGCTTGGAGCGCCCAGCCTCGGTTTTTGGCGGGAGTAACCTCACAGCAAACTGAGCTGCGAATCGTCGGCCGGTGTGACAGTGATTTTTTTCTTCGGCCTAGCCTGGGGGGCGGGTAGCGAGATGGACGTGTCATCGCTTTCCAGTTTGGCGAGAATCGTCTTCGCCCGATCAATGACGCTGAGAGGCAGGCCCGCGACGCGCGCGACTTGGATGCCGTAGCTGCGATCGGCCGGACCTGGGATCACGCGGCGCACGAACACGATTTCGTCGTTCCACTCCTTCACCGCGACCGAGAAATTGCGGAGTCGCAGCAGGTGTTTGTCGAGTTGCGTCAGCTCCTGGTAGTGCGTGGCAAAAGCGTGCGCGGGCCGCGTTCCGGGCTGCGATGAAGATGCTCGACCACGGCCCACGCGATCGAGAGTCCGTCGTACGTCGAGGTACCGCGGCCGATCTCGTCGAGGATGATCAACGATCGATCGGTCGCGTTATTGAGAATGTTGGCC
>Ga0163152_10004542_pt1 | contig 17091 bp, 13 predicted proteins | sample OliLakLV19MP8IB2_FD_148635 | JGI IMG/M metagenome (GOLD analysis project Ga0163152, IMG submission 148635) | Freshwater microbial mat bacterial communities from Lake Vanda, McMurdo Dry Valleys, Antarctica - Oligotrophic Lake LV.19.MP8.IB-2 | ecosystem: Environmental > Aquatic > Freshwater >... | reverse complement strand
GGCGGCGACAAGGACACCGCCAACTACTACACGGTCAGCAGCGGCCAGACCTCGCACGCCGAGGCGATCCGCATCGAGTACGATCCCGACAAGCTCAGCTTTGACAAACTGCTGGAGATCTTCTTCGACACCCACGACCCCACGCAGCTCAATCGCCAGGGCAGCGACGTCGGGCCGCAATATCGTAGCGCCGTCTTCTATGCCGACGCCGCGCAAAAAGCCGCCGCCGAAAAGAAGCTCAAGGAGCTCGCCGACGCCAAGAAGTTCCGCCGCAAGATCGTCACCACGCTCGAGCCCTTGGCCGAGTTCTATCCGGCCGAGCAGTATCACCAGGACTACGCGATGCTGCACCCCGATCAGCCGTACATCCGCTCGCACGCCTACCCAAAGGTCTGCAAAGTGCGCGAGAAGTACGCCGCCGAAGTGAAGGCGGAAGAGGGGAAGTAGTGAGTAGTGAGTAGTGGTTAGTGGCGAGAGGTCAGTGGCTAGCTCTCCGCAGGCTTCGTTTCTTAGCCGCGTAGCGGCGGCAGCACTTAGCCGTGGGTGCCAACCCACGGGAGACGGATCAAACGACCCCCCCCAGCCGCGCAGCGGCGACATCTGCCAACGTGCAACCGTGTCGTCGCAACGCGCCGCGATGCGTTGCGCTGCGAACTCCGCTCAATCCGCACCCACCGCCTGGGCCGCGAACCGTCGGGCCAGCGCCAGAAAATCGTCGGCGCTCTGCGGCGCGGTTCCCAAGTGGCGGCGCACGTCGTCGGCCGCCAATTCTTCGACTCGCGGCGCGCTACGCACCTGCAGGGTGCTGATATCGAACACGCCGTAGACCACCTCCAGATCGGAGCGCCCCTTCGCTTGCGCTTCGCGCCACAGATCGAACGACGTGATCGCCGCGTTCAGATAGACCGACGTCTCCATCAAGGCGGCCCGATAGCCGGGATCGTTGCGAAAGTCGGCGCCGTACACTTCGGCCAACGACCGCGACGCCGTCCGCACGGCCAGCATGATGCGATCGACCAGCGACCGCAGCGCGTGCGTGAAGGCAATCTCGGCATATCCGCTCGGCTGCAAATAGGCGTTGACCGCCGCCGCAACCGCCCCGCAGCCGCTGTGCCCCAGCACGAGCACCAGCTTCAGGCTCTCCTGAAAGCTGCGGACCGCGAAGTCGAAGCTCCCCACGCACTCGATCCCCAGCACGTTGCCGGCCACGCGCATCACAAACAAGTCGTTGAACGACAGGTCGAACACCCGCTCGACCGGCACCCGGGCGTCGCTGCAGCCCAACACCAGTGCGAAAGGGTGCTGATCTAGCGCCATGCCCGACACCAGCGGCAGGCCGAGCGAGACGAGATCGACTGGCACGACGACGGGCCCCGCCGATTCCCCTTCCAACAAGCCGGTTTGTAATTGCGTGACGAAGCTCAGCAGCCGCGCGTTGCCCGTCACGAGCGCTTGCAAAGCACTTTGGGCATCGGTCGGGCGCGTGACCACCACGGGTCGGTACGGATCGAAGCGATAGATCAGGTCCATGGCGTCTGGGGTTCCAAAGGACTCGCGTTGCAAAGGAAAGGATCGTCGATCGCGCTCGGCACGTCCGCCAGGCGTGCCGGCCCGCGGCGCCGTGCATGGCAGCCCCGCGGGCGCGATGCGTGCTAACCCGCCGTCGGGCTCAGGCGCAGCCGTCGGGCTCAGGCGTGGCGATATTCTGCCGCCTGCCGGCCAAATCGCCTAGAGGGGACCGCCGCGCCCCACGGCTTCGCTCGGGGCAAGCCGGGGACTGTCCCCCTGGGCGCGACGAACGAGGTACCACGACGACACCACGACACGACGGAGCATGCTTTCGGCGTGTGCCAATGCTTGGTAGTCGGCCCGAGGTGCGGACATTTTCTGACTACGGTATCCGCCGACGAACAAGCAGTGCCGGGGACTGGTACATTTTTCGGTTCGCGACGTTGCGATCACCAACTCGCACGGACCGAAAACATGTACCTGTCCCCCTCGGCCCCTCGCGCGACTTCAGCACTGCTTGCCGGTGTGGGGTTGGAATGAGCTTCTCGCACGATCGACCGGCAAGCAGTGGCACACGATCAAGTCCCTCAGCCTCGCAGCGGCGACAGCAACCGGGCAACGAGTTCGACATCGCCGCTTGGACGCAAACCGCCGCCTTGGACGCAACTTGGACGCAAATGTTTTGGTTTTGCGTCCAAGAAATACGTCGCTGCCCTGCAATTACTTAACTGCCGGCCACGCCAGCTTTGGACGCATTGGACGCAAATATACAGGCTTGAGTCGTGAGACTTGAGGCTCGAGAGCCTTGAGAACAGCGGGCCCTGTCCACTAGTGACTAGCCCCTGCCCGCTAGCCACGATTAGGGACGCAAAACTGCCGCCGGGACGCAAGCGGGACGCAAACCATTTCGATTTGCGTCCCGGCACAAGTCGAGTGATCAAGCACACTTAACGTCGTGTAACGCGCGTCCGGGACGGTCGGGACGCAAATTCCCGGAACATCTGATTGGGGAGGGGGCGGCCTGCGGCCGGGAGCAGTGGAGCAGGAGATGCTTCGGCAAGCTCAGCACAGATCAGGTGAGCAGTCGAGTGGAATTCTCTGACCACTAACCACTGACCACTACCTGATCCGCGTCCACAGCTCGTCGAGCAGCCCTTGCACCGGCTCCGGCAGCGGGTGCTCGGCTTGCAGTCGCTCGACCTTGCCGCGGTACTCGGCCACGACTTGCGGGTTGATCCCGTTGAGCTTGCCCAACAGACCGAATAACAACAGCCGCGTCGTGGCGTTGTCGGGCTCGCGCAGGCAGAGCTCAAGATCGCCGGCGACCATTTCGCGCTCGCCGCTGAGGAAGTCGCGCCGCGAGCCGTCGAGCTCGCAGGCCGTGGCCGCCAACAACTGTTCGAGCCGCAACTGATAGTCGGCGAACAACTCGCCTGTCGGCACGAGATACCAGTCGGGCCCGTCGCAGCGCTCAATGCCGGCTCGTTGACTAAGCGAGGCCAGTGTCCGCTCGGCTAACAGCGTGAATGCCGCGTCGGGCCGCTCGAGATCGATGTTGGCTTCGCAGCTTTCCAGCACGGTGCCGTCGATCGTGCGCACGAGGCGCAGCGCGAAGGTCGGAGTTTTGCAGGTCAGATCGAGATGCGTGACGACAACATAATCGGCCGGCGGATCACACTGCCGCGCGTGCTCGGCGGCGGTTTCGGCTCGCCACGGCTGCCCGGCCAGCACCAAGCCGCCGCTGCTGCCATGCACGAACGGCTGCAACACGCTGGCCGCTCCGTCGCTCCGCAGTTGAACCTGTTCACCGAGATACACCGACAGCGCGCGGGTGATGCGGCCGGCAGCGTCCGCTCGTTGTAAGCGAGGCGGGCCCGCATCCCCCTGGCTGGCCGTTCCGCCCAAAAAGCAGACGACCACCGCACCGGCGTCCTTCGCAGTCCGCAAGCTCGCCAAGGAGGGCGACTGATCGAGCCAGATCGGGCTCGCCAATCGCAGCATAGTGATTTCTGGAACAGGCGATGGCGCCGCGGCGGGGCTGCTGGTGCGGGCGGTGGCGATCTCCGCTTCCCAGTACGACAAGGCTTGCTGCCAGTCGGGCCGCTCCAGCGCATAGAGCCGATCGACCAGCTCGCGTGCGTGATCCAAGCGACCAAGATCGACGTTGGCCTTGATCAGGTTGATGCCGACGACCAAACCATGTATGGCGGGCACAAATCGCGGCGCCGCGCGCTCGAGCAATTCAACCCGATGTCCGTGGTTGCCCAGATCGCCGGAGAGTTGCATGAGCAAATCGGTGGGTACGATCGTCGGAGCCAGACCAAGCGCTTCGTCGTACAGTCGCAGCGCCTCGGCCATGTCTTGCTGTTCGAGCGCGGCGCGCGCCATCCACAGCCGGGCTCGCCAACTGCCGGGCACCGCCGCCAAGGCGCGCAGCGCTGCCTGCACGCCCCGCTCGCCGCGGCGCTCGCTGGCCAGCGACAAAAACCAGGCCACGGCGTTCTCTTGATTCGGATCGGTTTGCAAGGCGCGCCACAACAGAGCGTCGACCTGAGTCGCGTCGCCGCGCTCGGCATAGAACTTGGCGAGATTCGTCAGCACGTAGCCGTCGTCGCCCTGCTCGCGCAACTGCGCGATCAGCAGACGCTCGGCATCGTCGAGGCGCCGCAGCCCCAGATAGATCACGCCCAACAGTGTGGCGCTGCGGGCCGACGCCGGCTCAACCTGCCGGAGTTGCTCGGCGAAGGGGAGCACTTCAGCGACGAAGCCGTCTTGCAGTGCGCCGAAGATCAGGTCGTACAGCCGATCGGGATCGCTTTGGGCTTCGGTCAGGCTCCCCAACAACACGTCGTCGCGCCAGTCGTCGCGGGTCATCGCCAGTTCGCGGCCGTAGCCGTCGTAGACGCGGATCAACTGTTCGACTTCGGCGTCGTCGAGGGTCGACGGACATTCGATGGGCGCCGCCTGACTGGCTGGCCGCCCAAAGAGCTTCGTCAGCAGATTCATGGCATGGACCTCCGGCCGAAGTCAAGTTTAGGTCACGATTTGAGGGCCCTGACGGCTGTTACACGAGCCTCCGGCAGCACGCGAGCGCGGCGATGCCAGCAGCAGCGCGTACCGGCGCGGCCCTGCTAGCATAGGCCCGCGCGAACCTGATCTTGCCTCGACCTGGCGGATTCGCGACACTCCGCGCCGCTTATCTCTCGGGCGGTCGCCCGCGAATCGCACTCGTTCATCACGTCTCACGCTCTGCCTGCCGCCGAAAGGTTGGGCCGGCGCCGTCATGCGACATGGCTGGATAGCAATCGCGATGCTCGTCTGCGGCTGTGCCAGTTGGCACCGGTCGCCGGGGCCAGGCTGCGCGACCGAGCAGGTCGGCCAGGTCTTCGTGCCGTGCCAGGACAGCGAGTTCGTCTACAAGCAAGTGGTCGACGTCGTCGACGATTACTTCCGCATTCAGGAAGAAGAACACGTCCGCGTTGTCGGCGACACGGCGATCGAAGGACGCATCGACACTTACCCCGTTGTTGGCGCCACCCTGCTCGAACCGTGGCGACGCGACACGGCCGGCTACGAACGCCTGGAGAGCACCCTGCAAACGACGCGACGCACCGCCCGCGTGCGATTGATCCCGACGCCCGGTGGGCATCTGGTCGAGTTCGCGGTCTACAAAGAGCTCGAAGACCTGCTCAAGCCCGAGCGCACGACGGCGGGCGCCGCCACGTTCCGCAACGATAGTTCAGTCGCGCGCTACAACGAGCCCGTGCTCGATCAGGCGGTGACCACCGGCTGGATCGGGCAAGGTCGCGACAGCGATCTCGAGCGCCGCATGGTCGCTAACCTGGCCCGCAAGATGGGCCCGATCGGCGTGGTGCCGGCGATGCCGCGCCCCGGCGCGCCGAGTGCCGAGTCATCCGGTTTCGTGCCCTCGGGCGAGGCGCCGGGCGAATTGCCTCAGCCGATGTACGAATCGCAACCAGGCGTACTACCGCCGCAAGAACTGCCTCCGCAGGCGCTACCGCTCCCGCCGCCGTAGTGGGGCTGGGCTGCGCGAGCTGTGGTGAGTATGCAGGTCGAAATATCCGCTCGTCGCGTGGGAAATGTGCCTTGGGCACAGTGGTCGAGAGCTTGGTATACTTGGAAAGAAGCTGTTCGCTTAGGCTTTGATCGAGAGGCCGGGACAATTGACTGCATCGGTGGCTCAACCGATCAGATCGGGAGTCGCGGATGTCGCCGGATTGCGAAAATGACCCGCAGTGGGCCTATCACGCGCGACACTGAAAAGCGACACGTCGCAGTTGGGACGATGGCACGGCGATTGTCTTCACGGCCCAGCCGCGAGCACCTGCACAGTACAATCCGCATCTTTACGCCAGCGATGCCCAAATTGAAGCGTTGGAATTGAGATGCTATCGAGAGGGGCGCGAAATCGCAGGCCGAAACGCTCGCTACCTGCACATTGGCCATGTTGTCGGAGTTTGCAGCGGTGAGGAAACCGAGTATGCGTTTGCCGAGTGTCATTCTGGTTTTGTGCACGGCCGACCAATTTCCATCCAGGCACTGCGTCGAATCGGTGTAGAAGTATGAGCATCGAGAAATTCACGCCGAGTGTGCCACCGAGTTGTCGCGTTTGCGGGTTTATCTACAGCGCCGATGACCGACGAAAACTTGGTGAAGACATGCTGGATGTGATCTTGCCAAACGGCTTGTTGATTTCCGCGGGCTGGTATCCGGAGGGCGATCAAAAGGGTCGGTATTGGGTGGCGGTACACCGCGGACTTCAAGAGGTGATCCCGGCGATTGAATCGGAGACTGCCGCACAGGCCGTCGTTGATGTTGAGCAACTCGCCGCGGAGTTCATCGGACGTGGTGTCATTCTGCCGCGCAGCGGAATTCCGCACCATGCCTCGCCGCTTTTCAGTGTATGGTCGGACGCGACATCCACTACAACGTTAACCGCACCGATGGTCGATCATGGATTCCAGGGTGAATAGATGGCGCGGCCGCTGTTCATAGTCTGTTCCGAATCGGGATCGATCGACCGATACTCAAACCGGCTGAGCGCATATAAGATATTGGAGACGATCGAGATCGTCGGCTATTCGGACTACGAAAAACTGCGCTCGAGTAACACCGACGACGAGCTTCCTCTCCCCATCATCACAATACGTGCCGTCGCGACCTGGATTGGCGATCCCGAGGATGCTGGCGCGGAATACGAATACCAATCGCAAGTCCACTACCCAGGGACAAACTCAGCCAAACCTGTTGGCTCGGGGCGATTTCGCTGGGCGGCAAAGAACCATCGCGTGATTGCCGACCTTGTGCTCGATCCGCAAGCTCTCGAGGCTGGCGCGCTGCGAATTGAAATCTCGATTCGCCCATTCAAGCCGGACGCCAGGTGGTTGACGCAACAATACGAAATTGCAGTCGAGCGAATGCCCGTCCGAAGCAACACATCACAATAGGTTCGAAAGCGCGCTCACGCGTCGCGGCTCGCTCAGCGTGCGGCGTTCACTCGATGTTCAGTTCGTTCGACTTGCGCTGATAGGGCTGCCTAAGTTCATTGTGGTGGATCCTGCTTCAGAAGATTCTGGCAGGCTCAGCGTCACCGCAACCGTCGCCGCGGGCAATTTGAGCGTGAACGCCGTCCCTTTGCCGACGGTGCTTTCGACGCGGATGCGGCCGCGATGGGCTTCGATGATCTCGCGGCAGGCCGACAGCCCCAGCCCGGTCCCCCCTTTGCCCGAGGCATCGGGCCCGCGCTTCGTCGAGAAGAACGGATCGAAAATGCGGCGCAGCGCGTCGGGCGCGATGCCCGAGCCGGTGTCGCGGACCACCAGATCGACCAGTTGATTCGGCTCGTCGTACAAGAGCTTGATGATCACGCGGCCGCCGTCGGGCATCGCCTGCCGCGCGTTGACCAGCAAGTTGACGAGCACCTGCTGGATCTGGTTGCCGTTCACCAGCGCCGGCGGCACCGGTTGATACTGCCGCTCGACCGAGATGCGGTACTTCGACAATTCGCGTTCCAGCAGCAACAGCGCGTCGTCGATGAGCTGCGCCAGGTCGGTCGACTCGAAGGAGTCGCTGCGGTTGCGGGCGAGGCCAAGAATCGTGCTGGTGATCTTCGCGGCGCGATTGCCGGCGGCCAGAATCTTCTCGAATGCCTTGTCGCGCGTGGCGGTGTCCTGGTGTCGCAGCCCCAGCTTGGCGTAGTTGATGATCGTCATCAGCACGTTGTTGAATTCGTGCGTCGTCGTGCTGGTCAGCTCGCCGATGGCCGTGAGTCGCGCGGCGCTGGCCAGTTGCTGCTTGAGCAGCTCGACCTGGCGTTCGAGGCTCGGTGCGTCGCCATCGGGGCTGTCGTACATCGCGGACTTTCCTTAAGTGTGTGCCACGCGATTGCCTGGCGCGGTCGCCCGGCGCGATCAGCGCGGGCGGGCGACGCCTGGCGCCGAGTCTCTCTACCCCCGGCACTCCGCGCCCTTTGCCCAGGGCGTCTTGCTTAACTTCTGCCCAGCCGGAGAGTTATCGCGCGTCAAGGGTATCGTCGCATTGGCGTAGGCATCTAAAGAGGTTGTGCCTATAATCCCGCGCCGCGCTGGACGATCTCACTCTAAGAGCGGATCAGCACTCGATCACCCCATGGATGGGGCGAAGGCTTCCGCCTGCGGAACCTGGAGAAGCTGGGATGCACACGGTCGACTTGCTCGAACAGGCGCTTATCACCGCCGAACGACTGGGCTACGAACTGCGTAACGAATGGCTCGGTGGCAGCGGTGGTGGCTGCTGTCAGTACAACGGCCGCAAGTGGTTGTTCGTCGATCTGGCGCTCTCGCCCGCCGAACAGCTTGCTCAAGTGCTCGAAGGCCTGCGGGTCGATCCGCAACTCGGCCGCTGCGAGCTATCGAACGAATTGGCGCGGGCACTCAACCTGCGCAAGGTCGCCTGAGTTACGGCGCCTGAACTGGCAAAGGCACGGTGGCGGGGCGTTCATTCTGCCGTAGCGCCGCCGCAGTTGTATCGCGGCCCAGCCGGCGCCGTGTCCTCAACAATCTGCCGATAGAGCCCTGCCGCGCGGATGTACTCTTCGACCGCGCGCGGTGTGCGAAAGCGAATGCTCTCCCCGGCGGCCACGCGCCGTCGTAGGTCGCGGCTGGCCAACGCCATCTCCGGCATCTCGATCTGGTGCCGGCGGAATTGGGCGATCTGCTCCGGCGAAGCAATCGTCGCCAGGCATGCGAAATCAGGCTCGGGCCGGCCTGCTCGCCGGGCCACGGCCAAAGTGGCCAGTTCGCAGACGCGTTGCGGCTCGCGCCAATTGACGAGGTCCTCGAGCGTATCGGCGCCGACGATCAGAAACAGCTCTCGCGTGGGGTCTTCGGCGGCCAACTGCTCGAGCGTATCGACGGTGAAGCTCACGCCGCTCCGCTCGGCCTCGACGCGGCTGACACGCAGCGATTCTTGCCCGCCGACCGCCAGTTCGAGCATCTCGATGCGCTGGGCGACGGGAGCTATGCCGGTCCCCTGCTTGTGCGGAGCGACGGCCGCCGGCACGAGCCACACCTCGTCGAGCTGGCATTGCTCGCGAGCGCACTCGGCCAACAGCAGGTGGCCGTAGTGGACCGGGTCGAAGGTGCCTCCGAACAAACCGAGTCGCATCGCGCTGAAATCCCCAACCAAAATTTCTCCGCGCCGATCATACTGCCCTCGGCCACCGATCAGCACTATACTGACGTATAGTAACCGATTCGCGGATAGCCTTCATGACCGAGCAGCAGCAACAGCTCTTCATTTCGCCCGACACGCCGTGGGAAGCCGACGACGCCCAGGAGCGGCTCGTGGCGTCGGTCGTCTTTCCGACCGGGCCGCCGCAGCCGTTCGACTACGTGGTGCCCGACGCGCTGGCGGCCGAAGTCGAGGTTGGGCGCCGTTTGCGCGTGCCGTTCGGCCGGGGCGATCGTCAGCAAACCGGCTACTGCGTCGAAGTCGGACCGAAGCCCTCGACGGGGCGGCGTCTCAAGTCGATCGGCAGCGTCCTCGATCGGCGGGCGTTGCTCGCCCCCGCCATGCTGCGGCTTACGCGCTGGATGGCCGACTACTACCTGGCCAGCCTGGGTCAGGTGTTCGACGCCGTGCTGCCGGCCGGCGTTCGCGACCAGGCGGGCACGCGCGACGCGATCTTCCTGACCTTGGCCCCCGGCGTGCAAGCACAGCTCGCCGAGCTCGAGCTGTCGAAAAAACAGCGCGCCGTGCTCGACGTGCTGGCCGCCGCCAGCGAGGCGCTGCCGCCGCAAGAAGTTGCCACCGCGGCCGGGTGTACGTTCGCGCCGATCACGGCCTTGCGCAAGCGGGGTCTGATCGTGCGGCAATCCCGGCGCGTGCAACCGCGGCCCAAGCTGCGCGATGCCCCCGAGCGCGGCGACGATCTGCTGTTGAACCCCGATCAGCAGCAGGCGCTCGACTCAATCGTCGGCGCACTGCGTGGCGGTCATCACGAGGTGCAGTTGCTGCACGGCGTGACCGGCAGCGGCAAAACCGAAGTCTACATTCGCGCGATCCAAGAAGTCGTGTCGTACGGACGGCAAGCCATCGTGCTGGTGCCCGAGATCAGCCTGACGCCGCAAACGGTCGATCGCTTCAGCCGCCGCTTCGATTCGGTGGCCGTGCTGCACAGCCATTTGAGCGACGCCGAGCGGCACTGGCATTGGGAACAAATCGTCAGCGGCGCCGTGCAAGTGGTCGTCGGCGCCCGCAGCGCGATCTTCGCCCCCACGCCGCACCTGGGGCTGATCGTGCTCGACGAAGAGCACGAGTCGACTTTCAAGCAAGAAACGGTACCGCGCTACCACGCCCGCGACGTCGCGCTGCGGCGAGCGACCGACGAGGGGATTCCGCTGTTGCTCGGCTCGGCGACCCCTTCGCTTGAGTCCTGGCACCAGGCAAAAACCGGCGCGTATCGACTGCTCGAACTGCCCAAGCGCGTGCTCGACTTGCCTTTGCCGCGCGTGATGACGATCGACCTGGCAAACGAGCGCCAGGCACACGGCACGCGCTGGGCTATCAGCCGGCCGCTGTGCCGGGCGATGGAGAAGGCACTGGCCGACGGGGGCCAGGTGATCCTGTTTCTCAATCGCCGCGGCTATTCGACGCACATCCAATGCCCGTCGTGCGCGGCGGTCATGCGCTGCCCGCAATGTGAGATTCCGCTGACGCATCATCGGCAGGACGACACCGCGCTGTGCCATTATTGCGATCATCAGGTGCCGGCGCCCGACGAGTGCCCCGAGTGCGGTTTCGCGGGCATTCGCTATTCGGGGCTGGGAACCGAGCGACTCGAAGCTGAAGTGCGATCCCGCTTTCCTAATTACAAAGCGCTGCGAATGGATACCGACGCCATGCGCGGCGCCGGCGCGCACGAGCGCGCGCTCACGGCCTTTCGCGAAGGTGAAGTCCAGATTCTGCTGGGCACCCAGATGATCGCCAAGGGGCTCGACTTCCCGAACGTCACGCTGGTGGGCGTGGTCAACGCCGACACGGCGATTCACTTGCCCGACTTTCGCGCCGCGGAGCGGGCCTTCCAGCTTCTCTCGCAAGTGGCGGGGCGCACGGGGCGCGGCGCCAAGGGGGGGCACGTGCTGGTGCAGACGCTCAATCCGCATCATCCGTCGATCGACGCCGCGGTGCGGCACGACTACGAGGGCTTCGCCAAAGTCGAGCTCGACGTGCGTCGCGAGTTGGGCTATCCGCCGTTCGGCCGATTGATCCGCGTGCTGTTTCGTGGGGCGTTGGAAGACGCGACGCGCGGCTTCGCCGAACAGGCCGCCGATCGCCTGCGCGCCGCGGCCGAAACAAGCTCGCCCGTAACAACGGCACCCGCAACACCGTCGTCGGCAGGCACTCTCGATGCTACGGTGCGGGTGCTCGGCCCCGCGCCAGCGCCGATGGCCAAACTGCGTGGCGAACTGCGATTCCACCTGCTGCTGCAAGGGGCCGACAGCGATCGCTTGCACGACGTTTTGAAGCGGGGCATGGCCGGTGTCGAACCGCCGACCGATGTGCAGTGGACCAGCGACGTCGACCCGCTGAGCATGCTCTAGGGTGACGCAAGCCGGCACGCTCTGGCCCGGCATTCCCCAAAATCGTTCCAGGTGGCCTCAACTTTCCGGTCGCGGCGCGCCGATGGCGCTAGAGGTGAACCGCTGGCGCGGCGGCGCTCGGGTGCGCGCTCGCCGCGAGCCATACTTAGAGAAGTCACGTGTTGCTCGTGTTCCGCGTGCGCGTGACGCCCGCGGTTCGACGTCGCCGCGCAATTGGTGCGCCCGCGCGCACCTCACGAACGGGAGGGTTCCTGCGATGCAAATGCGATTGCTGCCATTGGCCGCCCTGGCCGCGGTTTGGCTGGCCAGTGCCAGTTCGACACTGGCCCAAGAGTCGGGCCGCAAGCCGCTCATCTACGGCGGCGATATTTCGATGGGCGAACTGACCCCCACGCCGGAGATGTGGTTCTATCAGCAGGAGCTTCGGCAGTTCCAGGACCCGCACGCGATGGTTCGCCGGCGGGCCGAGTCCAAAGCCGCGCAGCGCCACGCACGCATCGAATCGTCGGCCTGGTTCGGCGTCTACAACTCGCGCCCGACGACACAGTACACGCCCTTCATGGGGGGCACCTACGGCCCGGCGTTCGGCGGCAGCCGCGACTTCAATCGTTGGTATCCGAGCCATCGTCCGATGATCTTTATCCGCAGTGGCTCGGCCGGCTCGAACTACGGGCTGTGGTAATCGCCCGCCCGCGGCCGCTCGCCGGCTCAACGAATTCTACGATCACAATCAAAGCCCACCCGTTGCAACGGGTGGGCTTTGTCGTTGAGAATCAGCGTTGAGCCGACAGTCTGGTCACTTGTGCGTCAGCGATTTCCCGCGAGACCTGCATCATGAAACTCGTTGCCCGTCGCTTCGATACGGGCAAGCCGTGCGAAATCACGTTGGCCGACGGACGGATCGCGGCGATACGTCCCGTTGACGAGACGCACTCCCCTCGCCCCGCCGCGGGAGAGGGGTCGGGGGTGAGGGGGCTGCTCGATATCGAACTTGACGGCAGCCCCTGGATCGCGCCGGGCTTCGTCGATATCCAGGTGAACGGATACGGTGGCCAGGAATTCAGTTCGGCCACGCTCACGGTCGACGCGGTCGAGCGCATCGCGGCCAACTACGCGGCCGGTGGCGTCACGCGCTTCTGCCCGACGCTCACCACTCATTCGACCGAGGCGCTCGCGCACGGCATGCGGACGATCGCGGCGGCCCGCCGTGGTTCGACCGATTTGGCCCGACAGATCGCCGGCATCCATCTCGAAGGGCCCTACCTGTCGCGCGAAGATGGCCCGCGCGGCGCTCACCCGGCCGAACATTGCCAGCCCCCCGATTGGGAACACTTCGCGCGGCTGCAAGATGCGGCCGAAGGGCGGATCGCGATCGTCACGCTGTCGCCCGAGTACGACGAGGCGCCGACATTCATCCGCCGCGCGACTGCGTCGGGCGTCTGCGTATCGCTGGGGCATCTGAGCGCGACGGGTGAGCAGATCTGCGCCGCGGTCGATGCCGGGGCCCGGCTCAGCACCCATTTGGGCAACGGCGCCCACCGCATGCTGCGGCGCCATCCGAACTACTTGTGGGACCAACTGGCCGAAGATCGTTTGTGGGCCAGCTTGATCGTCGACGGGCAACATCTCCCGCCCGAAGTCGTCAAAACGTTCGTCCGCGCCAAAGGCCCCGAGCGGTTGGTGCTGGTCAGCGATCTGTCGGGGCTGGCCGGATTGCCGCCAGGCCGGTACGGATCGAGCGGCTGCGAACTGGAAATTCTGACCGACGGCCGGTTGGTGATCGCCGGCCAGGACCAACTGCTGGCTGGAGCCTCGCGCACGATTGCCGCGGGCATCGCCAACGTCATGCAGTTCGCCCAACTGGATTTACCGACAGCCATCGGCCTGGCAACCACGCAACCATGTCGGCTGCTCGGGCTGGACGCCGTGCGACTACAGCCCGGCGATCCGGCCGATCTCGTGCTGTTCGAGCTGCGTGACGGCCGGCTCGACGTTCGGGCCACGCTGCTCGCCGGCCGCTCGATCTATGGCACCGTTCTCTCGAAGGGTGCCGCCCCCGCGGGCTGAAGCGAGTAAACCGCGATGCCCGGCGTGTTGGTCGCAAATGCACCGCACGCCGGCCGGCCCCACGCATCGCAGCGGCATGACGTTTGCCCCCCTCGCTAGCTGGCGGGGAAAATCGACCAGCGAATGGAGGATTTGCCATGAGCAATCCAGATTATGAATCTTGCTTACGGAGCTGCACGGAGTGCGCTCGGGCCTGTGAGTTTTGTGCCAGCGCCTGTTTAGCGGAGCGCGACACTTCGCATTTGGGCGAGTGCATTTCGCTCGACATGGACTGTGCGCTGACGTGCTGGGGCGCCGCGGCCCTGTTGAGCCGAGGTTCGCACTTCAGCTACGAATTCTGCCTGCTGTGCGCCGAGATTTGCGAAGCTTGCGGCGCCGAATGTGCGAAGCACGCAATGAATCATTGCCAGCGCTGCGCGCGGACGTGCACGGTGTGCGCCGACGAATGCCGCCAACTGGCCGGCGCGCGAGCGGCGTGACCCACAACTCAATCAGCTAAGCTGGCTTCTCAGAGTGCCATGGCCACTGAGGTACCCCAAAGTGGCCATGCTCGTCGTGTTGCCATACATGCCCACGCAAGCGTGGGACATGGCACCCCATATTAGATGCCTGAAATGCGCACTAGCGGGCGAAGCGCAGCCCGGAGAGCGCGTCGTCGATCCAGGCCGGGGTGATCGGGCGCTCATTGATCGCTGTGTACCACAGCCCGCGTTTTTCGACGTACGACCGCAAATTGGCCAACGAAGCTACCAGCGTCGCGCGGTCGATCTCCATGTCGGCCGGCTGATAGGCGAGCCCCAAGCGGTCCATCAGCGCCACGATCTCGGTGTGGCGATTCTCCTGTAACCGGCTGAGCAGATAGACGCCCAGCCCGACGATCTGCCCATGAATGAACGGTCGGCCGGTGCGCTCCTCGAGCTCGTAGAACAGATAGTGCTCGGAGCCCTCCTCGGTGCGGTAGTGACCAGCGGGGAGGCAGATCGTGTTCACCAGCAAGTAACCGTCGACTATGGCTTGCAGTCCGGCGTCGGTCACCTGGCGAATGTCGTCGGCGCGTTCGTCGACCAGCCTCAGGATATCGCGAGCGCGGCGCACGTCGTCGGCCGAGAAGGGTTCGGCGGTGTCGCGCCCCGCGCGGTGAGCCAGTTCCCAGTCAAACGTGCCGGTATGGATTGAGAGCAGATCTCCCACGCCGGCGATGTTGAGTTGCAGCGGCGCGGTCCGGATCAGGTCGTAGTCGATCACCAGCGGATCGGGGCTCGCTCCCCCCAGATACTCGACGCGGTGATTGCGCCGCACGGCGGCCTTCGGCGTCACGAAGGCATCGACACTCACGATCGTCGGCACGGTCACCAGCCGGCAGCCGCGCCGATACGCGAAGTACTTGCCCAGATCGATCGCCTGGCCGCCGCCGACGGCCAGCACGGTGTCGCACTCGGGCGCGGCGGCGATCTGCCGCTCGACGACGTCCAACTCCATCGATTCGACCATCAACACGGCGGCCGGCGTTGCACCCAGTCGATCGCGCACCAGTTGCCAGGGGATCTCCATCGACGTGACGACGAATCGCCCGAGTTCGCTCCCCAGCCCGTCGATTCTGCCCGATCCGAATCGTTGCGAGCGGACGTTGGTTTCGCCTTCGATGTACATCAGCAACTCCTTGGGAAGGGTCGGAAACTAACCAGCACGCTCGGCGGTCACGCTTTCGTCGGTGGCCGTGTTCGGCGGCCCAGCCGTGCCGGCGCGCAGTCGGGGATTGACCACGGCGAGATACAAGGCGACTCCGCAGGCGATGGCGGCCGTCGTCGCGCAGAGCGGCGCGATAGGACGCAGCCGCGCGAGTAGATCGGTGGCAGTTTGCGGCGCCGCGGCCACAGCGGGGGCGTCGTGCGCGGTCGCAGCCGACGTCTGGCCATCGTATACCGGAAGCGAGACGGCGATTACGGCGACAATTGTCCACGCCAGGGCCGTCCAGCAGACGGGCCTGCGCCAGCGCCCCAACTGGAAGCCGCGAGGCGCGGAGTCGGCGCCCGGCTGAGTTCCGTCGCCACCGCCCGACGTGATATCGGGCCGATCGGTCGCACGCCGCCGCAGTCCGAGAATTGCCGCCAGCACGATCCCGCCATAGCCCAGGTAACCGGCGATCGTGGCAATCGACGTGATGATCGTGAGCACACTGCTTTGTTCGAGCAGCAAGACGACGCCGGTCGACAACAGCCAGACCAACACGATCGCGGCACGCGGCGTGCCATGTGCGGCATCGACTCCCGCCAGCAGCGTCGAAGCGGGCAGCATGTTGTCGCGAGCCAGGGCGAATACCAGCCGCGTGGCGGCCGCCATGCTGGCGACGCCGCAGGCGAATATCGACGCGAACACGACCAACATCACCACCGGAGTGACGCGATTGCCGACCTTGTCTTGAATGATCGCCAGCAGCGGCGCCGAGCTGGCCTGCGCGTCGACCAGCGAGTCGATCGAAAGCAAAAACGCCACGAGCATGATAAAGCCGCCGATGCCCGAGGTCAGCTCGGACATGATCACAGCCCGCGGCACGGTGGCGCGCGGCTGATGGGTTTCTTCGGCCAGATCGGCGGCCCCTTCAAAGCCGGTAATGCACCAGGCTCCCAACAACAGCGACAGCGCCCAGGCCTGCCAGTTGGCCGGCGCGCCGGTTGCATAATTGGTCGAATCCAGCAAAAACGTTGGCGTCTGTTCCCCCGCCACGAACCAGATGCCCAGTAGTACGACGACGATCAGCGCCGCGCCGGCGATCTCAGCGATCACCCCCAGATCGTTCACTAGCGCCGCCAGGCGAATGCCCAGCAAGTGTACGATTGTGATCGCGGCAATCACGATCGCGGTCAGCCCGGCGGGCCCCACCGGCATATCGCTGGGGTTTGGCAAATAACCGCTGATGAAGGGATGAAGCACGCTGGCCAGCCCGTAGCAGATGCCCGGGAAACCGGTGAGCCATTGCAGCAGCAGGAACCAGCCGACAAAGAAGCCGAAGCGCGGGCCAACGAGTCGCGAGGCCCATTGATAGCCGTAGCCCGACAGCGGCATGTGATTGGCCAGTTCGGCGACGACGAGCGCCACGAGAAACTGCCCGATGACCGCGACGGTCCACGACCAGAGGACCGCGGGGCCGGCCTGGCGCAGCCCGAAGCCGAAGTTCGTGAAGATGCCTGTAGTGATCGAGATTAACGAGAAACTGACGGCGAAGCTCGAGAAGCCCCCCATCGTGCGAGCCAACTGCTGGCGATAGCCGAACTGGGCGAGGTCGAGATTATCGCGGCGGTCGGAGTCGGCCCGATTGGTCATGGCAGCCGTATTGCGGGCTCGTCGTTCTAGGATTGTCTCGGTTTGCAAGTCGCAATCTACCGTGGCATGGGCTTCCAGCCCATGCCACGGG
>Ga0163152_10004537_pt1 | contig 17103 bp, 12 predicted proteins | sample OliLakLV19MP8IB2_FD_148635 | JGI IMG/M metagenome (GOLD analysis project Ga0163152, IMG submission 148635) | Freshwater microbial mat bacterial communities from Lake Vanda, McMurdo Dry Valleys, Antarctica - Oligotrophic Lake LV.19.MP8.IB-2 | ecosystem: Environmental > Aquatic > Freshwater >... | reverse complement strand
GATAGCGGCTTGGGACAAGGCGCTCCATCTCGGAAGAAAATGTCTGTTGATGGGTAACCCGAACCCAGCAGCGCGGGTCAAAGCGATCACCGCCATGATCACTCGCTCTCTCTTCTTCGCCACTTTTCTAACCAGCGTTGGCGTCGTTAACAGCGCCGAACCGCCGATTATCTTTTCGGGCCTGCTGACTTCCGACGGAAAGACTTACGTCGCACTGACGGACTCTGCGACCAAAGGGACTCGTTGGGTGCGGACCGGCGAGGAATTCAACGGCTATTCCGTCCTGCGCTATGACGCCCAAAATGATGCGGTCTTTCTCAAGAAGGGAAACGAGGAAATTCGCGTGCCGCTCGTCTTAGCCAAAACGATGGAGCCCGCGATGGGTGCGCCGACTAGCCCAACACAAGCCTCGCCCCATTCCTCGGCGATCGCCGCCGCCGTTCGCTCTAATCTTCGCCAACTTGCCACCGCGGCCCAGGAACTCAGGGCGAAGCTGGGCGTTGCCAGCGTTTCTTACAACGACGTGGTCGGACCGGGGAAACCCATCCCACAACTAACCCCCGTGGCCGGCGAAACGTACTCCACTTTGAACTTTGGACCGGATGTTACGGCGATCAGTGTGACCACGTCCGACGGCGCTACGATTAGTCTGCCGCTTCAGCCAGCCGCAGGACAACCCACCGGAGCTCCCGATAACACGGCAGCGCCGCCTGCTTCCGGACCGGTTGTGGCTTCTGCCACCAGTCCGACGGGGCCGCCCAATCAGACGAGAGGTATGCCGCCCGCGAGCAACCCACCCGCCACGACCGGCCAACAGCCACCACCAGGAACAGCAACAGCTTCGCAAAACGTCGCATCTCAACCGCCCGCCGCCGACGGAACACTTCCGGCCACGGGGCGTCAGCCGCCGACACCCAGTCACACCATTCAGGGCGGAGATACCCTGCAGAGCATCGCCACTGCCAACGGAGTGTCCGTTCAGCAACTTCAGGAACTTAATCCCACGTTACACGGAAGCTCGCTTCGTCCGGGAGAGACGATTCGGATTCGGTGAGATGACCTGGACTGAGCTCGACTGGAAAACCCTCGATCGCCTCCGCGAACGCTTTCTCGCCAATGCTGGGCTGGCCGGCCCGTATTGGGAAACGGCGGACGATTTGGCGTATTACGATTTTACCTACGCTGAACGCATCGGGTGGAAGTGGGATCAGGTGCTGCGCGAACTGAAACTGCGCGGCTGGCGGCCCACGGCCCGATCTGTGCTCGATTGGGGTTGCGGCAGCGGCATCGCTTCACGCCGCGTGCTGTCGTTTTTCGGTGCGGAGAATTTCGACGCGCTCACCGTTTGGGACCACTCGCCCCTCGCCTGCGAGTACGCGGCGAGCCGCGCGCAAACTGATTTTCCCCAACTCAGTGTCCGCCAAGCCACACCCGGGTTGCTCAGCGGCACCGAGCCGATTGGTCTCCTCGTGGTCAGCCATGTTCTGAACGAACTTCCGCCCGCCGCGCTCCAGCAATTGCTACAGCTCGTCGAGCGCGCGGAGGCGGTCGTGTGGGTTGAGCCCGGCACGCACGTGGTTAGCCGGCAGCTGGGACAACATCGCGACGCGCTTCGCACGCACTTCCGCGTGGTCGCGCCCTGCACGCATCAATTGGGTTGTCCCGTCTTCGCGGAGGGCAACGAGCGCGACTGGTGTCACTTCTTCGCTCCGCCCCCGTCGGAAATTTTTGCGGACTCTAATTGGGTGAAATTCGGCCAGCGCGCCGGCATCGATCTGCGCAGCCTGCCGTACGCTTTCATTGCGCTGCAGGCGATAGCACCGCAGGCAACGAATGAAACGGCGACTCCGTCCGCCCCGACGCTGTCCCGCATCATCGGACGCCCTGAACATTTCAAGCCGTACGCGCGCTTCCTGAATTGCGACGCGACCGGGTTGGCGGAACTCGAATTACCGAAACGCGCCGACACCGCGCTCTTCAAACAACTCGAGCGTTCGAAGGCGCCCCTCGTGTATCAGTGGCGGCGTGACGGCGACACCGTCAGCGGCGGCGAAGCCTTGTCCGAACCCAACGCACCAACATAACTGAATTCTCCCCTGGGACCGCGGCCCGTCCGGGACCGTGCCCGTCCGGGACCGTGCCCGTCCTGGGCTGTGTCCGTCCTGGGCTGTGTCCGTCCTGGGACCGCGGCCGCCCTCGGCCGCTCTCCGGTAAGGGGAAATCGTACGTCGTTTACCCAAAACCCGCCCGGAGGTCGGGCCCTACCTCGGAGCCGGTGTTCAGATCGGTTAGTCGGAGGCGCGGGCCCACCCCTGGCAACAACCCATCACACCCGCCCGCGAACGGACTCCCGCACGACGTCGACCATGCGTTTTTGACGTGCTGCGACGGTCGCCATGATGGCTTTCACTTTCGCCTTCGCGCCCGCCGGATCGCGATGGATCGCCTCGAGGCGCGACCAGAGCTCGGGACCGCTGGTCTCGTCGATTTCGAAGAACCAATCGTTGGCTCCAATATCTCGATACATCTGCCCCTTGCAGGTATCTGTCGGCTGCCGCACGTAGAAGGTGGGCGTTCCGTTGTGCAAAGCGATGAGCGGCGAATGACACTCCACGCTGATCACCGCCTGCGCCTTCGAATAGATCGAGGCCGCTTCATCCGGCAGCCAATAGCTGTCCCGCCAAACCACATTTTTCTTCACGTCGGCTGGCAATGGATCGACGAGTTCCTCCTTCGCCATCTCTACCTGATAAGTCATCTCGGCGCACGCCATGACTTTGTTGCCGGTCTTGCGCACGTACGACACGATCATCTCGCGCAACTTGGCGTGATCCTGCGTGGTCGTCCGGTTGTTGATGGCGTCGCGGGTATCATCGGAAGGCGTACGTTTGCCACCCTCCCGAATGCGATAATACGGCGTGTAGCGGAGACGCGGAATCACGCAAATGAACTTTCCCTCTTCGAGACCTTGGGCTTTCAGATAGGCGAAGCCGGTCGCATCGTCGCGCAGGTGCATGCCGAGTTGCGCATCGGGTCCAAATTCCAAAATCGGCGTCTTCACGCCCTGCGCTTTCAGGTAGTCGCGGGAGATGGTATCCCGGCAAAAGAAAAAGGCCGCGCGATCCATGATGTAGCGGAGATCGTCGGGCAGATGCGTCGGCGGCAGCTTCAGCGCACGCTCACGAATGGATTTGAGCGTCCCGCCCTCCGGGTCGCGATCGCCGCCGATGCCCGAAATGGGATCCGTGCTCACGCCGAAAACACCGACGGGTTTGCCGGTTGTTTTGTGAAACGTCACCGCATGACTGCTGGAAGGGAAGCCGGAACCCGAGCCGCTCAAGTAGAGATCCGTTTCGTCCCATGCTTTCGCCAGAGCCGGCGTGGTCGGCTTGCCGGCACTATCCAAGCTGCCCTCGGCGATCTTTAGCCTCGGGTAGCCGGCCGTGAGGAGCTTGCGCGAACCGTGGCCCAAACTGCCGGGCCACAACGTGACTTCGGCTTCCGGGAAATATTTCTCGATCAAGCTGAGCGCACCGGGCGTATGACCAATATCGCGGTGGCCGACCAGCCGTGGCGGCGGCGGCAAACCCGGAAGGAAGGAGCGACGCGCCGGCCGCTGCCGTCACGGTGTGATTCAGAAAAGTACGACGATTCATGAGGGGCGAGAGAACAGGAAAGCTAAGATTGAACGCACAGGGTAGTGGCGGCGAGAAGCAGGAGCAATATTTCCATGACTCCTGCGGCGCGAAACGAGGCAAAGATCGCTCAGAACGTCCCCTTGAGCCCGACGTACCACGTCGGTCCAGATTCATTCTCCTGATGACAATCGTCTAAATACTCATGCACGTACTTCAAACAGCCTGTCCCTTTAGCGGATGCGGCTGGAGTCGTACTTCAAACAGCCTGTCCCTTTAGCGGATGCGGCTGGAGTCGTCCATACAGCCTGTCCCTTTGGGCGTGAACTCATATTTCAATCCCAACCGAAGCCACTGAAAGGTGGAGCGGGTTGTCCCTAACCCGCTTCCGAATGGCCGCCCTCTCGTTAGCGGCTTGGGGACAAGCCGCTCCACCTCAATCGCATAGTACTTCAAACAGCCTGTCCCTTTAGCGGATGCGGCTGGAGTCGTCCAAACAGCCTGTCCCTTTGGGCGTGAACTCATATTTCGGATCCCAACCGAAGCCACTGCAAGGTGGAGCGGGTTGTCCCTAACCCGCTTCCGAAGGTTCGCCCTCACGTTAGCGGCTTGGGGACAAGCCGCTCCACCTGCAATCGCATGAGTCCCGCTGAGTCCACCGCCACGTTCTCCCGAGCGGGAAAACTGACCCACCACCCCATCTCCCCACGCTTGACTCGCCTGCCCCGCTCTGAAACATCGACCCTTCACTCTTCCAATCACCATGGGCCAACAACTGAACAAGTACATCAAACGCAAACGCCGGTCGGCTTACCTCAAGCGTAAGAAAGCAGCCGCCAAGGTGACCGCGAAGAAGAAGTAATCAGGCCCAGGGCTTTCAGCACGTCGCCGGCGGTCATTCGACCGCCGTTTTTGCTTTTTGCGGGTTCACCCGCACTCTGACGCCGCCTTTTCCCCATGATCAAAGTCAGTCTCATTTCCCTCGGTTGCGCCAAGAATCTCGTGGATTCTGAAATCATGGTTGGGCATTTGCACCAAGCCGGGATGACCGTCATTCCTGAGGCCGAGCAGGCAGACGTAGTCATCGTGAACACCTGCTCGTTCATTGATTCCTCCAAGGAGGAGTCGATCGGACACATCCTCGAGGTGCATCAAAACCGGGGGATGAAGAAGCGGCGCAAGAACCAGAAGCTGATTGTGGCCGGCTGCATGTCGCAGCGCTTCTCGAAAAACCTGGCCTCCGAACTGCACGACGAGGTCGATGCGTTCATTGGGCTGGACCAAGTCACCAAAGTCGGTCCGATCATCCAGGAAATCTACGCGAAGGATCGGGCCGCCAACGAGGCGCCGCTCTCGTTCATTGAAGGGCGTTCAACGTATATCCCCGATTACGATACGCCCCGCTTCCGGCTCACGCCGCGGCATTTCGCCTACATCAAAATCGCGGAAGGCTGCAATCACCCGTGCACGTTCTGCATCATTCCGCAGATTCGCGGCCGGCACCGCAGCCGCACGGTCGAAAGCGTCGTCGCCGAGGCGCGCCAGCTCGTCAAGGAAGGCGTCAAAGAGATCAATCTCATCTCCCAGGACACAACCTTCTTCGGCATGGACACCTGGGAAGAGCGACCCAACCCGAGGACGCCCGTCGACTCTTCCCGCGGCACCGCGCTCACCACGCTCCTGCGGCAGCTCAATGCCATCGAAGGTGATTTCTGGATACGTCTGCTCTACACGCACCCGGCGCATTGGAGCGACGAACTGATCCGGACCATTGCGGAGTGTCCCAAGGTTGCCCGGTACATCGACATTCCCCTGCAACACATCAGCGACCACATGCTGGGGCTGATGCAGCGCGAAACGTCCTCCGCCTATATTCGCGACCTGATCAAACGCATCCGCGCGGGAATTCCCGGCATCGCGGTGCGGACGACGTTTATCGTCGGATTCCCCGGCGAGACCGAAGCGGACGTCGACGAGTTGTGCGACTTTATCCGCGAAACGAAGTTTGAGCGCCTCGGCGTTTTCCGCTATTCGCAGGAAGAAGGCACCCGCGCCGCCAAGATGGAAACCCAGTTGCCCAAGAAATTGAAAGAGGCGCGCTGGCATCGCATCATGAAGCTGCAGCAGGAAATCGCTGCGCAGGTCAGCTCCAACCAAGTCGGACGCACGCTGAAAGTGATTGTCGAGGAACCCGGTGTCGCCCGCGGCGAAGCCGACGCCCCTGACATTGACGGCCGGGTCTACCTTCCCATCACCGTGCCCGTGGGCGACTTCGCCAACGTTAAGATCACGGGATACGAAGACTACGATCTGCTCGCCCTGCCCGTCGGCCAGGAGCCAACCACCCGCAAGGTGGCAAAGCAGGCGCAGTAGGCGGCCCCGGCGCGGCGCCGCATTTCCGCTTCCGCATGCGGCCGCGGGCGGCCGCAGTCTCAGGCCGCCTCAAGGGACGGGTAACAACACCTACGAAGGCAGCGCGCACGGTACGTAACGGTAAGTAGGACCGCCATTTGCCGCGGCGACAAGCACTCGGCAGGTTTCCGCGGACGCATGCCGACCCCTTCTGAGTTGCTTCCCATTTTAGCGGAATCCCGCCTCGATGTGATGGGATTCGGCCTCGTTTTAGCCGGTGCCTATGCCGGATCTCGGCGCTACCTGCGGCGGAGAATGGCGGCGCAATTTCTCGGTCGGAGCACACTCCCTTTGCTTATCGCGCACGTGGTCCTCGGAGCGCTGGGCGCAGACTCGACCCGACTGGTGATTGACTATCCAGCGGTCGCCAGCGTTTCCACTTTGCTGACGGCACGCGGGTTTGTCTGGGCCATCTTCACGCTGATCGCGATGGTGATGCTCGGTTCGGCCGTGCGCCTGGCGTTGATGCGGTCTGAGATCTCACATCACACCGAGACTGAGCGGCAACTGCACGAAGCCAAGATCGCAGCCGACGAAGGACACCGCGCCAAAAGCGACTTCCTTGCGGTCATGAGCCACGAAATTCGGACGCCCCTCAACGCGGTCATGGGCTTTGCCAATCTGCTCGAAGACACTCACCTCGATGAGTCTCAACGGGGCTACGTCACCACCATCGCCCGCGAAGGCGCGCGCCTGAAATCGTTGGTCAACGATTTACTGGATCTCACCAAGATGGAGAAGGGCCGCCTCGCCCTTGAGCGACTGCCCATCGCGCCCGCGGAAACCGCCCACGATGTCCTGCGCCTTTTCAGCGCGCGGGCGGCGGAGAAGAACTTGGAACTACGCCTGGAGGCGCAGCTCGCTGGTCCTCTCGTTGTATCAGGCGATCCGGTACGATTTCATCAGATCCTCGTCAACCTCGTCGACAACGCGGTCAAGTTCACCTCGAGCGGGACCATCTCGGTGTTTATGAGCTGGGAGGCACCCCGGACCGTTCACGTGACCGGCCTGCTTCGTATCCGGATTTCCGACACCGGAATCGGCATCGCGCCGGAGAATTTATCCGGCTTGTTTCAGATGTTCACGCAAGCCGACTCCTCGACCTCCCGGCGTTTCGGCGGGACCGGTCTCGGCTTGGCCATTTGTCAGCGCCTGGTCCAACTCATGGGCGGTGAGATCACGGCCCAGAGTCGTCTCGGCGAGGGATCCACATTTGAATTGTCACTCCCGTTCACTCCAGTCGCTGGACCGGTGGAACCAGCTCCCGCGCCCACTTCCCGGGAACCGGTGCTCTCATTCAAGCCGCGCATCCTCGTCGTGGATGACATGGAAACAAATCGGTTACTGCTGGAAGTCTTCCTGCGCCGAAGCGGCTTCGAACCCGAACTCGCCGCCGACGGCGAGCAAGCCATCACCCTGGCTCGGACTAAGCACTACGATGCCATCCTCATGGATCTGCAGATGCCCGCGGTCGATGGCTATACCGCGACGAGGCGCATTCGGGAAAACGAGCACGGCTCGAAGCGTACCCCGATCATCGCGCTGACCGCCTCGATCACGCTGGGAACCCGCGAGAAATGTCTGGCCGCCGGGATGAGCGATTATCTCACCAAGCCGCTCGATCTAAGCCGTTTTCGGACGGTCCTGCACCGACTCATCACGAACTCCGCGAGCACGGCAGGTTGAGGCGTCCTCGCGGACGCGAGGGGTTTTGAGGAAAGGTATTGAATGGCCCGATCCATGGGACCGCGGCCGCCCTCGGCCGCATTCCGACGCCTCGATCCGCGCGTGTGCCATGGCGGCCGTCAAAACCCATCAACCCTCCGCGTCCTCGGCTTGGGCCCTCCGTGACCTCTGTGGCGGAAAGCCGCCTGCGCTACTTCGCCATGGTGGCGGCTGCCTGCTTCGCCATTTCAGCAATGTCGGCGGCGGGCAGCACGACGAAACCGGCGCGTCCACCATTGGCGAAATACTGCAAGGTCACTCCCAAGACGCGTCCTTGGGGATCGAATACGGGTGATCCCGGTGCTTGCTCACTCATGAGGTAGAAACGCCGGGGACGCTCGACCACTCCCATGACTTGAATCTTTCGCACCAACGGCACGCGCTGCAGCGTCTTCGGTGCCCGCGCGATGAAGTAGAAGTCGTCGAGCAGCGCCCCCTCGACCGAATCTTCCAGTTTCACGTGCGGATATTCCCGGGCGGGGTCCGGCGTCTCCGGAGCCATGAACGCAAGATCAAGATCCGCGTCTTTGAGCACGAATCGCGCGGGCACCTCGCGGCCATCGGCGAGCCGTAACTTCACTTCCTTGAATTCAGACCCGACGATCTCCGGGCCGCGACCGCCGGAGCCACCACCGCGCATGGCCTCCATCGTCGCTTGCTGGTCCACCGCCGCCAGCGTGGTCACCGTCAGACCATCCTTCGAGATCATGGTCCCGTTGACCTCGATGCGCTGTTCGCGGGGCGGGGCTTCGCCCCGGTCGGGCATTTTGATCCGCAGCATCACGACGAGTTCGATGCCAACAATCGCGTCGGCATAACGACTCACCAACGCCCGGCCGGGCGCGGTTTCGGCGCTGGCGGCCCTAACGTAGGTCACCGGCGCCAAGGTCGCCAATAAGGCGGCCAGAAGGGGAGTGCGGCAAAACATCATGACTTGGATTTGGTCGGCTTCAGGTTCATCTCCACAAAAAGTGTCTGGCCCCGGCGCCGTACCAGCAGCACCCACCAGTCCTTGTCCCGGGCATCAGTCCAAGCCTGCTTAAGCTCACTCAAGTTCGTGATCAGGGCCCCGCCAGCCCGCTCGATCACGTCGTCGGAGCGCAACCCGGCGAGTGAGGCCCAACCTGCCGGTACCGCGCTCTCCACCAGCGCCCCGCGAGTGTCCACGGGAAGCTGCAGCCGTACGCGATCATCAAACGCAATTTCGCGCACCGAAAATTCCAGCTGCGGCTCGTTCCACCACGGTAACTCTGCCGGCGGAACAGGTTGCTCTTCGAGCACCACCTTCACGTCCAGCTTTTCGCCTTCGCGCCACAGGGAAAAGACCGACTCGGTGCCCGAACGGTACTGGCGTATTTGGCGCGCCAATACGTCGGTGTCCTCCGGCCGCCGCGCCGCCACCGGCGTGCCATCGAGCGCGAGAATCACATCGCCGATGCGCAAGCCCGCGGCATCGGCCTTGGTGCCGGGATAAATTCGGGTGAGCCGCGCCCCACTCTCCGCCTTGACTCCGAGTCGCTCCGCGAGTTTCAGCGTCAACGGTTGCGACGACGCCCCCAGCCACGCCTTTCGAGCCTGCGGAGTTTGATTCCGCTCCTCCGTGACACGAAGATCCATCACACTATTCAAGATCGCACCTTCCCGGCGAACGCTCGCGAGCACCGTGCGGGTGCCTTTGGGAGCATCCTGGAGGAGCGAGTCGGTCAGCTGACGCAACTCTGCGACGTTACCCACGCTGCGGCCGTCCACCGCCACCAAAACATCGGAACGCCGCAGCGTGGGTTCCGCCTGGCCACTGGGACCCGCCGGACGAATGTTCTCCAGCCACACTCCGCGGGTGTCCGGCAGGCGCTCCTCGCGCGAAAGTTTTTGGGTGAGATCACGCACCACGGCACCCCACCCTTTCAGTTCCACGTCGTCGGCCTGCGCGGGCTCGCGTGACGTGAGTTTGACCCGCGCCGTTTGCTTCTGCCCCGCGCGCTGGAACTCGATGACGAAATCATTGCCCGGCAGCTGACTGGCTTCGAGGCGATTGAAGTGAGCCACCGCTTTTTCTTCTTCGCTCTCGATGGCATGGCCGTCGCACGCCAGCAGTAGATCTCCCGGCTGCAACCCCGCACCCGCGGCTGGCGAACCCGCCGCAATGTCACCGACGATAACCCCGGGGCCGCGGCCGTCGGCTTCGAGTCGCGGTTGCACACTGATGCCCGACCAGCCCCGCCGCACGCGACCGTGCTCGATCAAACTGGTCGACACGAGTCGCGCCAGATTGCCGGGGATCGCGCCGCCCAGATTGAAGACCCCAATCTCGTTGATGCCGACGATCTCGCCGCGCTCGTTGACCAGAGGCCCGCCGCTGTTCCCGCCGAAAATCTGCGCGTCATGTAGAATCCATCGCACCAGCGCGCCGACGTTTTCTCCGCGCAGATAAAAACGTCCGGCAGTCTGCTCGGGCAACACGAGCGATGGATTCGCGACCACGCCGCGGGTCACCGACTGCGATAAAAAGCCGGGGCTACCGAGCGCGAAGACCACATCGCCCGCCAGCAATTTATCGGAATCGCCAAACTTCGACACCACGAGCGGAAGCGCGTTCTTCGGCCGCTGCGTCAGATCCAGCTGCAACACCGCCAAATCCGTGAGCGGATCCTGCCCCACACTCTTCGCGTCGACGTGCGAGCCATCGTAAAGATAGCAGCGGAAATAATCACCGTCTTCCGTGACATGGCAGTTGGTGACGACATGCCCCTCGTTGGAAATGATCACGCCGCTGCCAGCAGTCCATTGCTTGGTCAGCCGGCCATCACTGGGCCGCAGACGTATCACTTCGATCCGTACAATCGAAGGAAAGACCCGCGTGAGCATCGGATTGTCGGCCGGAGTCACCATCTCCGCGACGGCCGGAGGTACGTTGGTCGGGCGCTGCGCCCACGTACTACCGCCACTCACGGCAGCAGCTACCATCATCAGGCAACGCGCGCGCGCGCCAAGATTACGACAAAGCAAAAAACGCATAGGGCAACGAGGGAACTCCCGGACAGAGGCCATACCTGCGCCTGACGCAAGCGACAAAGCGAAGTTGCTGCGGCGGAGTCCCGGCGGTCATCTGTTACCAATCGTCCGTATAAACTAGATGATTGTCATCGCGAGGGCGCGAAGCGCGCCGTGGCGATCCAGCTCGATTGCTTCGTCGCTTCGCTTCTCGCAATGACAGTCTAAAAATCACGGGCAATTGGCATTAGCCGGACCCGATGCGACTGATCGGGTGGCCGGTCCCCTGGGACCGCGGCCGCCCCCGGCCGCATGGGTGGAGCGGGTTGTCTCCAAGCCGCTAGCGTGAGAGCGAACATTCGAGTCGGCGCCGCAGGTTCTGAAGCCCGTTTCCGGCGCGCATTCCCGCGACGTCAAAGCCGATCCCGTGGTCCGCAATCAGCAACTCAAGGTCATCGTCGCGAACCAGCAAACGTATCCGAACTTCGGTTGCGTTCGCATGCTGCAGGGCGTTCGTGACCGCCGCCTTCGCAGTCATCATCCGCATCCACAAAAAAGGCGAGGCGCCGAAGCGTCTCGCCTGAAAGTTTACCACTGACCAAAGTCGGACGGCTTAGTAGCGGCTGTTGCCGCGAGCCTGAAACGCTCCGGCGCGGCGATCGGGGCTGCCGTAGTTACGGCTGCCACCGCCACTACCGCCACCCATTTCTTCCTTGGGCTTGGCTTCGTTGACGGTCAGCTGACGGCCATCGAGATCGGTGCCGTTCATCTTTTCCGTCGCGAGCTTGCTCTCGGTGTCGTTGCTGAAAGTGACGAAGGCGAAGCCGCGTGGGCGACCGGTCTCGCGATCAGTCGCGACGTAAACATCGGACACGGTGCCGAATTGGCCGAAGGCGTCACGGAGATCGGCTTCAGTGGTTTTAAACGACAGGTTCCCAACGTATAGTTTGGAGTTCATAGTGATGAGTTTCGTAGCTTCGTTTACTTCAGAGTGTTCCCGATAATCGGGTTTCGAATCATCATCTGAACCTTGAAGCTCACACGGAAGACTCACCATCGCTGTCATCTAACGCTATTACGAACCGCCATCATCGTACATTGCGCCCCGAAAGCAAGTGGCAATATCACGTTTCATTGGCCAGGGGCGTATCTGCCGGTTGGCGGTGGAAGCCACCGCGGCGGCGAAGGGACTCGCCGCCCTACCTATCGTGAACTCTGAAAAAGGTAGGGCGCGGACTCCGCTCCGCGCCGGAGCCGGAACCGCCAGCCGGCAGATGCGCCCACTGGCCAGGCTCGAGCTACGCAGCAGCAGGCGCTCTCTAGCAGCGCCGCCGTGCGTCGCGATCGACCGAGACTAGCGGGACTTCTTTTCCTGCTTGGCCAGGCGCTTCTCCTGGGGAGTTTTCAACGGAGCCTTCTTGGTCATTTTCTTCGAGTCTTTTGTTTTAGCCATAGTGGTTATTGGTTGCGGTGACGTCTGGGCAAAATACCCGGACGCCGCCCAGACTTCGGTTGAGTCAGATGAGGAAACCCGATCCGTCTCCGAACTGAGCGTATCCTCACGTTGAATCCCGATATCGTTCGGAGCGAACTAATTCACCACCCTCGTTCCGCTTAACTGGCAAATGGCGACACAGGCATTCCTGCCGGTGTGCCTGTGTTGCTGGCTCGGTTGCCATGACAGCCAGCACGGCACAAACCATTTTAGTGCTCGAAAGCGCCCGAAGTCACAGCATCGGTTTCGCTCTGCCTCCCCCTCAAGCCGCGGATGATTGACCGGATCCGCGGGCAGCGCCGCCGAGTTTCTGTGACATCACACTCGCGATCTCGCGCAGGCGCACGAGCACAGCTTTGATCTGCGGATCGGGACTTCGGGAAATCGGGGCGCTACAACCGATGGCCAGGATCGCCTGCCGGTTCGCATCGAACACGGGTGCGGCCACTGCCGCGATCCCGCTATTCAGCACATTCTTGGTAATCGCGAAACCTTCCCCCGCAATTCGCTTCAGCAGCGTCACCATTTCCTCGACCGTTGCAGGCGAGTTCGGCGTCAGCTGACGCAGATCCTCGCGCGCCGCGTACCGCAACTGCGTGGCCCGCGTTTGATACGCCAGCAGCACGCGGCCCGACGCAAAAACAATCGGATGCTCGATGACGCCGTTGTTGTGCGTCACCGATAACGGATGGTCGGCCTGGATCCAGTCCACCACAATCGCGCTTTCGTCGCGCCACGTGAGCACGATCACCGTCTCATCAAATTCGTTCGCCAGCGCTTCTATATAAGGCCGGCAAAATTCCCGCATGCTATTCAGCGGATCCGACCCTTCGCCGAGCCGAATCGCGGCGAGGCCAAGCCGGTACTGCTTCGTCTCCGTATTCGCCTCCACAAAACTTTTTGCCTGCAGTGTTTTTAAAAGGCTGTGCGTCGTGGCCGGAGTTAGGCCCACGGTCCGCGCCAGTTCGCGCACCCCCACCCACCCGCCGTGAGCATCGAGCGCCTGCAACAGGCGGAGCGCTTTGTCGACGGATTGGATCAGCCCCATGGCGTGTTTTCGGAGTTCAACACGGCCAACTGTTCAATAATCGCATTTCCCGCTTGTCGAGCCGCATCTGTTCAGAAATATACGGGCGTTGTTCAGCATTGCTGAACAACTCCCTTAGCCTCTGCCGCACGCGGCCCTGCTGTCACCCCCCACCTCTCCACCATGAACCTGTTCATGCCTGCCCGCCTCCGGGCGTACTCCTCCGTCGGCCGTGCTGCCGGCTGCGCTCTCGTCTTCACTCTTTCCGCCGGTCTCGTTGCGGCGCAACCCGCCCCCGCCTCGCCCACGTCCGCGAGCAGCGCTTCCGCGACGGATCCAATCGTGCTAAATCCGTTCTCCGTTTCGTCCGAACGCGATGTCGGCTACGCCGCCGGCGATTCGCTCGCAGCCAGTCGCTTTAACACGCGCCTCATGGATTCCGCCGCGACGGTGTCGGTGTTCACTGAACAGTTCCTGAAGGACCTCGGCGCCAGCTCACTCGCCGAGGTGCTCGAGTATGGCGTAAATTCGAACATCGACTACGACCAGAACCGGCCCGACCCGACGATGTTCTACGTCGATGCCGGCCTGCAGGGCACGCGCATCAATAATCGCGGGCTGCTCGGCTCCAGTCTCACCGACTTCTTCCGCTCCCGCATGCCGGTCGATGCGTACAACACGGGTCGTTTCGATTTCGCGTCCGGTCCGAACAGCGTGCTCTTCGGCGTCGCGAACTCCGCCGGTTCAATCAACACGTCGACCCTCCAGGCCGAAGTCCGCAAGAACCACTACAAATTTCAGGCCCAAGTCGGCAAGTGGCAGGATTTCCGCGCGTCGGTTGATTCCAATTTCGTCCTCGTGCCGAATCGAGTCGCGCTGCGCCTGATGGGCGTGCACGCGCGGAAGGAAAGCTGGCGCGAGTGGGACAACCGCGAGGACAACCGCGCCACCGGCTCCGTGCGCATCGTGCCCTTCAAGACCGCCGGCACCAACGTCATCGCGTCCTACGAGAAGGCCAATCTCTCCGGCATGTGGTCGGTCCCGCAAAATATGGGCGACAACATTTCATTCTGGGAAACGCTGCCTGATTCCGTGCGGCTGGTCGACAATCGCGGTACCGCTGCCCTCGCCGCCAACGCCGCCGCCGCCCGCGGTCTCGAACGCATCGCCGGCAACCGCCACATTCTCGTCACGAACTCCGGCGACGTGTTGTCCAACACCGTCAGTCCCGTGTTCGGCGGCATCAATCTCTACACGAGTACCAGCTTCTACGAAACCGCGGCCCAGTTTAACACGCTCGTCGGCGTCGTGCCCGGCTGGCTGCCATCGCTGTATCGCGACACGTTTCAAACGCTGCTGCCGGCAACCGCCCGCCAGGCCGCGCAAAACGGACCGTATCAATCGAACCTGGTCGCGCCCTACGAGATCGGCTACGGGCCCGATACGATCAACACGAGCGACATCGATCGTCTCTTCATTCGGATTGAGCAACCGATCGGCAAAAATCTTTTCCTCGATCTCAGCTACCAGAAGGAAGAGGCCTCCGGCTCGGCGTACCGCCTCGACACGCAAATCTCCGCTGATCCGAATCTTTATATTCCCGACAACGCTGGCGGCGTGCGCGCGAATCCGTATGCGGGCAGGTATTACATCGACGGCGCGCCGTTGCGGACGATCAACACCGACAACAACGAAGCCCTGCGCGCGTCCGCACTCTACAACCTGAACCTGAAAAAATTCGGCGACCACAAGATCCTCGCGATGTGGGAGCAAAGCGAGAACACCAACTCGCAGCTGCAGGGCAACCAGGTGCTGATCAACGCCCGCACCAACGCGCCCATCGCCAACGCCGATATTCGCAACGCCAACAACCGCGTCGATTATCGCACGTACATCACACCTGGAAACGACTACCGCTCGTGGTACGCCGGCAGCTTCGCCGACCGCGAGCCGGTCCGGCTCAACGGCATCGACTACAAGAAGGACTTCACCGATCGCAGTGTCTCAGGCAACAAGTCCGAGGCGAAGACCTACGTCCTCGCCACGCAGAGTTCATTTTTCCAGAAGAAGGTTTTCCTGTCCCTCGGGTATCGAAGCGACAACTACACGACACTCACCCGGGTGGCGTCTCTGCTCGCCGCGACGGACCCGCGCGTCACCTCGGGCGAGCGCTATGCCGGCGACGGCGTGCTCACCGACCAGTTTCTCCAGATCAACAAGGAGACGTTCAACACTTACACCGCGGGCGCGGTCTGGCATGCGCATTCGATGCTCTCGTTCTTCGCGAATCAGGCGACGAACGTGGCGCCCGCGATGACCAACCGACGCGTGATCGCGAACAACTTCGACGTCCCGAATCCGGTCAAGGGCAAGGGCTACGACACCGGAGTCATGCTGCGACTCCTCGACAATCGCCTCTCCGCCCGGCTCACGTACTTCAAGGGTGAGAATCCCGGCAATCCGGTTAACCGGGTGAATTCGATAGTCGTCGATCACGACCGAATCCTCAGTGCCTTCGCGACCTCGAACAACCCAGCCACCGGCCGTCCGTACCTCACGCAGGCCGATGCCAATTCCAAGTTCGTTTACCTCAAATCGCGCGGCGGCTCCGTGGGCACCTACGGCGGCGCGTTACTCGACGGTCTTTCGGACGACGTGACGACCGGCTACGAAGCCGACTTAAAATTCAATCCCTCGCGCAGCTGGACCTTCACGGGCGCGTTCTCCTACACGAAACTCGAGCGTGGAAACATTTTCGCCGAGTTCGAGCCGTGGTTCGCGGAGGTGCGTCCGTATCTCGAGCAGTTCGGCAATCCGCCCAACCTCGTCGATCAGAACAACAATCCCGTAATCGTGGCGGAAAACGTGGAGCGGATGCAGCTCGCGATCGACGATGTGCGCAACGCCGGCGGCTTCGGTTTCAACAACCGACCCTACAAGGCAAACATGTTCACGCGCTACTCCTTCAGCGAAGGTAAACTGCGCGGCATCTTCGTCGGTGGCGGCGTGCGCTGGCAGAGCCAGAACCGCGTCCAGCGCGTCGTGACGGGCCTCACGCCTCAGAATCGTCCGATCTACGGATCCATCCTCTACGGTCCGGAGATTTTGGAAGTCGACGCGCTCCTCGGCTACTCCGGCCGCACGGATTTCTTCGGCCAACGCACCAACTGGCGCGTGCAACTCAACGGTTACAACGTGCTCAACAATCGGGAAATTCAGGTGCTGCGGTATTCCGCCGACGGCACCCGGTTGTGGCGCGTGACGCCCCGTGCCCCCGGCAGCTACCGCCTGTCATTCGGCATCGACCTCTAATCTTACCGTCCGGTTCAGAGATCGCCGCTGGGAGGTAGGGCCCGAGCTTGCTCGTGGCCGATTAGGATTTCCACACGTCTTTGCAGGCAGCGACCCAGGTCGCGCCCTACCCTCGAAAAAGTCAATCGCCTCGCTTTCTCCGCCACCCATCGGCCCGAATGCTCCCGCCTCCCCCGAAGTCGATCAGCAGCGACCAAACGCTTGATCCGGCCGCTGCGCCGGCGCTCAGCCCCGCCCGCGCGGCCGTGCTGTGCGTGATGCTGTTTTTTGCCGCAGCGCTGTGCTTCCTCGACCGTCAGGTACTCAGCGTGCTGGCGCCGCAAATCACGGCGGAGTTTGGTCTCACCAATACGGACTACTCCCGGATCGTTTTCGCGTTCGTGCTTAGCTACACCATCATGCTCGCGCTGGGCGGACGCCTGATGGATCGGTTTGGGACCCGACGCGGGCTAGGTTACTCGGTAGCATTTTGGTCACTGGCCAGCGCGAGCATGATGGTGTAGCTA
>Ga0163152_10004534_pt1 | contig 17112 bp, 8 predicted proteins | sample OliLakLV19MP8IB2_FD_148635 | JGI IMG/M metagenome (GOLD analysis project Ga0163152, IMG submission 148635) | Freshwater microbial mat bacterial communities from Lake Vanda, McMurdo Dry Valleys, Antarctica - Oligotrophic Lake LV.19.MP8.IB-2 | ecosystem: Environmental > Aquatic > Freshwater > Lake... | reverse complement strand
GTTTATTCCTGAACATCACACGGATTTTATTTTTTCCATCATTGGGGAGGAACTTGGAATCATCGCCACCAGTTCCGTGGTCCTGCTTTTTGTCACCTTTGTCATCGCAGGCCTTTACATCGCCTCGAAGTGCAAAAACAAATTCAGCCTGCTGATCGCCAGCGGAATTGTTTTCCTCATCGGCATCCAGGCTTTCATTAACATCGGGGTGGTGACCGGCGCCCTTCCCAACAAGGGAATGCCACTGCCATTCATCAGTTATGGAGGGTCCAGTCTGCTGGCGCTGCTCACCCTGGTCGGGGTTCTAATCAACATCTCCAGAAGCGCCGGCCTTGATTCAGGCTTGGAAACAGGGGAACTGCGGGAGGCCTCGGTTGATGAAAAATAAACCAGACGAGAAAAAACCGTTGAATATCGCCATTGCGTGCGGCGGCACCGGCGGACATCTCTATCCTGGAACAGCCATCGGCGAGGAGCTCATGGCGCGTGGCGCCGAGGTTGCGCTGCTTGTCAGTGAAAAAGAGGTGGATCAGGAGGCGGTGAAATCTTCTTTTGGAGCCAAAATCATCACCCTTTCCGCCACCGCGCTTCAAGGCTCCGCCATCGGTTTTCTGAAGGGGGTGCGGAAATCGACCCGGACTTTGCGCAAGGAGTTTTCCAGCTGGCGGCCCGACGCGGTGATCGCCATGGGGGGCTTCACCTCCGCGCCCGCGGTGCTGGCCGCCCGAAAATACAGGGCGCAGGTTTTTCTGCACGAGGCCAATGCAATCCCCGGTCGAGCCAACCGGCTACTCAGTCATTTCTGCCACCAGGCTTTTGTCTATTTTCCAGTAGCCGCCCAGCGTCTCAGCGCGCACCACACCTCCATCACCGGGATGCCGGTCCGGCGCGCTTTTTTGGAGGGGATGGAAAAATCGGCGGCGAAGATGGCCCTTGGATTTCATCCGAGCAAACCGTTGCTGGTGGTGATGGGAGGCAGCCAGGGAGCCATGGGTGTCAATGATCTTTTTGCCTCGATCGCACCGCAGCTTTTTGAAAATTTCCACGACCTCCAGGTTTTGCTGATCACCGGGATCAAGGATTTTGAGCGCCAGTCGAAAACGCTTTCGGTCTTTGACGGGCGTCTGCGGGTGGTGCCCTTTTTGACCGAGGTGGACCTGGCATTGTCCGCCGCCGAACTTGCAGTGAGCAGGGCCGGCGCTTCCTCGATCGCTGAATTTGCCGCATTAAGAGTCCCGGCCATACTGATTCCCTATCCGCACGCCGCAGACAATCACCAGCTTGCCAATGCGCGGGAGCTGATGAAGACCGGAGCTGTCTGCTTGCTGGAACAAAACCATGCCCAGGGCGAAGACCTGCTCCGGATGGTTTCCGAAATTCTAAATTCTAAAGAACTGGCCAGCGGGTTGAGTAAAGCAATTTCCGCATGGCATTACCCCGATGCAGCATCGGACATCGCCGCAGAAATCCTTCTGCATTTAAGCCATCGGGAGGCCGCCGCCACCAAAAATAAAAAGGCAACGATCGAAACCCGTGCGTTCATAAAAAACGAAAAAACCGTCGCCCTTGCGTCGCAATCAAAATGAAGTCATTTGACATTGCCCAGATTAATCAGATGCTGGACGCCGCACCGGGCGGGCGTGTCCATCTGGTTGGCATCGGTGGGTGCGGCATGAGCGGGTTGGCCCATCTTTTCCTCGATCTCGGGTATCTCGTTCGTGGCACTGACGTCGCCTCAAACACCGAGATCGTCCAACTCAAGACACGGGGGGCGGAAATCCAGATCGGCCACAACGCCTCCTGGATGATGGAGAAAACGCCGGACATGGTCATTTATTCCTCGGCCATCCGCCGCGACAATCCCGAATTGCAGGAGGCTGAAGAATTAAGGATCCCGCTGTTGCGCCGGGCTTCGGCGCTCGCCGCGTTGATGCAAAGGCAGCGGGGGGTCTGTGTTGCTGGAATGCATGGCAAAACCACCACCAGTTCGCTGCTGGCCTTCGCCCTGAAAGCGCTGGGAAAAAAATCCAGCTACGCCGTTGGTGCTTCGGTTCCGCAATTGCAACCGCACGCATTTTTTGAAAACCGCGTTGGAGACCCCGAAACCCTTTTTGTGGTTGAAGCCGATGAAAGCGACGGGACTTTGCGCGAATTTTTCCCGCAATTTTCCATCCTGTTAAACTTGGACGAGGAGCACCTGGACTATTACGCCAACCTGGAGGCCGTCTGCCGGGAGTTTAAACAATTCGCGGAACAGACTGCGAAAACGGTGTTTTTCTGCGCCGACGACGACCGCTTGCCCGAGGTGCTCTCCGACCGGGACGAGGCGATTTCATTTGGATTCCATCCACTGGCCCGTTACCGGGCGGTTATCTCCGCTCAGCCCGGTCAGCTTGGTCACGGTGCCGCCGACACCAAATTTGAAGTCTGGTGCAAAGGCCAGTTGCTCGGGCTTTTTCAGATCTCGCTCTTCGGTGAGAAAAACATTTCCAACGCCACGGCCGTCATTGCCTTCCTGCATCATGTGATGCAATGCAGCCCGGAACAGATTCAGGATTCCATTCGTGATTTTCATGGTGCTTCACGGCGTCAGCAGGAGCTTTTTTCCGATGACCGGTTCCGGATCTTTGATGATTACGGACATCATCCGTGCGAAATCGAGGCAACCTTGAAAGCCTTGAAAGGCCAGGCGCGGAGAAGGCTGCTGGTGGCTTTTCAGCCGCATCGATTCACCCGGACACATTTTTTGCTCCAGCAGTTTGCGGTTTGTTTCAAACAGGCCGACCTGCTCTGGGTGACCGAAGTATATGCCGCCAGTGAATCTGAGATTCCAGGAGCCAACGGGCAGGCTCTGGCACAGGCAATTCGGGCGCAGGGGCAGGCAGTAGATTTCCGACCGGATCTCCAGGAGTTAAAACGCGCAGTTCGCTCGGCCATGAGACCTGGAGATCTGGTCCTCCTTTTAGGTGCTGGAAGCATCACCCAGGCGGCCCATGAACTCGCCAATGAACTAAAGGAAGAAATGCCCGCTTCCATGGAAAACATAATCGCGGAGCTTTCACAGATCGTTTCCGCAGACACCGTGCTGAAAGCGCATGAACCGCTGGCCAAAAAAACGACCATGCGCGTGGGTGGAACCGCCGATGTTTATGTCGAACCAGCGAATGAAAGCGACCTTGCCAGGGTGCTGAAATTCTCACGCGAATCGTCCATCCCTTTTTTCATCCTCGGCCGCGGCTCCAATCTGCTGATCCGGGACGGCGGCATCCGCGGCATTGTCATCTCGCTGAGCAATCCGCATTTCTCCAGAGTGGAAGTGGCTGGAGATCTGATCATCTGCGGCGCGGGCGCCAAGCTTAAGGCCGTGTCGGTCGAAGCGCGCCGGAACAACCTGATGGGGCTGGAGTTTCTGGAAGGCATTCCGGGAAGCGTCGGGGGATCGTTAAGGATGAACGCCGGAGCCATGGGGAGCTGGATGTTTGAAGTTGTCGAATCCATCCGGTTTATGGATTACGAGGGGAACATCCACGAACGCAAAACCGGTGAAGTGCATTTCGAATATCGTGGCTGTCCCCTGTTCAAATCCAACGTGGCGCTGGGCGCGGTGCTCCGGGGTCGCATGGCCCCGCGTGAATCGATTGAAGAACGGGCTCAGGGTTACAATCAAAAACGATGGTTGAGCCAGCCAGCCGCTCCCAGCGCCGGTTGCATTTTTAAAAATCCAGCCTCGATCCCCGCAGGTAAATTGATTGATGAACTCGGACTGAAAGGCGCACGCGTCGGAGGCGCCGTGGTTTCCGATGTGCATGGCAATTTTATTGTGAACGACGGACAGGCAACGGCGGGCGACGTGCTGGCCTTGATCGATCTGGTGAAACAAAAGGCATGGATTGTACGGGGGATCGAACTGCACACGGAAGTTGAAATCATCGGGGAGTATCAAAAATCGATCGAAGAATAATCCCATGATAGACACCCATCCAGAATCCAAAAAAGTTGCAGGAGCTCCGACTCCCAGATCACTGATGATCGCCCTGATGGCCGGAGGCCCTTCGGCGGAGCGGGAAGTTTCTCTGAAATCAGCCGTAGGAGTGAGCCGGGCTCTTCGCAATCTTGGACATCGCGTGATCGAGATCGATCCCAAGGATGAAAACTGGTCTGTCCCTGAAGGGGTTGATGTCGTCTGCTTAATGCCGCTGCATGGAACCTATGGAGAGGACGGAACCATCCAGCAGATTCTGGAGCGACGGGGTCTGGCTTACACCGGTTGCGGGGCCGAGGCCAGTCGGATCGCCTTCGACAAGCTCGCGACGAAAGAAAAGATGATTGCCGCAGAAATCCCTACGGCCCGATTTCAGGTGTTTGATTCCCCCGATGCCGGGTTTCCCGGCGGCTGGAATTTTCCGGTGGTTTTGAAACCAGTCTGTCAGGGGTCGAGCGTGGGCTTGCAGTTTGTGGACTCCATCGATCAATGGTCTGGAGCCCTCAGGAAATCGCTGCAATTTGACACCAGGGTTTTGATGGAACAGAAAATCGAAGGCCGCGAAACCACCGTCGGAATTTTGGAAAACCGGGCACTGCCCGTGGTTGAAATCCGTCCGAGAGCCGGTTCGTACGATTTTCAAAACAAATACACCCCGGGCGCCTCGGAATACTTTTGTCCGGCCGATTTTTCCCCGGAAATCACGGCGTCGATCCAGCAGGCCGCCATGGGTGCCTACCATTCCATCGGGGGCAGGGATTATGCGCGTGTGGATGTCATGGTCGATGTCGGCGGAAAACCTGTGGTGCTGGAGGTGAACACCCTTCCGGGGATGACCGAAACCAGCTTGATGCCCAAAGCCGCCGCCGCTGCGGGAATTTCCTACGAAGAACTTTGTCAGAAAATCATGCTACTCGCGATGGAACGGACTGTTTGAAATGTGGACCAGGAAAAAAAAGAAGAATAGGCGTCTGGAACAATCCCATGTTCTGGATGTAAAGATGCGTTCGGACAAGGTCCGTTCGGCGCGGCTGCGCGTCGTGTTTTTGGTTTTTCTGGTGGTTGCCATCCTGGCCGGTGTTAGTTTCGGAACTTGGCGCGGAGGAGAATGGTTTTTAACCCGGTTTATTTACGAGAATAAAACCTTTGCCGTCACACAGATTGACATCCAGACGGACGGCGTGCTGGCACCGGAACAGATCCGGCGCTGGGCCATGGTCAAGACTGGAGAAAATCTTCTTGGACTCGATCTGGCAAAGGTGAAGCGCGATCTCGAACTCGTTCCGGCAATCGAATCGGCCTCCCTGGAACGGATACTCCCTCGCACGCTCAAAATCCGGATTGTTGAAAGGGAGCCGGTGGCCCAGATTTTCACCACCGGACGCCGGAGGGATGGTGAAATTGAGACCTTGATCTATCATATCGATGCGCGCGGAGTCATCATGCCGCCGCTTCATCAAAGTTTCCGATCTGCTCCTGCCGCCGTTTCTGAAGATCAACTCCCGCTCATCACCGGGGTGCCGGCTTCCGAAGTCCGCGCCGGACGTGCCCTAGCCACGTCTCAAATGCAGGCCGCGTTGCAATTGGTGGGTGAGTTTGAAACCTCCCCCATGTCCGGCGTGGTGGAACTCAAGAGGATTGACCTCGGAACTCCGGACCTTCTTTATCTTTACACCGCGCAGGAGCAGGAAGTCATCCTCTCTCCCGTGCAGCTTCAGAACCAGTTGAACCGCTGGAGACTGGTTCATGATGTTTATCAAAACGGCGGCAAGACCGTGATGCACCTCGACCTCTCAATTTCGAACCATGTTCCCGTCCGCTGGCTCGACGCCGCCCCCGTCCTGCCCACCGCTGTCAAGCCGGCCAAAACCAACCGCTACAAGAAAAAAAATGTTTGACCCATCATCCATCATCGTCGGCCTCGAGATCGGAACATCCAAGGTGTGCGCCGTGGTTGGAGAGTTGAACCAGGCCGGTGCCCTGAACATCATCGGCATCGGTCAGGCAAAATCGCGCGGCGTCCGCAAGGGTGAAATCGCCGACTTCAGCCTGGCGGAGGATGATGTCCGCAACGCCATTGTGGAAGCGGAACAGATGTCGAACGCGGAAATCCGCAGCGTTTATCTCGGAGTGACGGGGAATCATCTGAGAGGATTTAACAACCGCGGCGTGCATCCTGTGGTTTCAGCCGATCGCGAGATCGCCGAGGAAGATGTCCTGGACGTGATCAAGAACGCCAAGGCCATCAATCTGCCCGCTGAAAACCATGTGATCCATGCCGTGCGTCAGCATTTCCTGGTGGACGGACAGGATGGAATTTCGAATCCGGTGGGGATGCTTGGCGCCAAGGTGGAGGTGGATGTGCATGTGGTCCACGGAAATTTCAACCGTCTGCAAAATCCGATCCGGGTGGTCAAGGGGTTGCAGCTGGAGGTCGAGGCGATTGTTTTTAACGGCATGGCTTCGGCCCTGGCGTTGCTGACCAATGAACAAAAGGAACTTGGCGCGCTGGTCCTCGACATCGGCGGCGGAACCACGGAATACATTGTCTATGCCGACGGCATTGTGAAACACACCGGAGTTCTGGCCGTTGGCGGTGATCATATTTCGAACGATCTGGCTTACGGCTTGAAGGTGCCGCTCGGCCGGGCGGAGCAGTTGAAAATGGAGCACGGGTCGGCTCTGCTTGATGAGTCGGTCAAAGGCCAGACAGTCGAGATTTCAAGCGAGCACGGATTGACGAACAAGACGGTGAATCTCGAGCACCTCCGGCGGATCATGTCGTTGAGGGTCGAGGAGATGTTGCAGTTGATCGAGCACGAGCTGAACCATGAAGGGCTGCTCAACTACCTCAGGGCCGGGGTTTTTATCTGTGGCGGCGGATCGAGGATAGGCCAGGTGCAGGTCCTGGCGGAAAAAGTTTTTCACCTGCCCGCAACCCTGGGGAAAGCCAATTCGATCAATGGTTTGAAATCGGCGCTGGACCAGCCCGAATTCGCCACCGCGATTGGTCTGGTGAAGTTTGGCTCCTTTCAACAGAAGCGGAAAATCGCCGGGGGATTTTTGACCGAAGGTTTAAAAACGCTGGGCGGAATGTTTAAACGATAATCGATGAATACCGTGGCAACCACATTGGCTTCCGGAGCGCTGATCCGGGTGAAGGTCATCGGCGTTGGTGGCGCTGGAGGAAACGCGCTCGACACCATGGCACGGCACGAGTTTGGGACAGTCCAATTCCTGGCCGTGAACACCGATGCGCAGGCCCTGGAGAAGATTTCCGTGCCCCGAAAGCTGGTCCTCGGCAGCAAACTGACCCGTGGACTCGGCGCGGGGGGAGACCCCGAGGTTGGCCGTGCTGCGGCGGAGATGGACAACGCCCAGATCCGCGAGTTTTGCACCGACACAGAAATTGTATTTGTCGTGGCAGGACTGGGTGGCGGAACAGGGACCGGGGCCAGTCCGCTGATCGCCAGGATCGCACAGGAGACCGGCGCGCTGGTGATTTCCTTGGTGACGCTTCCATTTGATTTCGAGGGGGGGCGCCGCCTGCGCCAAGCCCAGCTCGGACTGCAAAGATTAAAAGAGGCGTCGGACGCCGTCATCTGTCTGCCGAACCAGAAAATTCTGAAGATCCTGGATGAAAACACTCCGATGCTGGAAGCGTTCAGGATCGTGAATGAACATCTTCTTCAAGGAATCCGGGGGATCTGGAGGATGATCAGTCACGTGGGCCTGATTAATGTTGATTTCGCCGATCTTTGTTCCGTGACCAAGGGACGTCATTCGGAAAGTTGTTTTGCCACGGCGGAAGCCTCCGGCGAAACCAGGGCCCAGCAGGTGGTGGAAAAATTGATGATGCATCCGCTGCTTGAAGCCGGGCAGATCCTGGCCGAGTCGGACGCGGTGCTCATCAGCGTGGTCGCAGGTTCGGATCTGACCATGTCCGAGATCAACCGGGTCATGGACCAGATCAACCGTCATTGTGAGAACGCCCACTTGATCATGGGGGCGGGGATTGATCCGACATTTGAAAACCGCCTGAGCGTGACCCTCATCGCTTCGCGCAAACAATCATTCGCCGACGACTCGAGGGGCAGGCAGAATCATTCTGCAGAAAGACATCACGGGAATGGCGTTTCGCACCAGATGCGCTCCGCCGGCGAGATGGACACCCAGTTTCTGAGTTCATCGATGACATCGAGGCCGCCCTCGCGTTATGTCCCGCCGCCGCCTTCGATGAGCGAGGAAAAGATCGAGCAAATGGCCAAAAACAACGGTTCCCGCACCCGCCGCAACGCATCCAAACTGCGGCAGGGAACGTTGCAGCTGGAGATTATTTCCAAGGGCCGGTTCGAAAAAAGTGAACCAACCATACATCAAGGCGAAGATCTCGATGTTCCGACATACATCCGGCGCGGCGTGGCACTGAACTAAGTGGTCCGTTTCAGAATTACGCTCACGTTTGCGGCAATGGATTTTGAGTGGAGGCTAGGCGCGAGCGACGAGCATATCCAACCCGGTTCTGTGAGGAGCGAGCAACAACGCCTCCGTTCAAAAGACATGCCGCCCCTCGGGTTGAGCCGCGTTTGACCTGTGGCATTGTTGCTCATCAGTCGAAGAATCATTTTGCATTAAGGCACGACATTCACACGATAAAAGCGCTGCACGCTCGTGCCAATAGTGTTGTCCGACTTCGTCGCGGTCGAACCCGTTGCCGTTACATCACCGGGCAGATTTATCCATAGTGCTTCGATGAGATTCGTCTGGAACTGAAGTCTGTAGGTTGAGCCAATGAGACTTGTCCAAGTCAAGTTAGCGCTGTTACCTAGGTGATCGATGGAAGTGATGGTGGGAGGTGCGACCACCTTGACGAAGAAACTGTTCGTGCTGCTCAGGTTTGGTGTTCCGGTGTCGGTCACGCGCAAAATCACCCGGTTGGTGGTGTTCACGTCCTTCGGAGTCGTGGACCAGTTTATCAGCCCGGCCGAACTTACGCTCAGGGATGGAGGACCTGAGACAAGTGAGAAACTGAAGGTGTTTGCCGGCAAATCCGGGTCAAAGGCCGTGGCGTTGACTGAGAGCGTGGTGCCCGCATGGATGGTTTTTTCGGCTGGGGCAGTGAGGAGAGGCGCGGCGTTTACCTCATTGACCGTTACAGTGAACGTGTTTGTGGTGCTGAGTTGCTGGGTGTTCACGGCGTTGGTATTCAGATCAGTAACCACCACAGTTATTGTGTAGGTGAGAGGCCCCTGGTTTTCGGACGGGGTCCAAAGAATCACACCGGTATCAGCATTGATGGTCATTCCTGTGGGAGGCGAGATCAGCGAGAAGAAACGTCCGTTAACCGGAATATCCGGATCGGTGGCGGTGACACTGACATTAAGTTGGGACAGCTCATTGACATTCTGGCCGCCGGGCACTGTGAGCACCGGGGCTACGTTGACTTCGTTTACGGTGATGTTGAATGTTTCGAAGTCAGTGAGAGGAGGTATTCCATCGTCAGTAACCTTTATGGTGACCGGATAGACGCCCGGGCCGTGAGTCTCCACGGGAGTCCAGAAGAAGGCGCCCGTGACGGGATGGATGGTGGCACTTGAGGGTGCGCCAGGAGCGAGACTGAAGGTTAATTGATCATTGGGGGCTTCCAGATCCGTGGCAGTCACTGTGAAGGCCAGGATATTACTTTCATTCACGATTCGCGCCCCGATAGGAGCGAGGACAGGAGGATGATTGCCTGGAATCACCTGGAAGTTATAGGGCAGATTGGTGCTGACACTACTGCGAAATACCAGGAGGTAGGGGTCGGCATTCTGCGGGGTGATTTCGAAGTCCTGTCCAAAGGCGAGATGGGACTGCAGAATGTCGTTTTTTGAATAGAGTCGTTGAATGCCCAGTCCATCCACGGGATCAAGCCCATCAACGATCAGAGGCAAATTCGCCGTTGCCGGAATGAAATAAAGTCTGGCACCAAAGGTATTCGTCACAAAATCATTAATTACCGTGTCGTAAAGCACTGTGCTGGCGTCGGCGGTGTCCAAAAGACGGAAGGAATAGTTTCCGGTGCCATCGGCGTAGTGTTTGAACCTGAGTGAATATGTGCCGGAATAAAGCAGGGTGAATGGATCCGAATCCTGTTCCGCGTTGTGATCGAAAACGACCGTGCCCAACGGATCGAACAACTGCACTCGCAGATTGTCGGCGTCCCCATCCAGTGCATCATAATAAAGCCGCTGCCCTGCTGTGCCGTTGAAGGTGGAAAAATCCTCCTCACCGACATTGCTTAGGGAGCCGTTGGCACTTATTCCAATCGAAAAAGTATTGGTGGCGGTGACGGTGCTGGTGACCCTGAAAGAATAAGAAAACGGATCTATCCCGCCGGAATTGCCAGCGACCAGCACATATTGGCCGTTCTGTGGCAGGGTGATTTCGAAGTCTCCGCTCAGAGGATTTCCAGCGATTATCGCGTTATCCGGGGCAATTAGAGACCAGGATCCCGCTCCATTGGTGGTTGCGCCGTCGAAAAAGAAACGCCGTCCGGCAATACCATTAAAATGATAAACATTCGCTCTCGTCCCCGGATCCACCGCGCCAGTAACTTCGCTGTCGAAGGTCAATGCCGAAACCGGTGCCTGTGCTATGTCCAGGAGGCGGAAACTGTAGTTTGCGGAATCGTCCAGTGTGAGGCTTGCGATGGCGAGGTAGTAGATTCCGGGCTGCGTGAGAGTGAATGGACCCATGTCCACTTCACTGTAGTATGCAGCCAGAGCTGCTCCTCCGGGCGCGTAAAGGGTTGCGTAGGATTGGCCTTGGAAAACTTTTTCTCCATCATAATAGATACGTTGCCCGTTTGTGGCGGTGACCCGGTAAAAATCGGTCCGCAAAGCCGGTAATGATACCTGCGTATATGGTGTTCCAAAAACCACACTGGTAGCCGCAGCGGTAAGGTCAAGGATTCGGAAATGGTAACTTCCATCGCCTAAACCTACGGCTTCGACCGTGTAGGTTCCGTTGCGGGGCAAGAAATGGATTCCCGAGTCCGAACTGCCATGGATTTGAAAAACAGTTTCATTGTTGGGATCGATGACGCGTATCGTTGCGGTCGAGGAATTCCCGAGCGAATCGAAATAGATTGGAAGTCCGGCCGTGCCGCTGAAAGTGAAAGTGTTGGTTTGATCCAAAGTGGTAGTTCCGTTTTCTTCGATGCCAAACCCGCTCGGGGTCCCGGTGGTTTCATTAACTTGAACAACTCGGAACTGAAAGTCGAAGGTGCCAATGTTACCAGAAGCGACTGTCAGAATCAGACCGTAAGTGCCGGTCACAGGCAGAAATATCTCGCCAAGGTCACCTAGCGTTGAGCCCGAAATGATGATGGTGTTATTCGGGGTGACGACCGAGAAAGTTGCGTTGGCACTACTGGCAAGGACGTTGGTAATAATAATACGCTGCCCGCTCTGGCCGTTGATTCGGAAAAGGGCAGCTTGCGAGGCAGGATTGAGCTGGCCACTAATCGAACTGCCGGTATTTGCGATGGGCGCAGCCGACAGATCAAGCAGGCGAAAGCTGTAGGTCCCAACTTGGTCCGAGGGAGAGTGAATTTCCAGGGTGTAGTTTCCAGTTTCCGCCAGGGTAAAAAGACCCTGATCAAAGCCAGCGCTTCCCGAAACAAAAACCGGCGTTCCCGATGGATCGAACATTTGGGCCGTGAAGCTCGAAGCGACGTCCTGCATCGCGTCAAAATAGAGCCGCTGTCCGGCTACTCCTTTGAAGGTATAAACATCCGACTCGCCCGATTCCGCCAGGGTGGCGTCCACGGTTGCACCTAAAGTTAAGTTGTTGGTGGTGTTGTTCGGGGTGACGATGCGGAATTTGAACGGTGTCTCGTTGGTCAAACCCCGATTTCCAGCGACCAGCAAATATTGTCCGGTCACCGGTAGCGTTACCTCGAAGTTCTGGCTCAATCCTGCGCTTCCCAAATGAAGGTTGGCTGGACTGTAAAGGGCAAAGTTTCCTGAGTCGTTGGTTTCCGCACCGTCGAAAAAGAGTCGTTGGCCGGCGCTGCCATTAAATCGATAAATTGAGGCACTGGTCCCGGGTGTGTGAGTTGCGCTGATGTTGATGTCGAATTCCACTGTCGCCGCAGGAGCTTGCGCCGCGTCTATCAGTCGGAAACTGTAGCTTCCGGTCAGCTCGGTGGGTGCGTGCAATTCGAGCGTGTAGATGCCGGATGTGGTGAGGGTAAATGGCCCGGAATCAGAATCGGAATTGTTGTTGAGAAAGATGATGCCACCTGCCGGATCTCGCAACAGGACGGTCAGATTCTGGAAATCAGTCTCCAGCGCGTCGTAATAAAGCCGCTGGCCGGCTATGCCACTGAAAGTAAAGAAGTCAGTCTCGCCAGGCTCACTCAGAATGGCGTTCACAACCGCTCCAAACTCAAGGGCGTTGGTAGTTCCGATGGGAGTAAGTATGCGAAAGCCAAATGGGTCCGCGTTAGCACTGTTGCCAGCAGCGATAACGTAAGTGCCATTGCTGGGCAGAGTAACTTCGAAGTCACCACTCAATCCGGCGGCGGCAATGTAAGCATCACTTGGCGAATAGAGCGTCCAATTGCCGCTCGCGTTAGTGGACTCAGCATCGAAAAAGAGTCGCTGCCCAGCGGTGCCACTGAAGCGAAAGAGAGAGACGCCATTCGTTGGGGTGCCTGTGCCATTCATCAGGGTGTCGAAGTTAACGGTCGTGGATGGTGCCTGGGCGACATCAAGAAAACGGAATAAAGTGTTGTCGGCCGGGTCACCAGTCAGACTTTCCATTTTTACATAGTAGGTACCGGGCGCCTCCAAGGTGAAGATGGCCGAATCGGTATCCGCGTTTTGAAAATTGAGGAGGGTTTGGCTCCCGGGGCGGAAAATGCCAGCGTAGATCTGGTCGAAATCTGAATCCAGAGCGTCGTAATAAAGTCGCTGGCCCGGTGAGCCTGTAAACCGGTAGATGTCGGTGCGAAACGGCGAAGGTGTATCAAATGTTCGCGAATAGATCGCAGCATTTGTTATAGGAGTGGAGCTGGCATTCAGATCGAGCAGCCGGAACAGATATTCCGCGTCTGCGGCAGCTCCAACCTTCAGAATGTAATTACCCGAACGCGGAAGAAAGAATGGGCCGGCATCCGCCGCACCGTTTGAAGAAAAGACAACCTCGTTGGACGGTCCGATCAGCTCCACTACCACTGCTGAATTATTGGTCAGCGCATCGAAGAAAATCGGCAACCCGGACGGACCCGAGTAAGGAAAAGAATTGGTTTCTCCAGCCAACAAGGTTGCGCCGTGGACCGTGTCGAAGCCAACTGCAACACCGACAGGATTACTCAGCAGCGAGACGCGAAATCGGAATTCCAATGCTGCGATGTTTTCGACTGTGCCTTCAACCAGCACGAGGTAAGGCCCGGTGGCCGACAATACTGCTTCACCCAGGTCTGTTGAAATGCTTCCTGCTACCAGCAGCGTTTCGCCTGCTGGCGAGATCAAACGCCAATTGGCACTGGTTTCACTCACAACAATACTTTCCAAATTTATCCGCTGGCCATTGGTGCCGTTGAAACGGTAGGCCATTGTCCCGCTTTTGGGTGACAACAGAACAACAACAGCGGTTTCATATTCAATGGGGGTGGCTGACCCCAAGTCAATGATCCGGAATGAATAGTCGCCTACGGTGTCGCCAGTGCCATCCACCGACACCGTGTAGGAGCCTGCCTCGGTTAAATATGTCGGGCCCGCGTCGGCTGAATGATTCACAGTCCAAATGACTTTACCGCTCGGTGAGGTGAGATTGATCACTATGTTTTCTCCGTCCAAATCAAATGAATCCAAATAGATCCGTTGACCCAGTGCGCCGGAGAATGTGAACCTATCGACCTGTGATGGCAGAGAGATAGTGCCGGAGTTAATGGGGCCGAGCTGGAGCGGCAGTGATAGGAGGCCTCGCCCTTGGGCGATGCTGTGTAAAAAAAGGCAAACGAGGATAAATGAAACCTGAAAAATTCGAAAATCCATCGTCGGACTATGAATTTGGAAGGATCAAAAGCAAGTCGGATTATCCCTTCCTTTTAAATGGGGAAATCCCTGGTAGGTTGAATTCTGGAGGCATTTTGAAGGGGGCCTGTTTTCCAGGGAAGCTGGGAAAAATCCACCATTAGTATGGTTCAGAGATTATTAGACGCGATAAAGTCTCCTGTCGAGTTCAACAAGCCTGGGGCGAAAATGATGCGGGGACATTTATTTCAACCGCGAATGGACGCAAAGGGAATCCAATAAAGACAAGGCGGATCACCACGCCGCTTTGGCATTTCGCTCGATTCAGTTTCAAACGACCTGACCTGGCTATTGTCCGTGACAAAGCGGTGCCGACGCTCCGCTCTGCCACGCAGTCCATAAGTCCCGGTGTTTCATCCAACGAAATCTGCCTGACTTTACGGACAGGCACCGACTAACGTTTCTTCCGCGCCTTGCCGAAATAATAGCCGCCGCTGAGCCGGATTCCTAAAATCCGTCTGCGTGCACCCAGTTCCTCTCGCTTGCTGGCGTCGAACAGGACGGTGTGTTTATAGTTGAAGGATTCAAGTTTGGTCCGGTCGATCTTTTTTCCGATGAACCTCTCGATCGCTCCCACATGTTGGGCGTCGGACGCCACCATGATGGTCAATGCATCACCTTCGGCCTCCGCGCGTCCCGTGCGTCCAATCCGGTGGACGTAATCCTCCGGATGTTGCGGCACATCATAATTGATCACATGGCTCACTTCGGGGACGTCGAGACCGCGCGCGGCGATGTCGGTGGCCACGAGCAGTTCAAATCTTCCGTCCCGGAATCCTTTCAACGCCTGCTCGCGTTCGCGCTGAGTGCGATTCGAGTGGAGGACTGCGGCGGTGTGATTGTTTTTCTTGAGGAATTTAGAAATTCGATCCGCGCCATGTTTGGTCCGGCAAAAAACGATGACTGACCGGTAGTCGATTTTCTCCAGGAGCGCCTGGAGCAGGTCCAGCTTCTGTTCTTCGGCCACGGGATAGACAAACTGTTTCACCGTTTCGGCCGGGGAACGTCGCTGACCGATCTGGATGGTCTCCGGCTTGTTCATGGCCCATTTCACCAGACCTTCGATTTCCGGCGGAATCGTCGCAGAAAAGAGGGCGGTCTGGCGCTGTTTGGGGCATTGTTGAATGATCCGGCGGACGTCTGGGAGGAAACCCATGTCGAGCATTCGATCTGCTTCATCGAGCACGAGGAATTGAAGGTGATCAAGTTTGCAGGTCCCTTTTTCCAGATGATCCAGCAACCGGCCCGGCGTGGCGACGACAATGTCCAATCCCTTTTTCAGGTTGAAAATCTGCTGCCCGTAACCGACACCGCCGTAGATCGGAGCGATGCGGATGTTCGAGCCTTTGGCGAAATCCTGCATGGCGAGTTCGACCTGGTTGGCCAGTTCGCGGGTGGGGACCATGACGAGTGCGCGGATTTTGCCGGTGCTTTCACCCAGTTTGGAGAGGATCGGAAGTCCGAAAGCGGCGGTCTTGCCGGTGCCGGTTTGTGCGCTGCCGATGACATCCCGGCCTTCGAGCATGAGCGGAATGGCTCCCTGCTGGATGGGGGTCGGCTTTTCAAAGCCAAGCTTCTGGATGGCTGCAAAAGTGGAGGGGGAAAGTCCCAAAGTTTCAAATGACATAATAGTTTCTTCTTTTATTGCCAGACCATCCTCGGAGCGTCTGCCCGGGAATTCCGCGTGATCCATCATGTCGGAGAGTGGAAACTCTGCCTCGCTGTTGGTCTGTACCCGGATGGAGGCTCAAAAATGTGTGAACTTCAGGCACCGAGGACTTTGCGAAACTTAATCCAAATAGAATCGAAAGGCGTCATAAGTTGACATCATGCCAGAATAAAGCAAGCGAGGCTTTATCAACATATCAACATCGGCGGTCACCGCTTGGGCCACAAAAAAAGATAAGATTTTCCTTAGGAGAAGAAGGGACCAGGGGGTGGGTCAATTTAGCTGATCGCTATCGACTTTCCCCTCCCCAACTTAACTGCGATAGATTGTTTTCCGATAGGAGATCCGTGATCCACCAATCTCATGCTGTTACGGTTTTTTTTGCCTGGGTGGCCATTTCTATCCTGCATGGTCTTGTCACTCTCCCTCTGCCAGCGGTTGAAGGTGTGTCTAAATTACCGCAGCCGATGACCGTTCAGAAGTATTGGGGCCTTCCAGATCCGGGAAATGAATCTCTCATCATCTTTACCGGGCAAAGCCTCTATTTTGATCCGGTTTGGAGAATGATGTTTTTTCAGGATCAACAGGGCAAACTTATCTATGCCACTGTCCCATCCACCAACCTTTTTCTGCCCACAGGCCAATGGGTCGAGCTGATTGGTAAAACCACTGCCAATACGCCTGACATTTCGGAAGTCCGCGATTTAGGCCGTTTTGAAGCAATTCGACCCAAAAGCATAGGCGGCAGCCAGCTTTTCGAAAATCCGAGTTCCTTTTCACTGGTCAAAGTTTCCGGATTGATTCGTTCCATTGAAGAGGACTCGGGAAAATTGGTGGTGGTTCTGGCCTCGGAAGGCACCCGCATCAGCGCCAGAATCTGTAATTTCTCAAACACCAACACCGCCGATTGGAAATTCCATTACGCCACCATCACAGGGGTTGTGGGTTCCCCAGCACAAAACAAAACCACGGTACCCACGATGGAGTTCTGGAGTCAGACTCTGGACCAACTGAAGGTGATTGAAGCGAAAACTCCTCCAATTGCAGACCGTAAAATTGTCGAGTTGTCAGGCCTTAAAAAGACTCACAATTTTTCTGACCGCCCGGTCCGGCTGAGCGGGAAGGTCAAACAAAAACTTTTGAACGATTTTTTCATTCTCGATGATGGAACAGGAGAAATTCAGGTCAAGTCCGCCTCAAAAAACACCCTCGTTTTTCCTGAAGACGTCGTGGAAGTCATTGGCTTCATTGACACCATTGCCTCCAAACCGGTGGCCCAGGATTGCCAGGTTCTTATAAAACTCAGCAAAGTGGAGTCGCAAAAGATCACTTCCCCAACAACCAGCGGCGATATCCTCACCACCATCGAAGAAATC
>Ga0163152_10004529_pt1 | contig 17119 bp, 13 predicted proteins | sample OliLakLV19MP8IB2_FD_148635 | JGI IMG/M metagenome (GOLD analysis project Ga0163152, IMG submission 148635) | Freshwater microbial mat bacterial communities from Lake Vanda, McMurdo Dry Valleys, Antarctica - Oligotrophic Lake LV.19.MP8.IB-2 | ecosystem: Environmental > Aquatic > Freshwater >... | reverse complement strand
TCGTGCGTGCTTCCTTCTCAAAGCCCTTGGGCCTGGCGTGCGGCGCCCGCAAGTGCATCGTGAATGCCCTGCATGGTGGCGTCGAAATGTTCCCTGAAACGTTCCCCTCGCTGCACCATTTCCGACGCGCGCTGCCCGGCGGCAAAGAGTCTCGCGCGCAGAGCATCGAGATCCGCCGCGGTGTACGCGGGCCTTCCAGCGAGCACCGACTCCACCTGCGCGAAGGTCATGACATTTGCGCGCAGCAAAGGGTTGGCTCCAAAAGCGATGCTCCATGCGGGCGGCATATCGCCTGGATCCTTGAGCTGCCCTCGCAGCGACGCGTCGGGGTGATCCTCTCCATAGGTGACGTCGGCCAAGGTGAGGCCTTCGGGGAGCTGACGACCGATGTCGGACAGGAGCCTGCGCTGAAGATCGCCCAGTTCGCTCGCGTCGAAATCGATGATGGACAGCAGGCCGGCAAGGGAACGTTGGTATTCGATGAGCAGGTTGATTTCCTGCGCCTTGGCCTGTGCATCGCGCTGCCAGCCATTGAGAGTGCCAAACGAAGGCGTCGCCGTGACACTGTGCAAAGTCACTGAGCAGGGGCCCATGAGCCAGTGCACGGCTGTCTGATCCGGAGCGAGGTCCTTGAGTTCCAGCGCCTCGGAAGCCGTTACGACACGCGTGAGGTGATCGGCGCCCATTTCGATCGGGTACGTTGTTCCGCCTGCAACAAAGTGCAAACCCACACTCTGCATGGAACACGGGAACGAATACGTCACCCGGTAGTCGGCCTCGATGCGCTCCTCCCATGGAAACATGGGGGTGATTGCCTCGGCCACACGCATGGGATCATAGACGCACGCGTACTTTGTGCCTCCAAACTCGGAACACCTGGGAAACAACACGGGAGCGAGAAGGTGAAGAAACCTTGAGAGGTTGCGATGCGCCATCATGACGGGCGGATCCGCACGCGCCGTGCGCGGCAGAAGCGCCAGTGGAGCCAAAGTCAGAGAAGCAAGTGCGCCAGCCAGAACGCGCGCGGCAAATTTTGATTTCATGGGTGACATTCTCCTTGAAGGAAACGGAGCCGAAACGGGTGCGTCACTGCGCGGGATTGAAAGGTCCGACAATGGGCGCAAAATTCGGAATCTGGTTGAGTTGAAAATTGTGGATCGGGATTGGTTCAAGATTGTGGACAGGGATTGGAATTCGGATGACGTTGATGAGGTGCGAGAAGCGGGAAGGATCCGCCTGGATGACGACGTCGTTGCGCAGGAAGTCGACGATGGAATGATCTTCAAGAGCGTCGTCGGCCAGGAAGGCGTTCATGCGATCGCGCACAGCCACGTCTTCAACCTGATCCCAAAGCCCAGGATGAATGCGGAATTCGCCCAAAAGCCGACGCAGCCTTTGCCCGGCTTTCGGGTTCGGAATTTTCGCCAGCTGAAAGCGCGGTGGGGCATCGAGATTCTGGCGCAGCATCACTTTCCAGCCGTCGTAGAGATCGACGTTGGCCTGATTGCGCCGGATGACGTTGAGGGAACGGCGGCACGGTGAATGCCACGGGATGGCATGCTCGGCGCGGTGCGTCAGACTCGACCACTGCGTGTATTGAGTCGTCATCATGCCAGGCTCGCTCCCGATGACCGGATACGTGGCCACAGGGTCGGTCTCCACCGGAAATGCACCGGAGCCACAGTCGAGCTGGAAGCTGTGCTGAACCTGAAACGATCCGGGCCAGGACCAAATTGGTCCCGTGACTGCGGAAAGTCCCCATGGAAAATTATCGGTCAGGTTGATGGTGGCTTCGGCCATGACATGGGTCGTGTCGCGAAGCAGCAGCACGTAATCGGCATCTTCGGCAAGAAGCGGCGTCGGGATGGAATAACGCTCTTTGCTGTAGAGATAAATTCCCCCAACGCGATCCTCGACGATGCGCGAGGCTTCCATGGGAGGCAGAAGGTACGCACCTCCAGACTGCTGCGCCAGGCAGGGTGAAGAAGTGAGGGTGGCCAAGGCTGCGGTGGCAGCCGTCGTCAGGGCAAAAGAAATGACTCGTGTCTTGTTTGTCTTGTGCATTGGCTGTTCCTTTGTGTCGTAGTCGATTTTGATCAGTTCGAGCCGTTGCATGCTGAGGCGCTTCCGTAGGCGAGCGTTGAAGCCAGACCCAAAAGGTGGTCGGCGTGGTCGAGCGCATGGGCCATGGTGCGGGCGTAAAAGTTCGTCGGGACCGGCAGGCCACCCGCTTCACCGTGGTTGACACCGACAATGTGGAAGAACTCGTGGTTCAAGACCTCTGAGCGGCAAACGGGGCCCTTGTACGCGACGACGGCATGGCAGCCGTGCACTCCAAGATCGGGGCGCCCCACGTATGCGAAGGCATAGTTCGAATCGCCCTGGCAACCAGGCTCGTCGGGTGTGTATGAGATTTGCGAATACGCGCTCAGGTTCTGCTGCATGCGCTGCATCGCGACGCGCAATGCGTAATGAAAGGTCGAAGAATCCGCATCGAACGACACGCGCAACCATTCGTTGACGATGTCAATGGTGGGCTGCTGCACCATGCGCACGAAAGGGTCGGAAATGAGGCCCGACAAAGAGGCCGCTTCGAGAGCCTTCAGCCGTCCGATGGCAGCGACCAGTGCAATTTTGCCTTGCTCGCGCGAGGCCGTCAGCAGATCGATGGGCGCTTGGGCGTGCGCCGCGGGTGCAGGCACGGCAAACAGAGCGGCAGCGGCAAGAACAAGGCATGCAAAAGGGCGAAGAGGCGACATGGTGTGCTCCTGATTGAGAACTCGATTTGTAGACGGACCGGAGGCCATCTCCAGGGATTGCAAACAAGACGCCTGCCCGAGGAAATCCCCTGCATGCGTCGCAATATTTTTTTCCGAGGACGGAAACGGCGAAAACCCGGCGTGCGTTTTTGGTCTTGTTCGCTCGGCGCGAGGGGAGGGCGGAATCCCAGGTCGAGGCGGCGTGGGATGGAGTGGCAGGGTTTAAGTGGACCGACAAATCGAAGCAGCGAAGCCCTAGAGAATTTTGTCAGTCACGGCACAGAGCCATCCGTGATTTCCAGTGGAAACATTTGGTCGGTCGAATATGCCACTCCGAATGGTAAACAAATTTACATCCCTTCCTAGATGGGGCTCAACTATCGGGTCTACGCTGTGACGACGGCGAGCGAATCGCAGGCAGGTGCCATAGAACTTGGCACCTGCGTCGTCGAAGGAAGCCTAAGGCCCGGTGGTCCGTCACAGGTCTCCGGCCGAATGAGCAGCCAGAAATAACAGTGCAATTGCGACCGATACGATTCCGCGGAGGAATTTGACGGCACTTGAGCTAATCCGTCCCGAGGTGACACATTTAAATGGAACAACGAGGTTTCTGACGAAGGTTGAGCGCCATAGCTGCTCACCCAAATTCGAGGCCACGATCTCACCAGTCCGGCGCTGCCACGCTGTGCATCGGGCGGTTTCCAAATGTCGGAGAGTTTAGAGAGAAAATCGTACTGATGTCGTAAGCTCGCACCAACAATGCGAGGTTTCCCGATTATGAAGATATCTCCGAATCTGAAGACTCACTGGCAACGCTTGCTGCGCCGTGAGGCGACAAGTCCTCGTGAGGAAACTCCTCTGCTACTTGGGCTGTTCAGCCTTGACCAGCTTCATCATCATGCGAAAGCTTTGGCGTTGCGCCACGAGCTCGATCCCGTTCCCAAGAGCGATCCGTTGTTGCCCAGGCTCGCGGATAACGAAAAATTCTTGATGCAGGCTTACGAGATCCTGAGCACGGCCGTGCATGAAAAGCAACGGCTCTCGCCGGCGGGCGAGTGGATACTCGACAACTTCCCTCTTATTGAAGAGCAGATCAGGATCGCTCGCAGGCACCTTCCTGAAGGTTACAGTCTTCAATTGCCTCGACTGGCCAATGGCCCCAACGCGGGCTCGCCGCGCGTCTATTCCATCGCCGTGGAGGTTATCGCGTATGTCGATGGACGTGTCGACGCCGAGAACATCACGACCTTTGTCGCCGCCTATCAGGAGGTAACACAGCTCAATCTTGGTGAGTTCTGGGCAATTCCAATCATGTTACGGCTAGCGCTGATCGAAAATCTGCGCCGTGTCGCGGCGCGTGTCATCGTCGCAATGAGTGACCGATCTCTGGCGAACCAATGGGCCGACGCCATGATCTCGATCGCCGAGACCGATCCGAAGAACATGCTGCTTGGTGCAGCGGACATGGCACGGTCGAAGCCTCCACTTTCGAACGCGTTTGTTGCGGAGTTCGTGCGGCGGCTGCATGGGCAGAGCTCCGCCCTTGCAATACCCTTGACATGGATCGATCAGCAGCTCTCCGAGCGCGGCAGTACGACCACGGAGACGGTTTACCTTGAAGGCCAACAACAAGCGGCGAACCAGGTTTCAGTCTCAGCAAGCATCGTCAGTTTGCGATTCCTCGCCGCCATGGACTGGCGCATTTTTGTCGAATCTCTGAGCGCTGTTGAGAAGGAACTGCGTCAGGATCCTGCGCAGGTTTATTCCTCTATGGATTTTGCGACGCGTGACAATTACCGGCACGTCGTGGAGGGACTGGCCAGACGATGTCAAATGAGCGAAAAAGAAGTCGCACGCAGCGCGATTGCACTTGCCCGCGGCTCGGCGGGCGACGTGCGCCTGGGCCACGTCGGCTATTACCTCGTCGATGAAGGACTCGCAAAACTCGAGGAAGTGACGTCGGCACCCTTGAAGTTCTCGGCACTCACCGGCATCGGGCAGCAGCTTCGCCTTGCTATTTACGTCGGTTCGATCGCTGTCCTTGCTTTGACAATCACTGGTCTGAGCGTATCGGAGTTCGCGGAAGAACTTATGGGTGGCTGGATCTTCTGGTTGTTCGCCGCTTTAGCGCTCGGACCGGCGAGCGAGGTGGCCGTTGCGCTCATCAATTGGCTTGCGATGGTCCTAGTCAAGCCGCGTCTTCTCCCTCGGCTTGATTTTGGAAACGGAATTCCATCGGAGAATCGAACGATCGTCGCCATTCCCTGTCTGCTGAGCACACCACTCCATCTTGAGCGTCTCCTCGAAGCCATCGAGGTTCGCTACCTTGCCAATCGCGACGAGAATCTGCACTTCGCGCTGCTCACGGACCTCCTAGACGCATACAGTGAGACGTTGCCGACGGACGAGGCTGCAATCGCTCTCGCGGTCAAAGGCATCGAGTCATTGAATGAAAAGTACAGCAACAAGCGACATGCAGTCTTTTTCCTGTTCCACCGGAAACGGGAGTGGAACGTTCAGGAAAAACAGTGGATGGGTTATGAGCGCAAACGCGGAAAACTTGAGGCGCTCAACGCCCTCCTGCGCGGCCGGCCGTCGCCCAGCGCCCCACAGGAGCCACCTTTTTCCGTCGTTGCTGGCAAAGTCAACGCGTTGACGAACGTGAAGTACGTCATCACTCTCGACTCGGATACGCAGCTGCCGCGAGACACAGCGCAAAAACTCGTCGCAACACTGGCGCATCCTTTGAATCGCCCAATCTTTGATGAGACTCAGGGTCGAGTGACGGCGGGCTATGGCATCTTGCAACCGCGAGTCGCGGTCAGCTTGCCAGGATCACGACGCTCCTTATTCGTACGCCTGTACGCAGGGGATGTCGGTATCGATCCCTACACGCGCGCCGTTTCGGACGTCTATCAGGACGTGTTCCGTGAAGGCTCGTTCATTGGCAAAGGAATTTACGACATCGATGTCTTTGCGGCATCCTTGGCAGGCAAGCTTCCTGAGAATCGAATTCTGAGCCACGATCTTCTCGAAGGAAGCTTTGCGCGATGCGGACTCGTCAGCGACGTGCAGCTCTACGAAGAGCATCCCTTTGACCATGGGGAAGACGCCAAGCGGCACCATCGATGGGTCCGGGGAGATTGGCAGATCGGGGCGTGGTTGCTTCCGACTGTGCCTGGCATCAACGGAGCGCGCGGGCCCAATCCTTTGTCGGCACTGTCAAAGTGGAAGATTTTTGACAACCTTCGCCGAAGCGCCGCTCCCGTCGCCACTGTCCTACTGATCATTCTTGGTTGGTGGCAACTCGGGGAACCCTGGCATCTCCTGAGTTACGTTTTTGCGATGATCCTCCTGCCCCCCCTCCTGGCTTCGTTCGCCGGGGCGATGCGCAAAGCGTCTGAGGTATCGCTCAGAATGCACGTTCACATGACGTGGGTCTCGATCCTGCGAAATCTGGCGCAAGCCGCATTGACCATAGTGTTTCTGCTGCACGTGGCATTGTCGAACCTTGATGCGATCGTGCGTTCGAGTGTTCGGATGCTGATGACGCACACCCGGCTTCTCGAGTGGCGTTCGACGAGAGACCCGCGAGATGGGGATGGCGAAGGATTCATGAAATTCTTTCGCGTCATGGCGCGCGTTCCCTTCACGGCCGTCCTCTTCGCCGTGGCCTTCGCGGCGTGGCGCGAGCAGGCATTCGTGCCTGCACTGCCGCTCTTGTCTCTTTGGTTTTCTTCACCCTTTGTGGCGTCCTGGCTCAGCAAGCTGCAACCGCAACGTGCGAGCCAGTTGAATCCCGACCAGGCAGCCTATTTGAGGCGTCTGTCGCGCAAGACGTGGCGCTTTTTCGAAACCTTTGTGGGACCAGACGACAATTGGCTGCCGCCAGACAATTTCCAAGAGTACCCGCACCCCATCATTGCGCATCGAACTTCACCGACCAACATAGGATTGTCGCTTCTCTCAAACCTGGCGGCCTACGATTTCGGTTACATCTCGAGTGTCGTTCTGGTCGAGCGAACCTCGCGCACGTTCGGAACGATGGAGAAAATGGAACGGTACCATGGCCATTTTTACAACTGGTACGATACCGTTTCACTAGCGCCGCTGCCTCCGGCGTACGTTTCAACGGTCGACAGCGGCAACCTCGCAGGCCTGCTGCTCACGCTCAAACCGGGACTTAAAGAAGTGCCGGACCACCGCATTATCGGCGCTAATGCTACACGTGGATTGTGGGACACGGTGGGTGTGCTGATGGAGGTGATGCTGCGCACGTCAGAAGAGAACAACTCATCGCTGTTGAGCAAGCTCTCTGAACTCGCGATAGATCTGACCCGTCCTCTGACCGATCTTGCAGGAGCGTTGTCGTTGCGAGCGAAAGTTCGCGAGGTGGTGTCGACGAGCACCTGCATACGCGTCGCACTCACCGACTCCGAACAGCAGTGGTGGTTGCAAGCGCTTGAGCGCCAGGCACTCGAAGGTCTCGAGGATTCCCTGAAGTCTTTGGCTCCGTGGACACTGCTAGGCCCACCTCCCGACGAATTTTGGACTCAAAGTGTGCTAACGGAACTACAGAAGCGCATGAACGATCTCAATTCCATCCCGACACTCCGCGAGGTCCCTAAGCTTGGCGAGCGGTTGATCCCTCTCCTTGATGAGATTCTACGAGCACCACCACCGATCGGTCAGGAGTGGTTGCAAAGCTTGCGCTCCGCTCTCCATGATGCCAGTGAACGCGCCGTCGAGCAGATGCGCGCTATCGATACTTTGGTATTGCAATGCGAAGAGCTTGCGACGTTCGAATACGACTTCCTCTACGACAAGTCCCGTCATCTGCTGACCATCGGCTACAACGTCAGTGAGCATCGACGCGATGGCGGATACTATGACCTGCTCGCATCGGAAGCTCGACTGTGCAGCTTCGTCGCTATCGCACAAGGTTACCTGCCGCAGGAGCATTGGTTCTCGCTCGGTCGCCTGATGACGACATCGAGCGGCGAGCCGACGCTATTGTCGTGGAGCGGTTCGATGTTCGAGTACCTGATGCCCCTGCTGGTCATGCCAACCTTCGAGAACACGTTGCTCGATCAGACTTACAAGACATGCGTCAAAAGGCAGATCGAGTACGGCCAACAGCGCGGCGTGCCTTGGGGCATCTCGGAATCGGGCTACAACGCGACCGACGTGAACTTGAATTACCAGTACCGAGCTTTCGGCGTGCCGGGCCTTGGCTTCAAGCGCGGTCTTGCAGACGATCTTGTCATCGCACCCTATGCATCCGTGATGTCGGTCATGGTCGAACCCGAGCAGGTCTGCGCCAATCTTCAACGCATGACTGCGATGGGTTTCGAAGGAAAGTACGGATTCTACGAGGCGATCGATTACACACCCGCGCGGCTTTCCACCGAACAGTCCTATGCTATTCTGAAGTCATTCATGGCACACCACCAGGGGATGAGCTTTCTGTCCCTTGCGTACCATCTGCTCGATCGCAAGATGCAAAAACGATTCCAGTCAGATCCACTGTTCCAGTCCGTCGAGCTTCTGCTTTATGAGCGCGTCCCCAAAGTGACGATGTTTCATCCCAACGCGAGAGAGGTCGCCGAGTCTTCGCGCCTGGACATCGAGCGAGATGTGTCCATGCGTATCATCGCGACGCCCGATACGCCCAGACCCGAAGTTCACCTACTTTCCAATGGCCGATACACAGTGATGGTCACAAATGCCGGCGGAGGCTTCAGCCGCTGGAAGGATTTGGCTCTGACCCGCTGGCGCGAAGATCCTACTTGCGATAATTGGGGAACCTTTTGTTACGTGAGGGACATCACCAGCGGGGCTGTCTGGTCGGCGACGCACCAGCCGACGATCGCAAGTTCGAGCCACTACGCTGCAATATTTCCGCAGGCGCGCGCCGAGTTCAGACGTCGCGACCAAGACATCGAGATGCACACCGAGATCGCGGTCTCTCCGGAAGACGACATCGAACTGCGGCGCATCTCCATCACGAATCTCTCGTCGCGCAGCCGAACTATCGAACTGACGAGTTATGCCGAGGTCGTGCTCGCAACGCAATCGGCCGATGAAGCTCACACTGCATTCAGCAACCTTTTTGTCCAGACCGAAATCATCAAGTCGAAACAAGCCATCTTGTGCACGCGTCGCCCACGCTCCGACAAGGAGAAGACTCCGACAATGCTGCACCTGCTCACCGTGCACGGAGCAACACTCGGAGAGACCTCATTCGAGACGGAACGTCTTCGATTCATCGGACGGGGGCGCAGCGTCGCCTCGCCGCAGGCGATGGAAGCGGAAGCGCTTTCGGGGCGAGACGGTTCCGTGCTCGATCCTATCGTGGCAATCCGGTGTCGTGTCGACATAGGCCCCGAACAGACGGTGAAGATCCACTTCGTAACCGGCGTTGGCGAAACACGTGATGCGGCGCTGGCGCTGCTGGAGAAGTATCGCGATCGGCACCTGGCCGACCGCGTCTTCGAGCTGGCGTGGACGCACCGGCACATAGTGTTGCAGCAGCTGAGTGTTTCCGAAGCCGATGCGCAGTTGTACGGGCGTCTTGCCAGCTCGATACTCTATGCCAGCCCATCGAGGCGTCCAAGCCGCAGTATTTTGGTAAAAAACCGACGCGGTCAATCGGGGCTATGGGGCTATGGCATCTCCGGAGATCTCCCTATCGTCGTGTTGCGCTCCACGGACCAGGGCAAACTCGACATCGTCCGCCAGGTGATTCAGGCGCATAGCTATTGGCGAACAATGGGTCTCATCGTCGATCTCGTCATCTGGAACGAGGATGAGGAGGGTTATCGGCAACTCCTGCAAGAACGGATCATGGCGCTTATAGCTGCGAGCAGCGACGTCAATCTGGTCGACAAGCCTGGTGGCATCTTCGTGCGGCGCGCCGAACAGATGTCGGAAGAAGACCGCATCCTCTTGCAGACGGTCGCGCGTGCCATCGTCAACGACACCGGCGGCACGCTTGCGGAGCAGATTGAACGGCGGGGAAGAATGCCGCACGCGCAGCCACCGTTCGAGGCAAGCCGTTTGCGAGATCCGCACGTTTCCACGCCCGAGGTCCACGAGATCGCGCCAAAGGGACTCCTCTATGCAAATGGACTTGGCGGCTTCTCGCCCGACGCGAAAGAATACGTCATCACAACCTCGGCGAAGTCCATAACGCCAGCACCGTGGGTCAACGTCATTGCCAACCCATACTTCGGCACGGTGGTGTCAGAAAGCGGCGCTGCGTACACCTGGTGTGAGAACGCGCATGAGTTCCGTTTGACGCCTTGGCACAACGATGCGCTCACCGACAGCAGCGGCGAGGCGTTTTATGTTCGCGATGAAGAGAGCGGTGAGTTCTGGTCGCCCACCCCACTGCCGGCGCGTGCGAGCACGCCCTACGTAACAAGACATGGTTTCGGCTATTCGAAGTTCGAAGTCGCCCACGCCGGAATCCAATCGGAGCTAACGACATTCGTCGCCATCGATGCACCGGTCAAGTTCGCTCTGATAAAGCTGCTCAATATCTCCGATCGCCCGCGGCACATCTCGGTCACGGGGTACTGCGAATGGGCTCTGGGAGAACTGCGCAACAGATCTTTGCTGCACGTCGTGAGCGAAATAGATCCGCAAAGCCAGGCCCTGTTCGCACGCAACCCGTACCACTCTGAGTTCGGCGGGCGAATCGCCTTTTTCGACGTTAACGAAAAGAAGCGCACCGTCACGGCCGACCGAACCGAATTTATCGGCCGCAATGGAAACCTCGCGAGCCCGGTAGCGATGAATCGTGCGCGTCTGTCAGGAAAAGCCGGCGCGGCACTGGATGCCTGCGCGGCGATGCAGACGTCCTTGGAGATGGCGGAAGGTGAAGTCTGGGAGCTCGTTTTTGTTCTGGGGGTTGGTCGCGACGTCGAGGACGTGCGTACTTTGCTCAGGCGTTTTTGTGCCACTGGTTCCGCACACGCCGCGCTTGAGGAGGTGCAGAAGCACTGGGAGAAAACCCTTTCCGCGGTTCAGATAAAGACGCCTGATCCCACCGTAGACGTCCTCGTAAACGGCTGGTTGCTCTACCAGGTGATCGCCTGCCGCATCTGGGCACGCAGTGGTTTCTATCAGTCGGGTGGTGCCTTCGGGTTTCGCGATCAGCTGCAAGACGCGATGGCTCTGGTACACACAGAGCCAGCCTTGTTACGTGCCCATATTTTGAATTGCGCGGCACGGCAGTTTCGCGAAGGCGATGTACAGCATTGGTGGCATCCTCCATCGGGCCGCGGTGTGAGGACACACTTTTCCGACGACTATCTTTGGCTGCCACTGGCTACGAGTCGCTACGTTATGACAACGGGCGATGTCGGCGCGCTCGACGTGCGCGTGCCTTTCATTGAAGGACGTCCTGTCAAGCTTGACGAGGAAGGTTATAGCGATCTGCCGACCCTCTCAGACGAATCAGGGACGCTCTACGAACACTGCGTGCGAGCGATTAACCGAGGTCTGCGCTACGGTCAGCATGGCTTACCATTGATGGGCTGCGGCGACTGGAACGATGGAATGAATCTGGTCGGCGAGCACGGTCGGGGCGAAAGTGTCTGGCTTGCATTCTTTCTGTTCGACGTTCTTGGAAAGTTCTCCCAGGTTGCGCGACGCTATGGCGATGAAGCATTCGCTGCAAAGTGCGCGACGCACCGGGCGCTGTTGCAGCCAGCGATCGAAACGCACGGCTGGGATGGCCAGTGGTATCGCCGCGCCTATTTCGACGACGGACGTCCTTTGGGCTCATCAACGAATGACGAGTGTCAAATAGACTCGCTACCGCAGAGCTGGTCGGTGCTTTCCGGCGCAGGCGATGTCAAACGCTCACGTCAGGCGATGGAGTTTGTGAGCGAACGTCTCGTTGACCGTAAGAACAAGATCGTCAAACTTTTTGATCCGCCCTTCGACTCCGCCGATATGAATCCAGGCTACATCAAAGGTTACGTGCCAGGCGTCCGAGAGAACGGCGGCCAATACACGCACGCAGCAATTTGGGCAGCCATGGCCTACGCCGAAATGGGGGATCAGAAAAGGGCATGGGAACTGCTCACGCTCATCAACCCGTTAAGCCATGGCAGCACACCAGACGAAGTGGAAACCTACAAGGTCGAGCCATATGTCATGTCTGCCGATGTGTATGCAGTAGAGCCACATGTCGGTAGAGGTGGATGGTCCTGGTATACAGGAGCCGCCGGGTGGATGTACCGCCTTATTCTGGAGTCGCTCCTGGGGGTGCGCCTAAACGTCGATCGCCTGACATTCGCACCCTGCGTTCCGTCCGAATGGAAGGATTTTATCTTGAGTTACCGTTACCGCGAAACGACCTATTTCATTCGAATCAACGTTGGCACCCAAGTGACTGGCTCCAGGATCCACCTGACTGTCGATGGCCGTGCGCAGGAAGGCGAGGCGCTCCTACTTGTGGATGACAGAGTTGACCATGTGGTTGTTGTAAATTGGCGGCCCGACGCTTAGAGCTCGAAGTGTGAATCGAGAATCATAACGTGAGTGTCCACTCGTCGCTGCAGGTCACACCAGGGACTCGCCTTCGTCCTGGGATTGCATGCGTGAGGCCGGCGCAAAGGATCTTCTCGCGTACTTCCACAGGGTCTGCGTGCGACGTGTGAAGAAAGATCGCACCATCCGCGTGAACGGCCGCATCTTCGAAGTCCCTCTCGGCTTCATGAACACGAATGTGCAGGCACGTTTCCACGAAAACAGCTCTGAGAATGTCGAGGTCTACTTTGAAGACCGGAGCCATGGTTTCGCAAAGCCAGTCGACGCGCATGCGAACGCCCGGATCGGTCGTGAAGGCAGATTTGTGCCATCCTTGCCTGCTCAACCGCAAGACTTGGAATGCTTCGCCGAGGTTTTCTGAATCGGACGATTGGAACGTCATGCGGCACGGTCCTACCAGCCGTGCCACGTAGTCAGTTTACTGTGGGAACAGAGGACAGCGGAGTGCAATAATTCTTGTCCAGGAAAGCATGGCGGTTCACAATGGGTCAGCTCGGATCCTCTTTTTGCGAGCAAAGATCGATGCAAGCGATGGTTATGAATTGTTCCGCCGAAAAGCCGCATTTTTCTGTGTGATGAAGATGAACTGAACGTTGGCGCCTAACCAGACACTGTTTCGCAAAGAAACGGTGCGGTGATCCGACGGGTCCGTGCCGCTAACTGCCTCGGCAATTGTCGCGATGCTGGCAAATGACGACTCCGTCAGCCTAACCACCTCGATCTTGAACTCTTCCGAATGCCGCTTTCTCGATGCCAGAGGGATTCACGTGCGCTCAATGGCATCGAATATCTGAAATTGCATCGCTTTTAGTGCAGCACGCAGCGGTGCTCTCAAAACGGCCCCCAACTGAGAGCGCTATTCGCCCTCCGAAGCCCTCCGAAGAATGACGCGGTGATTCGAGGAGGATAGGTTCTTGATGTGGGCACTAAATGAAACAAGAAACACCCGCCCACCTAGGAGGTTTATAATGAAAAAGATTACCTGCGCCCTCGGAATCGTCCTCGCCCTTCCCCTCGTTCAACCCGCCCTTTCACTCGCTGACGCGGGAGGCATGCTCAGCACTCCGCACGGTGAAAAGGTGCACTTCGTCGACCCTCAAGGGAATGGTGACATCCTCGTCATCGAGGAATCGGACGTGGGCGGCTCCGCTCTGGCGCGCGTGGAGAGCGGTCTTGGACGCGAGGCTTCACCCTCGGAAATCTTCTGGGCCCTTTCTGCTCCCGGCTCCGAGATCCCAAAGAACATGAAGGACGGCCAGAGCAGCGAAAAGGCGCAAGGATGGGCGCGGGAACGCTCCAAACGTGACGGCCTGACCGAGATGGTCAACGTCGCTTGTGACAACGCAAGCTTCACGGGATCCATCGCGGGAGGATTCCTTTCGGGCGCGCCCTTCACCCGTCTGGACAAGAAACCGGCAACGTACAACGCGTTCGTGGGGACCATATACGTTCCGGACATGCCCCCTTTGCTTAAGCCCACGTACAGCTACACGGCGAATTTCGTTGGCGCCAAAAAGTGGCGCGGAAAGGTTTGCGCGCGGCAAGTGGCCGGCTCCCCCGGCTTCCCCTACAACCTGACCGTGTCGTTCGAGAAGTCCACCACGGCTCACCTGGGCTGGGAGCCCATGACGAGCAGCGACGGCCAGGAGTCCAGCTGGTACATCCCCGATGGTGCCACGAAAGTTTACACCTGGGCGTGGAACACAAACTCCGAGAGCAACTACCGCATCCTGATTGGCGGCGCCGAAGCCAACGACGAGTTCGACATTATGGCGGACAAGTCCCCCAACTGAAGCCCGACAGGGTCCACACCTTTCGGGGTGTTGGCCGCGCATGCGGCCGGACTGAGTTGCGCCACGACCGTCACGAGCATGTCCGCCTCGTCGGATTCCAGGTCCGCCACGAACTTGGCGACCATGTTTCGGAACTCCTGGACCTGGCTCTCGTACTTGGCGCGACTCACGCTCACCACAGCCACGTTGAAGTTCGAGACAGTGCGTTGACCGAACCAAAGGCCGCAGCAACGTTTCGCATCCTCGAGCGCTTCGAGGTGGACGTTCCTGCGGTCTTCCAACCTCATTTCGGGACGGGACTCGTTCGTGGCCTTCATCTCGATTTGCGTGGATTCGAGATCGGAAGCGAGATGGAGGTTCGGCCCGTGTTCGCCAATGAGCTTGAGGTTCTTCAAGTGCACGATGGCTTTGTCGATAGCGGAAACCGAATTGACGCCGAAGAACGCGCGCAGATCCTGGCGCGTGGGACGGTTCCCGAAAAGACTGAAGGCAGCGTAAACCTGACTGGCGAAGTACATTTCGCGAGCCTCGCCCGAAAAGCTCAGGAGCGGCATCACGAGCGCCTTCTTGAGAGCCCGGACCTTGCGGTTCAATTCCTGCTTTCGGACGGGCACCGTGGCCGCGTCGCGCTCGAGCAACAGGCACAGGCATTCACTCCCGAGCTCGTCCAACCCGAGGCTTCCGCACAGGGGCAGCCAGAGCTTTTGGGGCAGCTTTCGACGCCCGGAAATCACGTCGCTCAGGAGTCCCGTGGAGCTGAGGCCCATCTTCTTGGCATGGTACCTATGCGAAAAACGAGCGTCCTGGAGACGGCGGTAGGTCACGAGCGACTCGATGGCCTGCGTCCCGGACTCGCAGGGAATAAGAACCTGGTTGATCATCGGGGTCACCTCGGCATTTTCGATCCATTGGGCGGCTCGCGGGAACGTCAGTCGCGGATGAGGACTCCGGTAGGAATGGTGCCATTCGGAACGCGCGCTTGATACCACTTCGACAGGATCACCTGGTAACGATTGGTGACGTAGCCGCTCTGAAGGGTGCCATTGACAAAGAGGCCGGGTTTGGCCTGGGCGCCATGATCGGACCGGGAACAGGTCATGGACATGAGGGACTTGAGAGGGCCCAACACCACGCCGAGGCGCAGGTCGCCCTCGGGCGCCAACTCCACCACGAGTCTGTTGATCTGCTTTTTGAAAGCGTCCGCCTGGCTACTGAACAGGGGCTCGCTCGCCGTCAGGTCGCCGTTGGCTCCGCCCATTTTGCCGCTCGAGAACAGGGTGGCGATGGATGTGGGGGATATGGACGAAGTCACCACCTCGTAGACCACGAAGTTGATCCTGTCGGGCAATTTCGTGCTGGCGTAAGCGGCGTAGGCCGAAAGCTTACTAGCGCAATCCACATCATCCGCGGACGCATGCGAGGCCCCAAGTGCGATGAAAAGAACGGGAGCGAATTTTCTCAAAGTGAGCATCGACATTTCCTCCTAATGGCGACCGGCGAAAAGGCCGGTCGAATTCCGAGTCCGTGCTGCACGTGCTGCATGAACTCCGGGCGAGGGCTACCACGGAGTTACACGCGTGCCAATCGCGCCGAACATCGGTCTTGTCCCGGAGCACAACCTCCCTATCGAGGCTGGCTGGAGCTGGACCGAATGGGCGAGTGACCACTGTAAATTTATGGGGGCAGATTATGCAGCGCTCGAGAGAGCTCGAACGCGCTTCGTGATTGGGGTCGAACAAAGCCCCGCGGCCGAGAAGGAGATTCTTCGAGGGTGCGAGGCGAAGGTCAGAAGTGACAGTGTCGGTCAAATTTAGAAGCCGCCACGTCCACGGACGCGCACACGGCAAGAGCCACCGAGATCCTCGCCTTCGGATGTTTCGTTGCTCTCGCAGTCTTCAGACTCGATGAGGAATGGTTCGGTCTTGTCGATATTCTTCTTTGGAGTTGTCATGATCAATATCCTTTGATTTCGAAATCTTCATTATTCGAGGACGGGCCCGCCCTGGACTCTTCGAGTCCGGTCAACCCGGATCGGTTTCTATCGCGTTCGTCCGATTTAGGGGAAGCCGACGTCGCAGTCGACGTCCACATCGAGATCTTCGCCCGCCGCGGTCTTGTCCGCACCACGAATGATAAAGAAGTTCGCCTTCTTGCCATTGACGTTCACATTTTCAAGTTTCAAATCGTTCGAAGTAAGATCGGTCATTTCAATTTCCTTCAAGGAAAATTTTTATCACAAGATGTCTGCACGGTCGCGCGGTTGCGGATTTAGAATTCAAGTGGATCATGCGGTCGAAATTTGAAAGCAAACGGTGCTGCGCCCGATCGCGCTTCGCAAACTTGGCCTGACAAAGCCCCACAGTCGGGAAGGGACATCGTCAAGGACGGGGCGAGGGCCGGAAGCACCGGCGTCGTTCAAATTTAGAAGCCGCCACGTCCGCGGACGCGCACGCGACATGGACCGTAGTCCTCGCCTTCGGATGATTCGACGAGCGTGCAGTCCTCGGGCTCGATGAGGAACGGTTCGGTTTTGTCGGGATTATTCGTCACAGTTGTCATGAAAATTGTCCTCTGGTTTCGAAATTATTATTCCTCGAGAACGAGGCATTGCCCTGAGTTTATTTATTTCATAATCCTTCAAAGAATATATTTGTCGTTCAACGCGCGCGAATGCACCTTGCAATCCTGGTCGGAAAAAGCCCCGCAGCCGAGAAGGAGATTCTTCGAAGGCGCGAGGCTAGAGTCAGAAGCAACGGCGTCGGTCAAATTTAGAAGCCGCCACGACCGCGGACGCGCACGCGGCAAGATCCACCGAGGTCCTCGCCTTCGGATGTTTCGTTGCTCTCGCAGTCCTCAGGCTCGATGACGAACGGTTCGGTCTTGTCGGTCTTTTTCGGTAAGCGCTTCACGCGCACCATCTTTTGCCTCTCGGCCGGCAGTGTAGGTTGAGGATTTCCACGAAGGAGGTCTTTGCATGTCGACACGGGTGCTACGAAATAGATC
>Ga0163152_10004525_pt1 | contig 17133 bp, 29 predicted proteins | sample OliLakLV19MP8IB2_FD_148635 | JGI IMG/M metagenome (GOLD analysis project Ga0163152, IMG submission 148635) | Freshwater microbial mat bacterial communities from Lake Vanda, McMurdo Dry Valleys, Antarctica - Oligotrophic Lake LV.19.MP8.IB-2 | ecosystem: Environmental > Aquatic > Freshwater >... | reverse complement strand
ACTTTGCTTGGAACTGCACGAAGAGTGTTGGCTGCACTCGTACTACCACGTCTTTTGTTACATTTTCCTTATCCATACACTTATGTAGTCCTGTCCCGACATTTTTGAGCAAGGACATCTGATTTTTATCCGAATTTCAGGGGACGGTGTTTTTGTCCTATTTGTCTAAGCATTACTCTGCTTTGAGGAGAGAAAGTTTTGAGGCGATCTTTAGCCCATCGCCTTCATCCCCTACCCTAAAGGGTTGCACCGCCAAAGGCGGCGGTGCAACATCTAGCGATGTAGGGGCTTTCGGCTCCGAAGACATGTAAATGGTGTTGAAAGTAACACCAAAACCAGGAATCACATCAGTTTGTTGAACGCCCTGAAACTGATTCATGGACATTTGTGAATTGTGTTCAAGCAATGGACCATTAATGATCCATGCGTTCAGTACACCAAACGACACCAAAACGATGATAAACAACGTAATTTTTGAGATAATTTTCATGCTGCTGCCCTTTCCTCTCCTGATTTTTTCAACTCTTCTAAAACCTGACCAATGGAATCTGGTTCCATCGGCCAATAACTTGATGCTTTGAGATGATCCAATAAACCCAACCAATCATTATGACTCCATCGCCAGTACGATCTAACCCAACGCAAAGGCTCTTCGGATTCTCGCCATCGTTGAAGATTCTTTTCTTCTGTTGTGTCAAGTTCCTTGGATTGTTCCTTGAAGTAATCCCACGCCTCTGTCAAAATCTTGTTGATGTTTTCATCGAGTTTGATTCCTTTGGATACGTCTATCCCAAACTTGCTTTGCATTTCAGAATGAAAGTATGTTGGGACGTACAGCGCTTGTGGGTATCCAGCAAGTTTCCCGAATTCTGATACTTTGTGAGGTAAAGATGTTTTGAAAATTGATTCATTGTAAGGACGGGTATATCCGAAACCTTGTGCCCACGTCCCGCCAGAAATTCGTATTGGTTTCTGACCTGCTAATCGACGTGGATCAGCCATAGCAGTCTTTGTTGCAAGAATTTCTGCTTTGGGGTTCCACTTAGATGTTGCACTCGTTCCGCCATAAGCGCCATGATGAGCAAACCCACCCAATCTCATCAAAGAATAGAAGACTGTCGGATCAGTATTCATATTTGTGAGAACGAAATAATTGTCTTTAAAGATTATAGTTTCTTTTGACCCGAAGGCAGAAACCCACGGCGACTCTTCCGACAAGATGAATCTGTAATAGGTAGAGTCAAAGATAGCCTGTCCTTTTGTGCCAACCCGAAGACAGGCGACAAAAACTGTTTCACCCTCTGGATAAGCAACTCGAATATCTCTTGGGAAGTATGGATTCATAAAGTGCCCGGCACCGTGAGAATCCCGATACTTTACGAGACCGCCGAGACAAGGCATCGTATGACGCCAATATGTATAATACGAACCGTCCCTCAGAACAGTTATTGTGTACGTCAACCCTTTTGACTGACCCATCAGCCATTCGATTGATTGAAGTGCTTCTTCTCTTGTTTTGGTGCAAACAAACTCGTCATCACGATAAACGCTCTTCGATTGAACAGGATCAGCCCAAGACCATTTAACTGTTTCAACTTTGAATGTCATTACCGCATCCTCCGAAGTTGAGAACGATAATGACATAAAGACGTTCTGGAATCAACCCAACTTCCACCCTATAAACTTTAGAATGATGGAGCGGGATTCCATTTTACGGCAAAAAGCAGCAATCTTGTCGCACTCGTCAGTCAAAAAGATTCTGTCCAGTCCTTTAATGATTTTGAGTACAGAAGCAACATTCGTTTTGATTGTTTCCACAGGAGTTTCAAACAAAAACGCCAGTGCAATGATGTCGTCTTCCTTCAAATTGCTTATAATCTTTACAATTCCCTCACTGAGACTTTGAGAATAGTCCATTTTGACAGTTTCAAGCGTAGTTGCGACTGTCTCAAAAATACCTTTAACTTCATCTATTGTCATGCAATATCTATCTTTTCCTCACCAGAACTATATACTGACATGAGAACTTTCAAAGAATCCGTTGGTGACAAATACACCGAACTACTAATAGAGATGGCCATGTTTTGGGGTGCAAAAGGTGGTGGCGTTCTTGTGATCTCAGAAACAACCGATCCACAGTTTGGTGGACCGATCCTAATGGCACATCGAAGTCATCAAGTAAACGAGCCTGGAACATTTGGTTTGTGGGGTGGCAAACTCGATATCGACCACAGTCACATGGACAGACAAACTCTTAGAAAGTCAGCCTGGAAAGCAGCAAAAAGAGAGTTCTCTGAAGAGAGTAGGTATTCTGGTAAGTTGAAATACGTGCCAGGAAGTATCTGGGCGAATAAGATCATGGACAAATATGACAAATCCAGGATGGTGTTTGAGTATTTCAATTATCTTACAACTGTTGAAAAGCAATTTGAACCGAAGTTGAATTGGGAAACTGATGAGTTCCATTGGTGGACGTGGGAACAATTGATGTCCTTGCCCAAACCAAAAGGACGAAATACACACGAAATGCAAGAGAATAACGAACCAGGACAAATGCACTTCGGACTGGCTATGTACTTGCAGAAAAAAGGTAGTTTGATTCAGCAAATCGCGTCAAGAGCGAGACCTATCTCTGGATAGTATGTCTTGTTGTAAATGGAAGCAATGCAGGAGAACTACCAAGTGTAGATGGTTTGACAAACACTTGGGGCGTATTGGGCTTACGTGGAACAGTCATTGGCGCAGGTGTAGGTTTTGGCGCAATAGAATGACCGTTGAAAAAGTAATACGGATGAAACATAAATTCCATTTCTTGATAAAATATAATGTTTAACTTGGAAGATTCAAGTGTCAGAATTAAATGAGAAGCAGAAGTCTTTTGTTGAAATGATTCGTAAGTTTGCAACTGATTATGGAATCGATGTAGACGATCCAGAAAAAGGTCGTTGGAACTTCGATAGCATAACTGGTAAATTTACCAAAGTGTAATTAAAAATGCAGTGAAGAATATTCTTCACTGCATTTTACGTTGGCTTCCTGAATGATTGTTGTCCGCTTGCGCCTCGTCCTTCTATCTGATTTCGGTACTTGTAACTAATGAGTGCAAGAATGACAAGTCTTCGTTTGCCTTTATCAATGTGATTGGGTTGAAGAGTTTGATGCCGTTTCTTGTATTCGGCATCAGCAAGATCGTTGGGAACGTCGTGCTTGACGGATTCGTAAATTTCCTCAAAGCCATGCCAATTGTGATCGGCAAGGACTTTGAGGATGGATTGTTGATAGGATCGTCTTGCCATTTTCAGCTCAGGTCAAGGATTTCAAGCATTTGGTTGAGAGTGTCCATTCCGCCAACTTCAGACGCCAACTTGTTAATGTCGGACAGAAAATTTCTGAACTCCTGTACGGAATCAGAAGATTCGATGGCAAAGGCACGAATCTTCTTGAAAGACTCGATTGTCGCCGTGAGTGGGTCTTTTGGCGTGACTACCGCAGGCTTGACTTCTTGTGGCTTGTTGCGCAGTGTTGCAGCGATTGCCTCGCCTTGTTCTTGGCGAATTTTGGTTCGGAGTGTGTAGCAGTATGACGATGCCGTACTTGGTGGAATAACGAGACCCCATCGATTTTTGCAAGCACGAACAATGTCTGCCGGATTGACGTCAATGTTTTCTTTCAACACGGTCTCAATCGCTTCTCGCATGTTCTTCGGTCGCATGTTCAGTCCTTTTAAAGTTTAAAGTTTTTGCAGATACTCACCGAGTCGTCGCACTTCCCAATCTGCAAGAAAGGCAATGCTGACGGTGGGGAACTTCACAATGAACACATAGTCATCACCACACTCGTACTCCACTTGCTCCACAGTCAAGTGTGGAACTGAGTACGCCTGAACGATCCCGTCTTGACCTCCATTCGTTATTTGTACAAGTTTGGTTTTCCGCATCAACTGACCGATCTGCTTCCAATCATACGGACCAACTTGGCATGACATTGCTGGCGTGTTGATCGTGAGAATTCCTTTCTCTGAAACAAACGTCCAGCATCCGAACTGATTTTTGATTTCCATGTTCATTTCCCCTGTTTGCCACCCTGACGCACCCAATGACAAGCTCTTTCATGCATTTTCCTGGCTTCGTCAATGGTTTTTGCGTGTCGTTGATATCTCAAGTCGTTACCAAACACCATTGTCTCAAAATGACGACTACCGCAACCAAGAAATACGGTACTTATTTCTGCATCATCAATGATATCTTTGGCGATAACTGCTGCATCTCGGTTTTCAAATCGCCAAAGACAAGCAATAATGAAGTTACATGGAACAACTTCGCCATCAATCAAAGCCGCAGACTCCAAGTCCGTCATTGGTAGTTCTGGCATCTTTTCAAGCACTGGTTCTGCCCATGCAAGTGTTTTCTCGCCAAGAGGTTTGAGAACACGCTTATCATTGTCAGTTAGGGTCATGCTTGTTTACCAAAAAACTATCCGTTGTAATCAACGGATAGTGGAGGAGATAGGACACGCTTATCATTGTCAGTCAGGATCATGCTTCAACAATATCCGTTGATTACAACGGATGTAACAATTAACTCGTCCCACTGTCTCCACCGGCATGCTTGACCAGACTGCCGAGAGTTTCACGGAACTTTTCGGCAGTGCCGTTACCAATACAACCAGTCTTGACCCACGATTTCTTATCGTATCGCTTCATCTGCTTCTTCGTTGGCTGTTGGACTACCAACGTTCGGTTGCCTTTGGTCAGGACAACGAAAGCATCGCCATCCTTCTTGGCAGGTGTCGGGGTCGGATTCTTGACCTTTGTCGCCTTCGCCATCTTCAATCTCCATAAAGTTTATACTCGTTCCCAAATCTACAGTCATCCTACCATTTCGCCGTTTCTTGTCTAGCGAAATCTTCACCTTTTTCGGATCATGAAAGTAACGGTTCTGCGCTTCTCACCTTGTCATATCCGAACACAGTGAAGTCGTCCATACAATTCCTGACAATATATTCCCAAATTTCGTCGTCTTTTTCCCATTTCCTGAGTTCTGGATTGCCTCTATTGTGACAAAGAAATGCATTTTGCTTTTTAGTAACAAAAGGCAAATCATTGAAATCATCCACCAATGATTCCAAATGAATCACTGCATCAAGGCGTCTCTTGGCAGGAGTGGCATACTCTTTCCACGTAGATGACACCGAAACTCGTTCTTCAATGGCTAAATCGTAGTTGTACAGATAATCTACCTGAGAAATCATGTGGAACCGCTCAAACGCTTTATCAACAGGCAAATCCTCAACAAGATACGAATAGCCAGAAATTGCACGCGCAAAAGGATGTCGAACAGAAGCAAAAATGAAATAATCACCCATTTCCGCAGGAATCCTGTTGTCATGCCGATCCTTGTAAGACTTCGCACCGTAAAACCTTTTGAGCATTTCGGTAATTGAACTTGAACCCGATTTCGGCGTGTTCAAATAAACAAACTTGAAAGTGTCAGAATAGATCATCAATTAATATAGTTGTCTTTCACACCGTCAGCAAACCATTCTTCCAATGTGCGAACAACTGGTTGACGAAATACATGACCTTCAGAGTAATTCAGGAAAAGATTTACGTCAAAAACATGACCTACTTTAATATTGCCACGATCCTCTACAAACATTGGTCGTCGCGCAATCCATTCAAGGAGCATTTTTTCCAATTTGACTTGATCTTTGCAACTACGAGGACGTTCCTTTTCCCACTTTTTCTTTGCCTTTTCGTGATCTTTGCCTTCCTTGATCCATGCTTGGACTTTTTCTTCCAAGTCCACGATGAATTGTTCTGCGCTGTCATAAACAATAGGGACGTGCAGTGTGTGACCACTACACTCCCAATCGCCATCAATTTCAATTGTGACGACCAAATTCATCAGACCACCATGTCCTTCAAGTTCTTGAGAGGACGAATCTTGAGTACGTTGTGAGCAGGCTTCGGTTTGACATCGATGATTTCACCCTTTTTGAACGGGTGCGCCATCTTCTTCGCTGGCGTGGCTGGCTTGGACACTTTGACGAACTTGACGATTCCTGGCAAAATGAACTCCCCAACACCCTTTTTGCTCATCTCTGTCTTGATGACGTTATTCAAGCTGTCCAACATTCTCGCAACATCTTTGCGATCCAAAGTCGTTTCTGTCGCAATCTCCGCAACAATTTGAGCCTTCGTTAATGACTTGGTTTTTTCTTCGCCCATGATATTCTCCATTTAGGAACTGAAACACACGAACAAAAATAACGAACTTTTTGCTTTATGTCAATAGATCGATAACCTTCCGTCACTTTTTAGGTTCTTTTTTGCCACGTTTGTTTTTTGGTTCTTCTTCTTTTGGGTCATTCTTGCGGAGTTCTTGGGCAGCAGCAAGAAAATCAGCGTAAGACTTACCTTTGACGTACATGTCGAGAACCTTACGGCTATGCTCCAAGTAACCTTCTTCCATATCTATGATGTTGACATTTGCGTGTTCGCGGAGCAAAAGCAACGGATTGTGTGATGCAATGATTACCTGGAAACGAGTCGCCATATTCGGCAAACCCGCCAAAATCATCGCCTGACTCTCAATAGATAAACACCGATCAGGTTCATCTAAGATGACAGTGTGTGGTCCCGTTCTGGACAACGTTTTGACCCATTCAGAATATTTTACTTCAAGATCAGTTTTTCGTTTGGGTTCAGCCAAATCAGGTGGCTTATCTGCCAACTGTTTCAACAATCGATTGAGATTACCCATTCTTCGTTGACCATCACTCGGTTTTGCCACGAGTATCGCTACTTCATCAGCCATATCCATGTCAGTCATGCCAAAGGACGTAATTGGCGCATCATTGATTGTTGCCGAGTTAAAGAAACATGCAGTTCCGTCCCATTCCAGACGAGCCTTGCAGTGATTGACTTCAATACCATCAGGAATTACATCTTTGTTACCCGACCTGTCAAAAACAGGAAAGCCATTTTTGCAGTAGACAGACGACCAACCACCATTTTTGCAGGCAGTATATCCTGCCATAATGTTTAACAAAGTGGATTTACCACATCCATTCGGCCCAAAACATACGTTAAGTCCAGAAGTAAACGAAAACGTCTTGCCCTTGATTGCAGGCAATTTGGCGGCGTACCCTTCGGTAATGGTCACGTGGCTAATCATATTATCCTTTCAAGTGATTTGGAATTGAGCAGACGTGCGATTCGGAAAACCGCAAATGATTCAAAATGCACTCGTCATTGCATCCTGCATCTTGGAGAGCATCAGCCAAAATCGGCAGAATATCGTGAGTTGGCTCTTTACACAATAGGACAACTGTGCTGGTTTTCCATTCAGGATCAAATTGCCATTTCGCACAGTGGCACAAACTAGAACGTGCCGCAAACTTGATTTTTGGGTTGTTTGGAGTTTTCCCTCTCCCTACCCATATCAACACAGAACTCGCAATATAGTGACGATAAGTTTCCGTTATGTCGTTGACCACTTCATCTGATAACTCACTTATCGGTATGATGCCAAGATACGTTTCCATTTCCAGCATGAATTTTTCGTCTGGACGAGATTCAGAACCATCTGGAAGTAGAACATTCGTGCCTCCGTAATGTGCTATCACATTATCGTAGTACGATTTCTCTATGATCTCAGCCAGTTCGTTGAATTCACTCATTTCAATGGCTCCCAGATGGCGTAGTATCGCCCGCCATAACCATTGTCGATGTAACCCTGACTTTCATGCGTCTTGCGCAGACCAGTCTTGTCGTCTACTTCATCATTTGGCGAAGCAGGCATGAACTTCGTATAATCATTATCCTTTTTCGGCTCACCCCATTGATCTTTGATATAAGCGACAATGGCGTCCATGCCAGGAAACACACCCTGCAATTCATCAACGCTGCCGTCATTGTCGTTGTAACTCGACAAAGTGAGAACCAACATCACTTCTCCTACTTGTAGTTCGGAACTGCCTTCTTGATTTGGTTGATCAAGAATTGCCCGCAAGGGGGAGATACAGCATTGCCCAAAAGTTTGACCGCTGCAACATGATTCTCTGGCAAAATGCACTTTTCTGGAAATCCCATCGCTCGCTTGTACTCATGCTTCGTCAACATCCTCATCCTGTTCCCATCAATCAATGCGTACCTATCCTTTGTTGTGATTGATCCGATTGGCCTTTCCAATGATCGACCACCCTTTGTAGCCCCGTAATAAGCCATTAGGAAGGGTTCACTTCCAAACTGAACTTTCCCCTGTGCAACGCGAGAAAGCGTACTGGCGGCTCTCCCAGGCTTGTTTACGGACATCCAGTTGCCAGAATTCCAATCAATAATGGTGCTGGCTGGTGTGTGAGGCATCTTTCGTTGCGTAATTGTGATTGGGAACTTGCTGATTTTCTTATGGACTCCGACCATGAACAGTCTGAGTCGGTTTTGTGGAACGCCACAATCAGCAGCATCGAGGATGTTTTCGGTCAAGTGATAATCTTCCTCAAGGCACTCACGCCAGCGAGGAAAGTGACGCCACTTGCGGAATTCAGGGACGTTTTCCACGATCAGGAAGTTGGGTTGCTTGACTTCAACGCAATCGATAACTGCCCATGCGGTGGCGCGACTGGCATCGTGGTGCATTCGTTCCTTGCCTCTTGCGCGAGTATGACCTTGGCAAGATGGGGACGCCATGCAGATATCGTGATCGGGAACTTTTGACCAATCCGCTTGTCTGAGGTCTTGGCAGACATGATCTGTGTTGGGATGGTTGAGTTTGTGGAAGCGAACGGCAGTTTGGTCATGGTTTGCTGCCCACAACACCTTGACTCCTGCCAGTTCTGCGGCTGTGGAAAAACCACCATATCCAGCAAAAAGATCGACTGCGGTCATGTTTTGTCCTCCGTTTGAGATGATCTGTCTGGATCATGAGATTGGAGGATAAACTTTATCGTGGTAGGTATTCGAGGATGGAGTCGTCACCTTCGTTTCTTTGGGTCCAGCCAAGTCTTTTGTACCATGCAATCAACTGTCGTGTCGTCAGTGATTTTTTGCCTTTGAATTGTTTCATTTGGACTGGTTCACCGACAAAGACGATACAAAGCGTGTCAGCAATCTCTTGTAGTGCTTTCAGCGCAGTGCTTGCCAGTCCTTTCCTTCGTGATTCTTCGGGAGAAATGATTGCGGCAATCCTGATTTTGTCTGTATTGAAAGGCTCAACAAGCATTACTCTGCCATTGTGAGAGTAAATGTCTGTTGAACTGAGTGCAATTTTGACGCCATCTGGACTGATTAGAGTGGGATATACGGAGTCACCGCCCAACGAAAGTGCGTTTGGATTTGGTGATTTTTCAATTCTGGTTGGTTCAAACTTCCAGCCGCGTTGTGCAGCTTCCTTCGTCAACCTTGGTATTGGAGACTCGGTTTGCATGTTGTTCCTCCTTTTGGTCAATCTGGATCATGAGATTGAGGAGGATAAACTTTATTCATTCTTCCAAACGCTCATCCCACCCATTTCTACGTCAATTACGACAATCCTGAATTCATTGATGACGTTTTTGAGTTGCATCGCTATCAGACGACCATTAATTCTTTGGCTTCCAATCGATGAGACTCTATCGTCGTATTCTTTGACGAGAATGTACATATGATGCCCACAGCCCATGTATTTGTGGTAGCACTTGTTGAAATCATTTATCTGATAGTCAATGCACTTGGCGGCTTCTTTGAACATTCCTGTTTTCATGCCTGCCAAGACAGATTCTTCTATTATTTGCATGGTGTCTCACTTATTGAAAGTATTCATGAAAAAGTCGCAATGAAACAGGTCGTTGTCAACGGCATGGAAGTGTTTACAAATGATGTAAAAAATGTCCTTGGAATCTCCAGGCTCGATCTTATTCTCATCGCAAACTTTCTGGAAGTCTTCCCAGAACTTGGATTCACCGTACTCCCTGCGATCATTGGCATAGGAAAATCCGAGAGTCATTAATTGTTCTGCTGTCATTTTTTACTTTCCGCAACAACGGCATACTTGTTGGTTAGTTGTTATGTGGCTTCTCGGTTCATCTTCTTTTGGCGCAAACCGCAAGAGGATCACGGCAGTTGTGGCGAATATGACGCCAAAAGTAATCGTCATGTCCCAAACGTTATCGCCTGCATTTACGTTTGGTGGACAACTAATGACTAAATCGCCCCAATACCAAACAAGTGCGAAGGTGAGTTTTTCAAACGTGGTCATTGTTTGCCTCTTTTGAAGATCAATACCAACATCAACAATATCCACAAGGGCGCAACTAGAATCTGCATAGTGATTCTAGGTCGATCCTTTTCATCAAAAAACAACCATTTCATTTCTTGTACTTGTTTTGCTTGGCGTTCTTTTTTTCTCGACCAACATGATAATAGCCGCAATGGAAGCAAAAGTAAACACGTCCTTTGTGAACTACCCACGACCCTAAAGGGTCGGGGCTTCCCGTTTCAACCTCGGTCGCCTAAGTATCCAATTAAGGATGCACGGTCTTATACCAAGTCCACGGGCTTTACTTTCGGGCGTTCCGCCCGTAGTTTGTTATCCCCTTTCGGGGTGTTCTAAGTGCATCACCGCTTGGTTTTCGTGGCGATACAAGATAATAGAGTCATTTGTCAGTGTTTTATTCCACAAAAAGTAGTATTTGTTTTTGCTTCAATTTTTAGTGCATCGCCTTCATCCCCTACCCTAAAGGGTTGCGGCTCCGAAGAATGGTAAACCCAAACAATGAGTTCACGTCCATTGACGTGAACATGCCGTTCAATTATTTTCATCATTTTCTCAAGCAACACGAAACCCAGGACAGTTATCACCTACGGGAAGTTCGTGGTTGGTACGGTTGGAATCTCTGAATCTTCGCAAGAATGACTCTACTTCTGCAATAATTATTTCTGCCTTTTCCTTATCAGATTTAAGGCAGAAATAATTATCTTTATCATCTTGGCGAGCCAAGAATTTACATTGTTCTTGACCCTTGCCAATTTTACACTCTTCGTCCAACATAGTAAGTGGCAATAAATTTAGCACGTTGGCTCCTTACTTTTGGCACAACCCCCACATTGGATGCTGTCGCCTTTTTGAACAAAACGATTACCGGCAGGATGCCCACACCGATCACAGGACAGTTTTCGCATGAAGTTCTTCATCGTGATAAACTTTATACGCATTTTGCGAGCTTCTGCAACCTCTCGTTCCATCGCTTGATACTTCTTTATCACCTTTGGCATTCTTTTATCGACCTTGAAGAAAAGACACCTTAGTTCCCACCAATTGCCCTGATAGTGAACTAATTTGTCACTTCCCAATACGATTTGATGTCGTTTGCAACCACACAACGTGGAGACGCTTTTTGGTTCAATTTTTTTGTCCACTGGACGTTTGCACTTCAGGCACTCAGAGTCAATTGACGTTGAGGGGAATCCACAATTGACGCATCTAATCTTAGAACTATCCAAATGAAACCCGTGTGTAGATTGGTTCGGTTGCATGTTTTGCTCGGAAAAAGCGCCACAAAGATGGCATTGTTCCTGGTGTCGCCTCAAGTAAAGGCATCCGCAGTCATCACATTTTAGAACGCTCATAACCGTAATTCTATACGTTTTTTAGTGTCTAAACAAGAACATTTTGGTGATTTTTGCTTCCAAGAACGTATTGTGTGCTGCTTTCGCACGCTCTAATTTTTCTTTTTCTGTTGGTGTGTGATTTGCTTCATAAATGGCTTGTTGGGCAATCACCTCATTGCGAAGCCAAACCTCATGATGATCTGACCACATCCAAAAAACAAGTCCGGATAAAAATAAGATAAACATTATACCTACAGAAATCGCTAATAGTTTAGCATAACCAGTGGTTGCTGCAAATATAACCAAAAGCTGCTTCATTGCATTATCTGATTTTACATCTTCAATATTTTGTTCTTCCATTTTTACGCTCGGTTAAATCCAAAATCACGCATATTTTCTATTAGTTGATGTATGTTTTCTTGTGGCATACCAATTAGTTCACCTAATCGTTCATAATAATAGCTACTAACTTCATTATCTCTTACTGCTTGTATTACTATTTGAACAATCTGTTTGACATGATAAGGAATCCCAACAACTATACTTCTCGTCCGACTGTGTTTTGTACCAAAATGTTCAACTGTTTCTACTTGCATCCCACGTACATATGCCTCTTGAAGCAGCAAAGGTAAAATTGTTTCTCTGGACAAAGAACTTTCATCGAAGATTGCTGCTGGTTTCCTACCGGCCAAAACTGCCGCCACATCATCAGCTATTCCAGCGTCGTCTAAATATGATGGAGTCGGACAATCAATTGTCGCTCGATAATTTCTATACTTTTCAATCAAAAGTATTGCCTGCTTGCCCAATGAATTAAGATCATCTCCAATAAGTTCTTTCAAGTCTCGTTCTGAATGATTTGTATTTCCAATATCCCATATTATTACATTTGGATCGGGAGTTGATGCCCCATGTGGATTCGCAACAAATGTACAATGATATTGAAGAAAGTGTCCAAATGTTTCCTCTTCTTCATCCTGTAATGGGTCTACTCCCCATTTCATGCCAGTAATATACAAATCATACAAACGATCATTGTATTGCAATAAAAATGATACGTTGAATGGATTACTTAAACAATTCTGAATATCTTTGATGGAGTTATTAACTGAATCAGCAGTGAAATTACCTCTAATCTCCGAACGATTGAATTGACCAATGTTTAAAGTCATGTTGGTAACTCGTACCATAATGAAAAAGTCATTGGTCGTCAATCTACTCAAAGGGGCATACATATGTGAATTCCTAATACTCCTCCTTATATATCAGTATGGATCAAACACATTATGGATATGAGCAGTGGCAAGTAGAAGAAATACGTAAATGCACAGCAAGCTATGGTTATTTTTGCGAAAACTACGTCAGGATCATCCATCCAATGAAGGGGATCATACCTTTTCGCCTTTATGATTTCCAAAAAAGAGTTGTATCTGAATACGATAAAAATCAATTCAATATCATCAAAAAGTTTCGACAAGCAGGCTTAACCACCGTCTCAGTAATTTGGGCGTTGTGGCGATGCCTGTTCAAATTTGAACAAAGATGTATGGTTCTGTCCAAGTCAGACCGAGAAGCAATCGGCGTCGGCAAGATTGTAGAAACCGTTTTGGAAAATCTTCCTGCCTGGATGAGTCCAGTAATGAAGAATGATAACGATCACGAAAAGGAATTCGCTGATACTCGCTCCGTACTATGGTTCTATACTTGTGCCGCCGCACGTTCTAAAGCACTTACATATCTGATCATTGACGAAGCTGCGTTCATTCAAAACATGGACGAACACTGGAAAGCCATGTACCCTACCCTTTCCACTGGTGGTAATTGTATTGTTATTTCTACCGTCAATGGTATGGGCAACTGGTACGAAGAGACTTGGCACCGCGCAGAAGATAAAAAGAACCAGTTCCATATTATTTCTCTGGATTATAAAGAACACCCAGACTACCGGACTGTAGAATGGGAACGTAAAACCAGAGCCAACATTGGAGAAAAAGGTTGGCTACAAGAATATTGCGGATCATTCCTCGGATCGGGCGAAACTTACATCGATGCCAAAATATTGTCTGAATTGGAAGAATTGTGTCTTGATCCAATAGAGAAACTATTCCCAGAGTGGGACACAACTCCGCAAGACGAATACGATGAAGAAGACTTGGCAAATCCAAACTATGAAAAAGGCGCTCTATGGGTGTGGAAAGACCCACAACCAGGAAGAGAATACATCGTTGCTGCCGATGCTGGCGAAGGTGTGCGCGCCGACAATAGCGCGTTCCACGTGATTGACACTTCTAGTTTTGAACAAGTTGCCGAATTTTATAGCAATGAAATCCCGGTTCATAAATTCTCAATGGTCATATCACAAGTCGCCACATTCTACAATGAAGCTTTGTTGGTAATGGATCACGACACAGGACCAGGAATGGCTGTGTTGAATCGTCTTGAACACACAATCCATTATCCAAATATGTATTGGGAAAACAAAAAAGGACGCGGCGAAAAGTCCGGCGTCACTCTGAGCAGAACTTCAAGACCGTTAATACTTGAAACTTTGCAGACGAGTTTGTTAAATAGGTTGATACGAATAAGAAGTCGTCGCTTAATTCGTGAACTGAAGAACTTTGTTTACAACAAGTCTAAACAACGTCCTGAAGCGGTCAAAGGCAAGACGGACGACCTTGTTTTATCATTGGCAATGGGATTGCACGTAACAGATGTTGCTAATCGCGATTTGCCCGTTGGCGCAGAACCGATGAACGGACGAATTGGCAAGGCAATGACCGGAAAGAACTTTGAAGATGTTAAGAAGCATTTGCAGAGTGGGTTGCCCGAAGAGTTCTTTGAGGTTGATACTCCAATTGATTTCTATGATCTTATGCCTAACTTAATGAAAAAAGAACAACATTATCGAAATCCAATCTTAAAGGAATTCGGCTGGTAGTCTATTGTGCTTTGACTTGTAATTCAGCAACAAGCCCTTTTGTTTCAATGAATTGAAACTTGTTGCTGGAGTTTTCATATAAGAAAAATTCATATATTGAAGTTGCGAATGCGTAACAATGGACGACAAACACGAATCAGGAAGTGGAACTGTCTTGATGTCATTACGAGAGAAGAATTTTTGCCAAACAATTCTTGCTTCCGGACTGACGGCTCCTCGATCACACATCAGTCCATTGTGACTTATTGAAGTTACTTCCATTGCCAGTTCGTACAAAAATGGACCCCACCGTTCTTTCAAAGTTAGAAAATCTTACCTTGAAAGTTCGCTAGGACAACAAGCATCAACCGTAACCCTCATCGGAGGTTGACCTTTAATGTGTTGCCCTGCATGGCCTTGCGGCAAGGCTCTTATCTGCTATAACCTTGCGGTCACTCGCAGAATACTTGCTTTTTCTGTAGTTCTGTTTTCACCCAAAACTTTTACCTGACTTAGTAGAAGTCAGAACCGAAGTAGTCTTGCTGTTGATATTATAGTAGTATTTGGCAAGATTTTCAAACATTTATGCCAACTGTTCAAAACCCTTTAGTGCTATCCACAGTTGTGACTTCCCACGCATTGCATTGAGGGACAAGATATGCGTTTATTTTGCCAAATATTGAACTAGACTCATTTCCAGATTCATCACAATAAGAAAAGCTGATTGATGACTTGCCGACGTACCCCAAAACAAAAACGCCTGGAGGTAAATCGGATTCGGTTTTCATTGCTTCATTTACAAAATCTCTGAATCGCATGAATTATCTATTGACCTAAGAATCAAAGTTCATCGTTCATTTCAATAGTATGACCTGAGCTCGCAGTCAATTTAATGCCTCTAGATTCGGGAGCCTTCTTTGGAATGGCCTCATATCGAACTGAAGAATACGACAATGACAACGCAGTTTCGGCTTCTGATCCATCTATGGTTTTGATCCAGGTGTTTTCCATGTGCCAACTTTCAACATGAACGTTATTGTTGTACAAACGAATTTCTAATGGGAATTTTTGTCCACTCATAAAACAAGAAAACAGTTCTTTGGAATCAGCAGACGTAACAATTTTAGAATCTAACCATTTTGCCTGACCTGGAATTAAAAACTTGGAATTCAAATGAGGAATTTCTGTTTCTGAAACGCACAAGGAAGGGCGTTGTCCTTCCGCCCAAAACATAGGAATTTCAACATTGTTATGAACTAATTTCCAAGAATACACATCAGGTTGTCCTGTAATATCCTTTGACATATGGCTGTATTTAACTGTAATAACTGTTGTAGCGACATCATTAGAACTATAGTCAAAGTCGGCACCGTGAGAAACTAGGGATAGATTTTTGAATGTCAACGTGTATAATGATTTACCACAACCATCTAGAGCAGTGAATGTCAACGTTTCATTGAACAATTGTCGTTTGGCAAGCATGTCAGCCCATACAAGAGCGTGCATGCTATCTTTGCCTGTGGTTACATCGTAGTAGGCGAACTTGATGGTTCTGTTGACATAATCAAAACTAACACATTTGATGAATGTGTCAGGTAAATGTTCTCCAGCTAGAGTCCAACGAAATTTGCGAGAAAAAATGGTTTCTGGCTTGCCAAGATCGCCAATTCCCATATTTGTAGAAGTAGTGTTTTCAATCATTGAGGAGTATCTTTCTATGTTAAGACCAATTACGAAGATTCACGGTGGGAAAAGTTATTTAAAAAAATGGATTATTGATAAATTTCCCAAAAACTATGAAAAAATGAAGTACGTGGAGCCGTGTGGTGGAGCGGCAAGCGTACTGCTTAATAAAATACGCTCGTTCTCAGAAATTTATAATGATCTAGATGTAGGACTATATAATTTAGTTTACTGTCTAAAAACCCATTCAGTAGAGTTAATCGAAAAAACACGCGCCATACCGTATACTGAAGATTCATTCCAAACCGCAAGAAACAATACATCACACGAAGGAATCGGGGCGGCTGTAGATGAACTAGTTAAGCGACGTATGAGTCGTGGCGGGTTAGGCGCTTATTTTAGTTGGAGTAATCGCGAACGTGGCGGCAAGCCGGGGGATGTCAACGCATGGGAAACTTTCACTCAGCACTTTCTGCCACTTATCTGTGAGCGTTTGAAAGATGTAGAAATACGCAATCAAAATGTATGTGACCTACTACCAGAGGTGGACGATTCAGACCTGTTGACATATATCGATCCACCCTATCTACAAGCAACTCGTTCAGTTAAATCTGTGTACAATGTTGAAATGGATGATCAAGAACATTGCCGTTTAGCAAATGTCCTGAATCAGATGAAGTGTAAAATAATTTTATCCGGATACTTCAATCCATTGTATGCTAAACTTTATAAAGGGTGGAGAATGGAAAGTTGTACTATTGCCAATCACTCGTCGCAGAGTAAAAAAAAGGAATCTCGTGTGGAATGTCTTTGGATGAATTATGCTAAATAAACTAAGTGAACTTGAAATTGGTAAAGCTGCGGAACACCTAGTTTGCGCAGATTTGATACTGAAAGGTTATCGTTCGTTTCTTGCCGATCAAGGTTTACCATTCTTCGGAGC
>Ga0163152_10004522_pt1 | contig 17140 bp, 18 predicted proteins | sample OliLakLV19MP8IB2_FD_148635 | JGI IMG/M metagenome (GOLD analysis project Ga0163152, IMG submission 148635) | Freshwater microbial mat bacterial communities from Lake Vanda, McMurdo Dry Valleys, Antarctica - Oligotrophic Lake LV.19.MP8.IB-2 | ecosystem: Environmental > Aquatic > Freshwater >... | reverse complement strand
AGTAAAGAAATATAAAGAAAAACTTATAAATTCATCTTTTACACTACATAAAGATACATCAGTTGATATTCAACAATCATGGTTATTTGTTGGTAACTCAAGATTGTGGGAAACTCCTATGATAGAGATTGTTTTGACTGAGAATCAAGCTTTGAACAAAGAATGGATTCCACATGTTCAGATAGACGTTGATACATCTTTAACTATTGAGGAATTACGAACATTAACTACAAAAATTATGGGCAAAGATTTTATTAAATGGGAGTTGAATATATCAGATCTTGGAACAGTACTTGCAATGGCAACAGCCGGAGAAGTAGATGGGGTAAAAGTAGTTTTGGGATTTGGGACAATTCTTCGCAACACTCAAAATCATCGAAAACACGATATCAAAGAAATTTAATTTACTCTTAGAACTTTTAGTCTTTGATATGCTCTTAGTTATGAAATCTGTCATAGATGTAGATGAATATATTTTGAGTGCTCCAAAAGAATTTCAAAAGAAACTTCAAGAGCTTCGATTAACTATAAAATCAGTCGTACCTCATTGTCAAGAGCGTATTAGTTATGATATGCCCTCATATTATTGCAAAGGTACTTTGATTTATTTTGCATTGTGGAAAAAGCACATTGGTTTGTATGGGCTGACAACTGCCGTGCTTGAACAATTTAAAAGCGAGCTTGAAGGATATGTAATGCCAAAGGGGACTATACAACTACCACTTAGTGAAAGACTACCCTTTGATCTCATAAAAAAACTTGTAAAAGCCCAAGCTAAAATAAACGATGGAGTGGAAGTGAAATAATTTTCTATAGATATCTGCAAAAATTAGTTTACAAATAAAAAAATTTACTTCGACAAATCATTTGAAAATGAATGATGAGATTAAAAAGAAAAAATAATCACAGTATTTTTTGATGAAATCGAGAATAAATATGTACTCTTTCCCAAGTGGCAATTCTTATGTATTCTTAGCACTTTCTATCTAAATTCGCTAATTGTCACTAAAGAGAGTATAATAGCAAGTATGGAAGGAGGAATGGTAGATTTGACTTAATAATCAAATTTACTTACTTATTACTATGAACGGAACAATTAAAACAAAGACGGATAAAGGTTTTGGATTTATCTCTAGAGATGGAGAATCTAAAGATCTTTTCTTTCATTCAACAGATTTAACCGGCGTAACTTTTGACGAGATTCAAGTCGGAGCAACAGTTACATTTGACGTTGTCAACAGCGAAAAAGGCCCAGCAGCCAAAAACGTACAACTTGCCTAATAAATTTATTAAACAATACAAAAAGCCTTCTTTTTTATGGGAAGGTTTTTTTGTATCTAGTCTTTATTGATCTTTTTTAAGAACTGGCTTTTTTAATCGGGGAAAGATGAATCGAATAAATAGAAGAAAGTACACAATAAATAACACCATGCCCAAATAGGTGTGAAATAGTTGGACAGCTATATCTGGTGACCACAACACTCCCACCAAAACAATAATATACACTCGGATAATATTAATGATATTAAGTCCGACCAACAGTGGTATAAATGTGAGAATATATGGTATTTTCTTTAATGTTTTCCATTCAAAATAGCCGATAAGCGCATATAGTGTGCTAAACATAAATAGTGACTCAAGGCCCGAACATTCTTCACCGACCCGTACACTAAATGACTCAACAATAAGTGTATTTGGTAATAAAACTGATGTTTTAAAAGAAAGTGAAAAAAGAGTAGATACGGCGTAAAGCACAATACCTGAAAACAATGGCCACAAGTTCCATACTTGCTCTATAGCGATATATAAAAATACTCCTATAGACATGGTAAGTGCAATTTCTTTTTTAAAAGCTCTCGTAAATTGGGTTATGAAACGAGGTCCGAAAATAGACAAAAGAAGAAATACGGGAATAATGAGTAAAAAAATATGAGAAGGAAGATAATATATGAGAGGTTTTGAGGGAATTTCGTTTATAAGCTTTGATGTGGAGACAAAAAAGCCAACAAATGAGAGAAGAGTATATATTGCATAATAAAAGTATTTCTTTCTCCACGTAGCAGTGGGTAAGAGATGAATTTTTTTGCGAATTATAAAAGGGAAGAGGATGGGTAGAAGTATTAATACCTTGCCCTTATTGCCATATATCCAGAAATCTGCGTTTGCAAATAGCTTTGTTTCAACAACCCATGCTCCACAAATACCGATAGCAATAATCAAGAGGGCAGTAAAAAGTATTGCTTTTTTGACAATTCCGAAAGTATTGTTCAAAACAAGCATTAGACTTTTCTTTTAAGCATGAAGTATGAGCCTGTTGATATAGCCAAAGTTGCAAGTCCTGTCAAAGCTCCAAATTCTGGAACTTCTGGAGTTGGCTCGGACGTTATTGTAGGCTCAATTGTTGGTGTTACAGTAGCCTCTTCACATTCTCCGTCTGTGTCATGCACTTCCCCACTATGTGGAGTGCCTAAGTGTCCGTTATAAGACTGCTCATTCAGAAACGATAGCGTTACGTCTTGTGCAGGCGTGTGATGACAAATCACCTTATAAGGTGCTGGTGCAACTGCAAAAGCAGGAGTAGCTGAAAGCATTAAAAATAAAGTAAATGTAAGTCCTTTTATAAGGGAGGATGAGAAAATATTCATAAATTTTTATTAATTTAGATAAAAAATCAAACTTTTAAGTAATCTGAGGCAATTATAACAGATGCAATCTCAATGTCAATAGTAATAGTTATAAGTTTATTTAAGTTGTTAATTATTTTATGGAAATAAAATCAGCTTGTAGTTTGAATTTTTGCATAGATCGGGTTTTGAGGAATACTGTTTGGATAACTTGCGAGTTTAGATATATTTTTGCTAAATCGAATTTTTACTTTTTTAGTTTTTTTGATTTCATCTTCTTGAAATTCTTGCCAAATTTTATATCTTTCTTTTGACAGATGCATAGTGCCCAGTGCAAAATTCACTGTCACATTTGCAAACATGCGTACAGTTATTGCATGATTCATCTTTTGGACTAAGTAAATAAGAAATTGTAAGTTCTTCACCTGGCTTAATATCTCGAAGCGCAAAAAAAAGAGTGTGCCCTCGATATATATACATCCAACAGTTTGGTGTGCAGGAGTGATTTATAAGGTGAGGACCTGGCGTTGTTAAATCGGGATAAATGCCCGCACGATCAGAAAAGTACATGAGATAAAGTCCATCTTTATCGAGATCTAAATCATACTCGGACATTTTTATTACTTTCCCCAAATAGTCACTAATCACAGTACCTTGCAGTATGTTCTTTTTTGCAAACACTCCATTTCCTTTTTTATTAGTTTTTTTTATTTGCCAAAAATCTTTTCCAAGTAAAAACATGAGGTTACTATACCATATACAACTGTGAGGGAATGTATGTTAAGGGAGGCGCAACCATTCAACTTGATATCATTTTCCAGGTAGGCAAATCGCTGTAAAATAGGTAACGTAGGAATACCATATTCATGGTATAATGTAAGTAAGTTAAAATTTTAATTTGCGATGAAGAGGTTTCCTGCCTCAGAGCCAAGAAGGGATAAGAGTAATCTGTAACCTTCCTCAGAAAAACTCAAACTGAGATTAAGAAAAATAAGAAGCCGATGTCATCTTTAAAAATTGATAGAGTCGGTTGTAGAGACTTAAGCTAGTAATAGCTTGGTAAAGCAAGGTGGTAACGCGAGATTTGTGTACCCTCGTCCTTGCGTATTAATAATTTATTAGTACGTAGCGACGAGGGTTTTTTAATAAATACATATGAAAATAATCTCTGTGGAATCACTTAGTACCTTATTACAACGTCACGGGTTTGACAATTTCTTAAAAGATCTCATGTCAAAAATGAGGCACGATTTTAGTCATTGGGAATCGTTTACTCAAATGCCTCGCCCTGCAATGCATGTTCCTGGTGGAGTTTTAGAACTTATGCCAATATGTGATAACAAGTTGTACTATACATTTAAGTATGTAAATTGCCATCCTAGAAATCCTCTCGCCGGAAAACAAACAGTTGTTGCAACTGGACAGTTATCGGAAATAAAGACAGGTTATCCACTGATGTTTTGCGAGATGACAATACTTACTGCACTGCGTACTGCAGCTACTTCCGCACTTGCCACAGGCTTAATGGCACGAAAAAACGCACATATTTTAGCGCTTATAGGCACGGGCGCTCAAAGTGAATTTCAAGTTCGAGGTGCACAATTAGTACGCGATATTTCGCAGGTAAGATATTTTGACATAGACTCAAAAGCTATGGATAAGTTTAGAAAAAATATGACTGACAAATCAATAGAGCTTATTCCATGCAAAAATGCCAAAGAAGCAACAAGAGGGGCAGATATTATCACTGTTTGTACTGCGTGCAAAGCACATGTTGATGTAATAAAAAATGATTGGATTAAAGATGGAGTTCATATTAATGCTCTTGGAGGAGACACGATTGGAAAAACAGAACTTGAGCTAAGTATCTTGCCCAGATGTCGAGTAGTCGTTGAATATTTTGACCAGTCATTTATCGAAGGTGAAATTCAACGTTTTAGTAAAAGTGAAGCGCAAAAGCTGGTACATGCTCAACTCTATGAACTTATAAATGGATCAAAATATGGACGAGAAAATGAAGAAGAAATAACATTATTTGACTCAGTAGGTATTGCTTTGGAAGACTATAGTGCGCTTCGACTTGTCTATGAACTTTCACAAACTTTTAAGATAGGAAGCGAGCAAAATTTGACTCCTGTACTTAACGATCCAAAAGATTTGATATTAGTATTGATGTAGAGGATCCACTACATAAGTGGATCTATGAAGTTAGGTATTATTTGGCACTGGTGTAACTTTTTAATGATGATCCTTACCTGTTTCATATAATTATTTGACTAAAATCATACGTTTATGTTGTATAAATAGTGCATGGCAAATTGGGATCGTATTTTTCATCGAGGTAATGTTGAGGATAGAAGAGCAATGGGTCCTGCTGCAATAGGGGGTATTAGTTTAACCGGCGTCGCTTTGCTTGTGGTGGTAAATTTACTTATGGGAGGCGATTTGGGAGACGTTTTAACTCAGTTGCAAAGAGTACCTATTCAAACACAACAAACGAATGCTACGCAAGAATTTGAAGGAGAAGATACGTATGAAGTATTTGCATCAACTGTTTTGGGCTCAAATAATGACACATGGTCAAACATTTTTACAAAAATGAATAAAACATATACTCCACCCAAACTTGTTTTATTTCGTCAAGCGACTGAGTCTGGGTGTGGACTTTCCACGTCGCAAGTAGGTCCGCACTACTGTCCACATGATCAAACAATCTATATCGACGAAACGTTTTTTGATGAATTGTCACGCCGATTTGGTGCGCAAGGTGGAGATGTAGCTGAAGCATATGTTTTAGCTCATGAAGTTGGTCATCACGTACAAAATCAACTCGGGACTCTAGAGTCAAGGGATAATGAAGAATCGGTCTTAGTTGAGTTACAGGCAGATTGTTTTGCGGGAGTGTGGGCAAATTCAATAAAAGACACAGGAGTATTGCTTCCAAATGAAATTGAAGAGGCGATGGACGCGGCTGCCGCAGTAGGGGATGATCGAATACAGCAAAAAGCTGGCGGATATATAAGTCAAGAAAGATGGACTCATGGATCTTCACAGCAACGAGTAGAACATTTTACGAGAGGTTTTGAACGGGGAACTATTTCTGCGTGCGATGCAACTAACTAATTCTGTTATCATGGAAAGATAGTTTTTTTATGTTCAAAAATAACCGAAGCTTGTTGATTGTTATTTTAGTTGCATTTGTGAATATGTTGGGATATGGAATTATTATTCCAATTCTATACGCATATTCAAAGAAATACGGACTAACTGATTTTCAAAATGGATTACTGTTTGCTTCATTTTCTATCTGTCAGTTTATTGCAACTCCTGTCATCGGCCGAATGTCTGATAAATATGGTCGACGCCCACTTCTTATTATCTCAATCATAGGGACTGCCCTTTCTTTTTTTATGACCGCGTTTGCTCCAAACGTTATATTTTTATTTTTAGCACGAGCGCTTGATGGTATTACTGCCGGCAATATACCCGTTGCATTTGCAGTTATTTCAGACACAACAAAGCCTGAGGAGCGAGCAAAAGCATTTGGGCTTATTGGTTCTGCATTTAATTTTGGATTTGTGTTTGGTCCAGCTATTGCAGCATTCACTGTAGGAATGGGTTCGGCCGTTCCATTTATTATCGCGGGCATTATAACAACCATAGCTGCAATTTTGGCATTTTTCTTTTTACCAGAAACTAACAAGCATATGAAGGAGGTGCAATATGGCAAGTTGTTTGATTTTCCTAAATTATGGCGTACGTTGTTTGATCCAAATGTTGGTGCGACATTTATTATCTCACTTATTTATTTACTTGCATTTTCATGTGCGATTATCTACGGATTTCAACCCTTTACTATGAATGTATTAAAAATATCTCAATCTCAAAATGCCATACTTTTTACGATTTTTGGTGCTATTGGACTTATTTCACAGACTTTTTTAGTTAGTCGTGTTGTGAAAGCTATTGGTATGAAAAAAAGTTTTAGTCTATCTTTTGCGTTTATTGCGGTATCTTTTGTCATTATGTTTTTCTCACGCACGCTTGCACTTTTTGTTGCTGCATCTGTTATTCTTGCACTTGCAAATAGCATTGCACAAACACTCATTCCTACAATCCTTTCTCAAGAAGCAGATGCAAAGTCACAGGGGTCTATTATGGGGCTTAATGCATCGTATCAAAGTATTGGTATGATTTTTGGACCTATTCTTGGAGGAGTTGTTGCAACATTTGCTGTTCCTCTGCCATTTATAGTAGGAGCAGTTTTAATTGCTATGTGTTATTTTATGTCTTTCAATATTTTGCGCCCTGGTATAAGAAAAGAGTCTGCATTTTAAATAGCTTACATTTGGATATTTTATATATTGAGAAATATCGGTTAAAAAACTACAAAGGGCAACATCATTAATCCACTATTTATATTTGAAAAAAACTATGATATCAGCTGATCCATATCTTAATTTTAACGGCAACACAAAAAGAATCTGTAGAAAAATTAAACTCTCTTTTGTAAATCGCTAATTTTCACAATCAATAGATGGGAAGTTCTCCAAGTTTTTCTTAGGATTTCTACTTAAGTAAGAAAGAAATAGTGGCGGTATAAATAGTTTCAAAGATTATAGCTTCAATAATATGACAATGAACTATACATCATTGTTCCTATGAACTAATTCGATTAGTGGCGCATGCAAAAAAAACACTAGGTAATGCGGTTTTTGCATACGCCGCGAAGTGCCATACATAACTATAGTGAGTTACATATGCATAAGCTCTTAAGAATATAAAACTGCTCAAACAATCTATTATTGATTACAAAGAGCAAAACTTTTTGTGTCAGTGCCCTGCTTTCCTGTAAGAATGGTCCAGTAAAAAAATTATGATTACGACCCTCTTATTTTCTAGATATGTGCGTTTTGTAAGTAGATTCTCGTGAAGAAATTCGTACCTCTCAAAAGTTCAAGCAGATCTATATTCTTAAGCCATTACTATTATAGCATATTTAAGCTTTTTTTACAAATCATGAGGCTTGCTACTATTGTTGACTAACTGAGGTTTTCAGAGTTATAATAACTTCATATGTTAAATCTAAACTCAATCATGGTGGGATCCATGCAACCCAAGGTTATGGCAGATTTTTATGAAAAGGTATTTGACAAAAAGCCTGATATGCAAGATGGCTCGTGGAATGGATGGCAAGCAGGAAGTTGTTTTTTTTCAATTGGCGAACACTCTGAAGTAAAAGGATCTGCAAAAGAACCACAAAGACTGATACTCAATCTTGAAACAAAAGAAGTAAAACAAGAATTTGAACGTATTAAAGGGCTAGGGGCAACAATTATTAAAGAACCTTACGGGATGAATGAAAAAGGTGATGTTTTGACCGATGCCGGCGATGATGGAATGTGGATTGCAACATTTGCAGATCCAGATGGTAACTACTTGCAACTCATGAGCCCATGGGAAGGTAAGTAAAGGTCATATTTTCTATTCTCTTCGTATAAGAACTAGTTAGTGAATTTATATATTGTTATGTCAAAAGTTATCTTTACAAATAACGCATTGCGTAAAATTCGTGAAGATAACTTGTCACAAGAGATAATATATGAAGTGATTCGTAACGGACAAAGAAATTTTTCGCAACATGAGAAAGGAATCTGTCAATACAAATCAACAAAAAATTATGGTGTTGTTACAGTTCTTGCGAAAGATTTAAACCAAGGAGACAGACTCGTGATTTCATGTGGTCTAAAAAAATCATATAGTAACAAGGATGCGCCCTTGGACCCTCGACTTAAAAATGCATCGCTTTTTAAGAAAGTAATTGTTCATCTTCTGAAAATGGTTGGACTATAGATAATCCTCGAAAATATCTCACTATCCAAAAGAATTATTTGCAGAATTGATTAGCTGGAGTTAAGCCGTCCCATGTGAGTCCATTGGCAACTACGGAAACGACTTCTGTGATATAACAGGCAGATGCAGCATTGAGATAAGTGAAAACTACATTCCCTAGAGAATTAGTTGTGGCTGAAGAAGTATAAACACTACTTCCTGTTCGCTTTAGATTTATACCGACACTTGCTCCAGAAACTAGTCCACCGATATTATCCTTAATATTAACTGTTATTAATAAATTTTTATTATTACTTTTTCCTCCTGCTGTGCTATAGGTAATCGAATCAACTCTCGACGTTGTTGCTTGTTGTTGCGGATCAGATATGGAAAATGAAACGGATTTAGTTTGTGTTAGAGATCTGCTATCTGTAACTTGTGTTTGTACAGTATGTGATCCATTTTCAAGTGTAGACAGATCAAGTGTTCCGGCATATGTGCCTAGAGTTGCTGTCTCACTAAATACAATATCAGATGTCGTTAAGTCAAGTGTTGAGACAAATGATGAAGTTGAAAGTCCTGAAATACTATTACCGTTTTCATCGGCAACAACTGCAGTTAAAATTGCTGATGAATCTTGCCCATTTATATATGCGGATTTATTAGTAGAAAGATTCATGTTTACTAAAGGGGAGACATTAATTCGTATTGATACAGCACTCATTGCCCATGACCAATTCTTGGGAGTATTAAACTCCAAATCAACCGAAGCTGCCCCTGGTTTTCCTGCGCCTTGACTTGCAATATTATTATTTCCAGTACGTACGTTCCACACTTCTGCAGTACCATTTACAGCTGATGCTGTATTTGACCCGCCATCAGGATATGTTGAAAGAACTCCAAGAACTATTTCATTTGCTGCAGAACCAATTGTGACTGATGGAGTTGCAGAGTTATTTCCATCTTGAATGTCTGATCCGGCGCCAGCAGATAATGCAATTGGATTTTCGATTTTTACATCATTTACAGTAGTTGCAATTAAAACTTGATCTTCTGGATTAGCGCTCCATGTTGCAGATAACGTTGCTTCGCCAATTTGCGGATTTGCCAAATACCATATTTCAGAAACTCGATCATTATGGGCATCGCGTCTTACAGACTCAAGATTTTGTGACCCATAGGTTAAAGACTGTATCTGTGCGCTAGGGTTAGTAGCAGCTCTATATGAAGCTGACACAATCAGTATCGGACTATTTCCAGCTACAATGTGACTTAGAGAAAGCTGAGTACCTGAATTTTGTTTTATGGTTGATGTAGTACCAATTTGAACTGGCGCAGGAACTGGAGGTTGGTTGATATCAAGAAATGCTTGATTTAAATAATATGTATTGTTGTTTTTATAAGTAGAAATAGTGCTGTCTATATCGGTGATAAAATCAAACCAATTAGGAAGTTTTTTACCTTGATACATCAATGTATTTCCTTGGTTTGGCATGTTTTGCATCCACCATTTTAAATATCCTCCTTGTGTGCATCCCCATCTGGTACAGTTCATTCTTATTTTTGTTCCATTAACTGCAGGATTCCAGCTTTCACACGAAGACCTTACATATGAAGCATTTGAATAGTCATAGTCATTGCGGCCATTGGGTGGAAAGTGCACATTGCCACATCTTTCACTGCGCAGCGTTGAATTGAGGCCAGAATATTGATTCCAAAATAGCTCGCCTGATTGTAGATTGCCAATGAGTCCTTCAAGATAGTGTCCATAACTGTGGACAGCATTGTCTACAGTTCTAGAAAAATCAAATTCAAAAAAAGTAAAGCCTCTTTCACCATTACAAAATGGTGTGCTAGGGAGGGTGACAGGTTGAACGCTATTTCTAAAGGAATTACTTGAAATAACATATTCCATGCCAGGACTCTCATCAAAACCTGTGCGTGGATCTGCCCAAACCCAAAGCTGGTCAATATTTTGATCTTTTATAAGTTGACATAAATTATCTTGTTGCAATATTTGCTTATAACTCTCTTGCCAATCTCCTCCACCAGAAGGGCGTTTGAACTGGTGATTGATGACTTGGACTACTTCTATTTCAGAACTGGCAATAGATGAGGGGTTTGAATATCCATGAAATTTAGAATTTTCTTTCAGATTTGTCTGTAGCTGAGCAGAAAGCGTATCTGGGTGATATATATAGTTATCTCCTGCAGGGAAAAATCGTACCTCTATAACTCTTATTTTTCTGGGATAGGTAGTGTTTTCAAGTGCTAAACTTGGTTTTGAAACTATTGACGATACAATAAAAAACAGTAATAACCCAAGAGACAATAGTATTGCTTTTTTTGAAATAGCGTTCATTCTTATGCTGTTAGTTCTAAAGTAGTTATTTAAAACATAGCATAGAAACAAAGACTTGTCAATGAATGTACTTAAAAAAATGTCTGAGCAATCGAGAAGAGATCCTTAGTCGATAAATGTTAGTGCATTACCTTTTTTCTCAGCTCGACCTGTGCGACCAATTCGATGAATATAATCTTCATATGTTTCGGGAAGATCATAGTTTATGACGTGAGTTATATCATCAATATCAAGCCCTCGTGAAGCTATATCTGTTGCAAGTAAAATTTGCACTTTATCTGATTTGAATGAATCAAGTGCCATTTGTCGTTGTGATTGACTCTTATTTCCATGTATTGCAGCAACTTTAAAGCCACGCTCTACTAACTTAAGTGTAAGTTTATTCATTCCATGTTTTGTACGACCGAAGATAAGGACTTTCTTAAATCCATCTTGAATAAGTAGATCATGTAATACATCTACCCTATTGCGACCTTTTACATACACAACATCTTGGTCAACATTTTTTGCAGTAGGCTCGGATGATTTTATTGTTATGGTTATTGGATTGTTTAAAAAAGACTTCATAACATTTTGTACCTCAGTAGGTAGAGTAGCTGAGAAAAAAAGCGAATGTCTATTTTTGGGAAGTTTTGCAATAATATACTGCATATCTCGAATAAATCCCATATCAAGCATTCGATCAACTTCATCTAAAACGACCGAAGCATACTCATTAAGTCGCAAAGCTCGACTTTGTTCAAGATCTAGAAGTCTACCAGCAGTGCCTATTACAAAATCATGTTTTCTATACAATCGATTTTTTTGCTGTCTCATGTTTGCACCACCTATGCACAGTACTGAAACAATAGGTGTGTTTTTGGCAAACTCAAAAAGTTCATCTTCTATTTGAATTGCAAGTTCACGAGTGGGAGCGATAATAAGGACCTTTTGATTAGGGTTTGACAAAACTTTATGAATAAGTGGCAGCAAGAATGCAGCAGTCTTGCCTGTCCCTGTATTGGCAATGCCCACGACATCGCGGCCTTCCAGAACATGAGGGATAATCCCATCTTGAATTGGAGTTGGGCTTTTATATCCACGTGCTTCAATGTTTTTTTTAATAAGTGGCAAAAGTGCAAAATCATTAAATTGATTTTGTGGAATGAATGTTGTAATTTCAGATTCTTGCGCCCTTTTAATAAAAAGGGAAGGATGAAACGTTTTTTGACGCTTTGTGGTTCGTGGTCTGTTAAAGCTATTTCCACGAGAAAATCTACTGTTATTTCTGTCACTGCCTACATGGCGCGAAAATGGTTGTCTAGTATTCATAATATGTACCGGGTGAGAGACAGACGAATGCAGATATGTTGAGAAGTTAAAATCGTCAAAACTATCGCTAGTGAATGTATCTCTTAATTTGATTTAAGTATATCATACTATTCCAAAATAGCAAAGCGCATAAAATTACCGTGGTTGAGCAATAACGAGAAGACTCAGTCCAAATCCGGGATTGAATTTATTTTCAACATATTGCATCCAAATCTGAACACCTTTGTGAAGAAAGGACCGAATCCCATTTTTTTTTGGTGGTTTCCTCAGGTGATGTGTATTTTTTTTGAGAATTTTTTCAAAAAGACCATACACAAAAAAACCGAGCATATTCCAATACCGAACATGTTTTACTTCATACCCAGTTTTGCTGAGCAAGTCTATAAGTTGCTGTCGGCAATAGCGTCTGAAATGGCCAATCTCTTGATCTCTATCGCTGTAGAGAAATTGATACGCCGGTACAAATACAATAAGTTGTCCATTGCTTGCTAACTTTAGACGAATAGACCTTAGTAGGTCAATATCATCTTCCACGTGTTCAAGTACATCTATTAATGTGATAGAGTCATATTTTTTTTTAATACTATCGATTTCTTGCGCGTTATGGTTATAAATAGTCCCGATGTTGCCGTAGCGTTTCCGACTCATTTCAATAAGTACTTTGTCGGGCTCTACTCCTTCAACGATATATCCATTCTCCTTTGCTAAGTTTATGAAGTGTCCGACACCACAACCAATGTCAAGGAGTGTGTTTCCCTTTAGTTGTGATAAAAGTAGATCATATAGGTTTTTATTTCGCACATCACTTGAAGTATCACCCAATTGTTCATAAAGATTTTGTAAGTTTTGTGCGTGTGAGGTGCTCATAATTAATGTTCGTATTATACTTCAGCCTGCGTATATTTAAGAAGGGGAAATGTTAATAATATTACGGTTTAGCTTTTAATATCTTTATTTTTTCTTATTATCCAACACTTTTTCAAGTTCCATAAGACGTTCTATTTGAGAAGGTGTTGGATCAATAAACGTCCTAATTTTTTTTACATGGTTAAATGCATTTTCGTACTTCATCCCAATACTCATTAAATAAGCGATAGCCATAGTTGGTCCACGACCTTCACCATATGCACAATGAATGTACACTTTGCCACCATCCTCTAACTCCTTTTTAATGAATGTAATGCCATTTAAAAGCTTTTCAAGCGTAGGAGCTTTTGTGTCAAGTGTATTGAGGTTTAACACAGAAAACGATTTTTTTATTTCTTCTTCATATAGGTTGCTCATTCGCATGTTTATAATACCTGTTATGCCAAGCTTCTTCATTGTAGTGGCAGCACGTATTCCATATTGTCCTCCTAAAAATAATTCACCCGTTATTTGACTTCTTTTTAGCTGAGGAAGGCCCACTATAGCACGATATGCATGATCGATGAGTCTTTGTATATTTATAACAATGCCGACAAAATTACTTTGAATAAACTTTAACATTACTTTTTTTTGGGAACTATAATTTGTAGTGAATTGGGAATTACTGATATTGATAAATTTTTCGCTTTAACAGAAATGTCATCGACGATTATTGGTTGATGTTGTACGCAATCTATATCTATATTTTTAACTTTCCACTGTTTGAGATTTTTTTGTGGCTTATTATTGAGCAATATGTTTCCAGCCAGTGAGGCCATGGTCATAAACGCTGTGTCTTTAAAAAGTATCACATCTAAAAATCCATCAGATACTGATCCTTTTGGAGTGAGAGATGCATTTTCAAATCCTATGTTGCCTGAATTTATGACCATTAGCGAAGCACCACGGTATTCAATTTTTTTACCTTTAATTTTAAAAATATATTTATTTGTTCCTTCTTTGATAATATTTTTTGCGGTTGTAATACCATAGGCTGCTTGACCAAACGCGTCTTTTAATGTGCGAGTTGCATCTAGTACTACTTGGGCAAAGTCACCTATAGTAATACGTATAAAAAAAAGTTCACCATTGCACAAACCCATATCAATGGTTTGAACTTTAATATTATTAGTGGTTAGGAATTCAATTGCCTGCTGACTATCTATTGGAATGCCAAGTTCTTTTGCCATAACATTTGCCGTGCCTCCTGGGATAATGCCCATAGCTTTGCCTGTCTTATGGAGTGCCTTAGCGACTTCCATAATAGTTCCATCTCCGCCATAGACACAAATAAGATCGTACTTTTTTTTAAGAGCAGCTTTGGCAAGACGTGTTCCATCACCTTGTTTATGGGTAATAGATACATCCCATTCAATCCTTTCTTTATGAAACGCTTTATTTAAGTAAGTTAGTATGGGCTCTACCTGGCCAGCAGCAGGATTTATAATAATATGAATTCTCTGGAACATATCCTATATTATACAGGCGTTATTTTTTCCCAGTTGAATTTGCAGTTTGTATAATAGAAAGTCAAATGACAAAATACATAGCATTTCTTCGAGGAATAAATGTTGGAGGAAACAAAGTAATAAAGATGAAAGACTTGGAAAGTATATTTGTTTCCCTTGGATTTGAAAATGTTAAAACATACATCGCAAGTGGAAATGTCATTTTTGAGGAGAAGGAGGTAAATTTATCTACGTTGGCTTTCAAAATTGAGGATAGTCTAAAAAAAGAATTAGGTTACGAAGTTGGAGTTATAGTCAGAATTCAAAGTCAAATAATCAGACTTATTCATTCAAATCCGTATAAAAATATTGTCATAACTCCTCAGACAAGAATGTATGTGACATTTCTGCCCACTCCCACTAGTACGAGTATAAAAATTCCCTATGAATCTCCACTTGGAAATTTCAAAATAATTTCTATATCGGAGACTGAAATATGTAGTGTTTTAACACTTAGCTTCGAAAATAAAACAGTAGATATGATGAAAATACTTGATAAAGAATTTGGTAAAAAAATAACTACACGGAGTTGGAATACAGTACAAAAAATTGCAGCTCTGTAGCTTGTTTTTATGAAAAGTAATACACTTGCAATCCAAATAAATAGATCGATTGAAGATATTTTTTCATATCTTCTTAATCCACAAAATACACCAGAGTGGATAGAGTCGATTATTCTCGAGGAAGTAAATAAAAGTCTAGTAGATGTGGGAACGGTTTTTCGAAATCTGAGTAAAGAAGGTGAGTGGTCGACATATATAGTAACTGAACTTAAAGAAAATCAATCGTTTACCTTAGCATCAAAGGATGGTAATTATCATGTGCAATATACTTTTGAATCAATAGATCACAACAAAACATATATCAAATACTATGAATGGGTCGATATGGGCGATCTTGATGAACCATTTACACTACAAATACTCCAAAAGCTAAAATCTATACTAGAGCACTAGTTACAGCTTAATACTGTCTAAGCAAAAGACTCTTTATACCGTATCTACTGTCCCTTCGACTTCTTCTGGTGTTGTTGGTTTTACTATTTTTATAAGTTCAACCACTCCATATGCAATTATCAAATATACAACCATTGCTATTAATGTCGACCATTCGAGTACTGACCTATCTGTCGATGTTGTGCCCAATACACCAAGGAATGGTAATGCAAATGGATCACTTAATGCATATATAAGATAGGCAAAGCCGCTTGCGGCATTGGCTCCTATAAATTTAAGTAAAACTCTAAAAGTAAGAAGAATTTCTACAATTCCAAGTATAAACCAAATTATTTGATAGGTGCGAAATATAACTTTTTTCTTTTCGTACGTAGTACGAGGATGCTCCGTTTCAAGTGGAGGCTTTAATACTTGAGTTGTTTTTACAACCTTTGTCTGAGGTACTTGTTGTACTTCGGCTACTGTTGTTACTTCTTGCACGCTTGTTTCATCATACATATTTATCACCCCTTCCTATTTTACTTCAATTGAAGTGTACTCTTTTTTCGTAATCAATACCATCGATATTTTTATTATCCAATATCACAATTACATTCTTAAACAAACTAAAACAGGAAAGGGCATACTTCCTGTTTTAGTTAATGACTGGTCAAATCCCATCGTTTAATTTTTATTACTTATTTTAAAGATAGAATATTTATTTATGAAAATAACAAGATAGTTGTAAGATTTGTGTAAGAAGCAGTTATTGTACTGGCCATACTTATTTCTTACTTTATTCTTACAAAAGTATGCTATCCTATGCCAAAACTTTACCAATAACCATCTCTAAATGCCTCACATTCTATTAAAAAAGCAAATTGAGGTGACAGCGTTATATATGCAAAAAAAAATTGAAAATTATTTACCTATGCAAAAAGAACAGTTTGAAATTATTTTGGAAAACATTGCCGATGGAATAACTGTGCAGGACACAAAAGGCAAATTAGTTTATGCCAATGACGCTGCTGCACGGATTGTTGGGTATAAATCTTCACGCGAGCTACTTCAAGCACCAATTATGAAAATTATGGAAAAATTTGAAATATTAGATGAAAAAGGAAATCCATATCCACTAGAAATGCTTCCGGGCAGACAAGTTCTTCAAGGTAAAAAAGTCGCTGAATCAGTTCTTCGCTTTCGAATAAGAAAGACCGGAGAGATACATTGGGCCTTGGTAAAAGCAACACCAGTATTGGATCATCAAAACAACATTAAGTATGCTATTAATGTATTTAACAATATTACAAAATATAAAGAAACAGAGGAGCAAGTAATTCAAAGTAGAGAGCGATACAAGGCATTTATTAAACAAAGCGCGGAAGGGATTTGGAGATTTGAACTGGAAAAGCCAGTTTCAATAAAACTTTCGCAAAAAAAGCAGATTGATTTGTGTTACGAGTATGGGTATTTGGCAGAGTGCAATGATGTAATGGCACAAATGTATGGATTTTCTTGTGCTGAGGACATTATAGGCGCTCGACTTGCTGATTTGCTTGTCAGGAAAGACCTAAAAAATGAAGAATTTCTAAAATTATTTATTTCTTCGCAATACCGCTTGACCGATGCTGAATCCCATGAAATAGATAAGAATAGAAATTC
>Ga0163152_10004517_pt1 | contig 17149 bp, 14 predicted proteins | sample OliLakLV19MP8IB2_FD_148635 | JGI IMG/M metagenome (GOLD analysis project Ga0163152, IMG submission 148635) | Freshwater microbial mat bacterial communities from Lake Vanda, McMurdo Dry Valleys, Antarctica - Oligotrophic Lake LV.19.MP8.IB-2 | ecosystem: Environmental > Aquatic > Freshwater >... | reverse complement strand
GTGGATGCCCGGGCCGCTGCCATCGCGAGCACTCCGCGAGCGCTCGTTCGAGCACCATGCTCGTGAACGCGCGGATGAAGTTCGACGTCTCGACCAGCGCGACGAACTCGCGCGGTTCGAGCAGACCGCGTGTGGGGTGGCGCCAGCGGACGAGTGCTTCCGCACCGACGGGCCGGCCGGACTCGAGCTCGAACTGGGGTTGGAAGTGCAACTCGAACTGGCCTTCGTCGAGCGCGGTTCGGAGTTCGGCGACCAGCCCGAGGCGATCCTTGTTCGACTGCAGCCCACCGTCGAGGTCGTCGGAGTATCGGCGCACGCGGCCGCGGCGCGCCTTCGCCGAGTACATCGCGACATCGGCCCGCTGGAGCAACTCCTCGAACGCGGTCCCGTTCTCCGGGTAACAGGCGAATCCGATGCTTCCGCCGACCGAGATCTCGACGCCGTCGATGTCGATGGGTTGGGTGACGACCGTCAGCAGTCGCTGCGCGATCCCGATGGCGCGGGCGCTGTCGGTGGCGAGTATCGCGAACTCGTCCCCGCCGAGACGACAGACCGTGTCGTTCGCCCGCACCGCGGCCTGGAGCCGGTTCGACACCTCGCACAGAACGGTGTCACCCGCGGCGTGACCGAACGCGTCGTTGACGTCTTTGAATCGGTCGAGGTCGAGCATGATCACTGCGAAGTGGCCACGGCCATCCGCGGCTTCGAAGACTTCACGGGCCCGCTCCTGCAAGAACGCGCGGTTCGGGAGCCCGGTGAGCGAGTCGTGCAGCGCGGCGGTCTCGCTGCGCGCCGCGTGGCGCGCCATCTCGGAGTAGAGACGCGCGTTCTCGATACTCCTCGCAATCGTGTTCCCAAACGTGTGCAACAAGTGGTGCTCGCGTTCGGTGAGCTTGACCCGGCCGTGAAACCCGACGTGTAGCCAGCCCATCTCACCGTCGAGACCGTCGAGGTTGACACCGATCCATGTCTCACCGTCGGACGCCGTCGGGTCGGACCCGACGGGCGCCCGCGCGATTCGGCGCACGGTGTCGACGCCGCCCTGCGACCCGGTGAAGACGCGCATCGCGTCGGACGTCTGCGCCGAGTACAGCGCCAATCGGACTTCGTCCGCTTCGAACAGCAGCGCCGCGCGCGTGAGCGCGACGCCCGCGACCGCACGTTCGTCGAGCCGGTTGACTTCCTGGCTGGTCGCTTCGAGATGCCGCCAGATCATCCGCTCCTGCACGGTCCGCAAGTACGCGCGGTATGCGAAGTAGGCGACGCCGAGGTACAGCGGCAACGCGAGAAGCGCCATCGAGTCGACATGCGCGGCGATGAGCAGCACCATGCCGATCGCGACGTTGCCCGCGCCGACGAAGAGACGCAGGCGCGAACCCTTGGCGTAGACCGTTCTGACCGGCACGTCCTGCGCGAAGGCGATGGCGGCGCTCACCGACAGGCCGTTCCACAGCGAGAACACCATCGCGCCGATGGCGAGTGCGAGGGCGGAGCGAGCCGGCTCCTCCCATGTCGGCGTTCCGATCGCGTGGGTCGCGGCGACCGCGAGCGTGACGCCGACGACATACGAGGCCGTGTTGAACACGATCTTGATTGCGGCTCGCCGGGCGCCGATGTACACGACCCCTATCGCGAGCGATGTCAGCACGAGCGGCGCGGGAGCGAGAAGGGCGAGCCCGAGTACGAGGGTGACTTCGGCCCACGTGTACGACTCGACGTGGCGGCCGACTCGTAGATCTACCGTCAACATTTCGGTGCACAGCGTCGCGAGCAACAGTGCGACGAACGCGCCGTCGAGTACGTCGGGCGTCGCCGCGACGTGCGCGATCGCAACGCCGAGCGCGACCCCCGCCGCGAGCGCGACGCCCCACACGAGCAGCGTGAGGCGAATCCGGGCGCGGCTCACGGCTGGGCCTCCGCGTCAGGCACGGCCGCTTCAGGCGCCGGCAGTTCGGGTGGAGGCGTGTACACCTCGCCGCGGATCTTGTTGCCGGGCGCGGGCTTCTTGCCCCAGAACGCGGTGAGGAAGTCGCCTTCGTATTCGAACGCCACCCACCGGCCGTTGGTCCAGTTCCATTCCTTCCACGACACGCCGGTCCAGTTCGTGTCCTTCCAGGACACGCCGGTCCAGGTGCCGTCCTTCCAACTCACGCCGTCCCAGGTTGCGTTTGACCAATCGACGTCCTTCCACGAGACGCCCGTCCAGTCGTCGCCGGTCCACTGCGACGTCGTCCACATCTGCGGGTCCCACGCTTCGCAGCGCACGTCGATCTCGCCGACGATGTCGGTCGCGACGCCGTTGCAGTCGGCGACGACGTGCCCGCCGCCGCGGCTCGCCTCGATCGACCCGAGCCCGGTCGCGGGGCGCGGCTGCACCTCGTTCGTCGGTTGGGCTATGAGCGCGGCGGCGAGGTCGACGCGCCCGACACCTTGCGCGTTGGGGTTCGCGTTCGGCATGCGATGGGCGGTCGACTTGATCGCGGCCTTCACTTGGTCGGGAGTGAGTTCGGGTCGAGCTGCGAGCAACAAGGCGACGACGCCGGAGGTCACCGCGCTCGCTTGCGACGTCCCCGACCCGCGGATGTAACTCGGCATCACCAATGCCTTGGGGTTGGCGTGCTCGACGGCGGAACCGTACGAACGGCCCGCAAGGATCGTCCGGCCCGGAGCGACGACGTCGGGCTTGGCCACACCTTCTTGCGTCGGGCCGCGCGACGTCCACTGGGGAATGTTGTCGTTGCCGGGGCTCGCGTCGCCGCGGTCGTTGTAGGCACCGACCGTGAGGACAACGGGATCGTCGCCGGGCTTCGTCACGGTACCGAACTGCGGCCCACTGTTACCGGCCGCGACGACAACCACGATGCCGAGGTCCCACAGGCGTTCGACCGCGTAGTTGAGGGGGTCGAGCGCAACGGACTGAGTCGACGGGACACCCCACGCCAGGTTGACGACTCGGATGTTGAACTGGTCGCGGTACGTCGCGATCCAGTGCATGGCTTCGAGGATCGTCGACACGTCGGTCGCGCCATTCGCGCCCGCGACCTTGACGGCCACGATGTGCGCAGCCGGCGCGACACCGGTAATGGCGCCGCCTTCGCGCGCCGCCGAGTCGGCGCCGTTCCCCGCGACGAGGGAGGCCATCACGGTTCCGTGCCCGAAGGTGTCGACAACCGTGCCCTCGCCCGAGAAGTCGGGTCCGTGCACGAGGCGGCCCGCGAGATCGGGCATGGGCGAGACGCCGGTGTCGAGCACCGCAACGCCGATGCCGGCGCCGTAATTTCCGGTCGACCACGCGCTCGACGCCGTCGTGCTGCGCACGAAGGGGGATGCGACGGTCTCGGGGTCGAAGGTGTTGTCGGCGAACGACGCAGCGCGGTCCGCGGTTACCGCCCGTACGCCGGGCGCGGCTGCGAGATCCGCCAGCCGCGATGCGGGAACGGTCGCGGCGACGCCGTCGACGACGGGGAGCGGCGCGGTGACGGTCCCACCGGCCTGACGGACGGCGTCGTCGACCGCAGCGGTCGCGGTCACGCCGGCGACGACGACCGGAACCATTGCCGAACCACGCGTCGGCAGCCCCGGGTCGAGACCCGAAGGCGTCGCCAACGCCGCGGTCGGCGTCGTCAGCGGTGCGGCCGCTGCGACGACCAGACCCACGAGCACAATGCGCGCGGCGCAACGCCGAAACCGGACATCCATCCTGCCTGCCCCCCTCACTCAGCCCCCGCAGAATGAGTACAACCAACCTGCAACCTCCTGATCGGAGGGGCGGGCAGGAGGCTGAGCGTTTCGGTAGAAGAATGTTCCGCCCCTCGGCTGGGGCGACCGTTCATTGCGTCGAAACGGCGTCGAAACATCGGGTCCGTACCTTGCGCAGCGTCGGGTTCACCGGCACGCACCAGGTCGTCGTCGCATTCGGCGCGGCATAAGCGGGGGCAGGATTTGGACCTGCGACTTCGGGTAGCGCACGCGCTCCGCTACACGGCTCCGCGGAGGCGTGCGAGTTGCTGTTCGACAAGCCCGGGGATGTCCGCGGGGAGCCCTTCGGTCTCCTCGCGTGCGGCGGCGATCGCCGCTGGGCTGCGCGCGATGACGTCCTCGACGATGCCCCTGGCGCGTCGGCGCGACAAGCCCCAGCCGGCGGCCTCGTTGACGATCCGGTCGGCCGTCACACGATTGCTGCGGCGAACGTTGTCAATGTGCATCGCGAGCCGGTCGTCGCCATAGAACAGCGACGACACGAGGTCGTACAACGGTGCGAGGTGCAACGCGCCCGAAGGCTGGTGCAGCAGCGAGAAGTTCTTGGCGTGCGCATCGCCGTTGCCGATGAGCACGTTCACCATGACCGCGCGGAGCAACGCCTCGACCGCATCGGCTCGTGCTGCGCTTTGGAGGATGTTCGCAACCGTGCGGAGTGACGGACCGCCATCGTCTTCGTACTTCTGGTCGGGCGGCGTCCCGGTCGCCTGGCAGAAATCCTCCTGGTGCAGTCGCTCGACGGATCCGTCGTCGTGGACGATGCGGTCGTACCTCTCGATGACGATCAGCTTCCGCCCGGCAATGTCGGTCGTGTCTACCGACGCAACGTCGAGGCCCAGGTGCTTGGCGAAACGCATGCAGAACGACTCGTTTTCAACCGTCATCGGGTAAGCGGCGATCTCGGGCTTGAGTATGTGCGTCGACGGCGTGCCGTCGACCGGACGGCCCCACGCGCCATCCGGCATCCGCGTCAGGAGCAGTTTCTCCTGCACGCCCGCGAGCGAGATCCGCACGCGTGCTCCTGCGCCCAACGGCGCGCTGCGCAGGTTCACAACGAGCTCGTCCAGCTCCTTGTCGTGCAAAGGATCAGCGGTGCGCGTCGTGGCGCGCACGGGCTCGGGCTCGTCGGCGAGCTGGACGATCAATGCGCCCGCGCAGTCTCGTCCGAGCTCGCGGATGAGCCCGAACGTGTCGCTGTCGCGAACGCCGAAATCTCTCGCGATGATCCTGCGGGGCTCTCCTTCCGGGAGGAGCCCGTCAAGGAACGCGCGCAGGACACCTTGCGGATACGGCTCCGCGGTCAGCGGCAGCGACAACGACAACACCGGCGTGCCGAGGTCGTAGCGTTCGAGCGCTTCGTGGGTGTACGTCATGCGCAGCCGACTTCGTTCTCGCGTGATAACCGCGACGCGAAGCCCGTTCAGCCAAACTGCGAGGTCATCGGCCACTACCAGTCGGCCCGCTCGAGCGACATGCGCACACCAAGCTGCGAGAGCACGCGCAGGATGCGCCTCAGCTGCTCGGTCTCCCGCCCCTGCTCCAGCGCCGACAAGTAGCTGCGGTGGAGGCCGGCCTGCTCGGCCAGCTCGGCCTGAGAGAGTCCGGCCTCATGCCGGTAGTGCCTGATCGCGGCGCCCAGCGACGCCGGTGTGTACACCCGGAACGGCTTCTCATTGTGCGGTGATGTCTCCATTTCCCGACATCATATCTATGTCGGGATATTAAGACAAGCATGAATGTCTCGTTATCTAGACATCAGTTCGACGATGAGTCCTCCTTGCCGGCGGCTACGCGGCTTTGTACGTGCTCGGTCCGGGGAGTTGCTCGTGCCGGTTGGCGGGGATGAGTTTGCGGCCGAGTCGCACAATCTGCTCGATCGGCCAATAGATCAGGTAGTAGGCGCCGATTGCGGTGAGCGCGGGTACGGCAACGCCCCACAGCGCGTAGCCCGCGACGAGCCCGGCCCAGTACTGGCGGCCCCACAACGGACACGTCACAAGTGGGCCCAGCAGCGCGACGGCGACCTGGCCCCAGTTCTGGTTCGTGATGCCGTCGACGACCACCCACGTTCCCGCGAACGCGCACAACGCCCACACGATGATGCAGATCAATCCCCACGGCCGTGCGCTCACACGCGTGGCCAGTGCGGTTGCACTCCACATCACGCGGCCCCGCACCGGGGGAACACCGAGCGCGTCCATCGCGGTCAGAAAGGTGCGGTCCGCGTTCACTCGGTCGGGGGTCGCGGTGTCGGCGCGGACGAGTTGGTCGTGCAGGAGCGCGGCGGGTGTGTGGCGCCCGGTGCGGTTGACGAACCACGTCATGTACGACGGGATCGACGCGAAGTCGGTGACACCGAGTGCGTCGTCGGACACTGCGACCGCTTCCCCGTCGACGGGCCGGTAGGCAAACGACGCGCGCAGCCGGAACCCGTTGTCGTCGACCTGCTCGATCACGAACCGCGCGGGCAGGTTTCCCTGCTCGTCGGAGAACGGCCGGGTATCGCCCATCCAGGTGAAGGTCATCAGCGCGCGGCCTCCTCGTCGAGTCCCTGCAAGTATCGTCGACACCCAGTTCGCCCTCGCGAGCGGGACGAAGGGGCTGACGGCACTCCAACGAGTCGCGCCTCGCAGTGGTGGGCAGTGGCGACGGAGGAATCTTCTCCACGGCCGTCGATGCCGCGCGCCGAACCGCGTGCGGGCCCGGCGTTCACCTTCGATGACACGCGAGCCCGTCCGGGAGGGGTCGCGTCAGGGCTTCATTCGAGGGTGGCGTAGTTGGTGTTGCGGTCGGTGAGGCGGGTGCCCCCGACGGCCGCGACGCAGTCGCGAAGGTCGGCGAGGTACTCCTCGATCACCGGGGCGTTGCCGGCACTTACCGTGGAATGCAACGAGTCCGGAGGGTTCTGGCGGTCGTGGAACCAACCCTTGGCCTGGAGGGCGTCGCCGAGCGCGAAGACGTCGAGGTCGTCCTCGAACCCGGTCGCGGCGGTCATGGCGACGAGGTGAGCCTCGGGTTCGCCCAGCACCGCCAAGCCGGGAATGGATCGAATGCCGCTCACCATTCGGTCGCGGGTATCGAGGGTGAGCCGGGTGAGGCGCTGATAGCCGTCGGTGCCGAGGTGATGCAGGATCGCCCACGCGCAGGCCATCGGCAGTGCCGGCCGGGTGCCCTGCATGCCGGGGGAGGCGTAGAACCCGCCGAGCCAATCGTCGAACACGAACGTCTGGTATCGGCGCAACGCTTTGGTGCGGTGCAAGATCACCGAAGCGCCCTTGGGGGCGTAACCGAGCTTGTGGATGTCGGCGGAGATCGTGGTTACCCCGTCGACCCGGAAGTCCCACGGACGCACCGGGTAGCCAAGCTGCTCCATGAACGGCAGCACGAAACCGCCCATGCACGCGTCGGTGTGAAAGCTCGCCCCCACCGCGACGGCGAGGGCGGCGAGCTCGGGAATCGGGTCCACGACGCCTTGCGGGTACTGGGGGGCGGAGCCGACGACGAGGACGGTGTTGTCGTTGACGAGGTCAGCGGCAGCCGTGACGTCGGCGCGCCAGTCGGCGTCGACGGGCACTTTGTGCACGTGGATGCCGAAGTAATGCGCGGCCTTGTGGAACGCGGCGTGGGCGCTGATCGGCAGGACCATCTCGGGCGCGGTGATCCCGCGTTCCTCGCGGCCTCGTTCCCGGGCCGCCTTGACGGCGCAGAGGATGCTCTCGGTGCCGCCCGAGGTCATGAACCCCGCCGCCTCGGAACCGTGGAGCAGATCGGCGGTGATGCCCACCACGTCAGACTGGATCCGCCCCAGGCTCGGGAACGCCAATGTGTTGAGGGCGTTGTCGTGGAGGAACGCAGCGGCCACCCGCTCGAGGAGCGCGTGGGCCACGGGACCGGCGTCGTAGACCATCCCGAAGGTTCGGCCATCCTGCCAGCGGACGTCGTGGGCGCGCATCGACTGCAGCGCATCAAGGATGTCTTCGGGCGTCTGGCCCACGTCGGGCAATGGCACGGCCGGGAGCGTAGGCGAGTCCGGCCCTCAGCCCCAGGCGATCACGGCGGCGAGCGACCGAACGAGCGCGACCCGTAGGCCGCCGGCCGCGGTGTCGGCCCACGCCGGATCCTCCGGGGTGAAGCACCGCCGGTAGGCCCACACCGCCTCGGCGTGGCGGGGGTTGTCGCGGTCGCCGCGGCGATGCACCCACTGCTCCTGGTAGGTGGCGCCGAGCTGGGTGAGGTCGTCGACGGTGCCGACCTCGAGGCATGTGGCGAAGCACGCGGCCGCGGGGAGCACCGCGCCGAAACCGTTGGCGATCTGGCCTGACTTCGGCCCGGTCGTGGCCTCGGGGTTGGCGGTTGTGGCCTCGACCCGACCGAAGATCGATCGCAGGAACTGCTCCTGATCCGAGCCGGGCGGCTGGTCGCACAACGCCGTCAGCTCGCCGCACGGACCGTGGCCGGTGTGCAGGTCGACGGTGAACACCCGCCGCGCGCCGCTCAGCCGTTCGCCGATCAGCGCTTCGAGGAGCCGATTCGACTGCTCGGTGCGGTCGCCGCCGAAGTGGAGCCCGTCGCGGTGGCGGTACTGCCCCACGGTGATGGCGTCGCGCACCCAAGCAAGGCCCCGTTCCGCCACCCACGCGCGGGCGGTGGCCAACAGCTCGTCCACCGGCGGCAGCTCGTCGGTGTCCGGACAAGCCAAGGAATGCAGCTCGTCGTAGGCGTCGTTGGGGACCGCCTCGTTCTCGTCGCGCCGCCAGTTGCGGTTGAGATCGACGTTCGCTTCGTTCTGTCGGCGCCCCCACGCCATCCCCCACGGGTTGACCGCGTGCACCACCACCACCCCGACATCGGTCGGCCAGCCCGTCGGGTCCACGCGCCCCAACAGGTCGATCTGCGCGGCCGAGCCGACGAACCCCTCGACCCCGTGCACGCCCGACAGCACCACCAGCGCCCGTTCGGGTCGCGCGGCGCCGATCGTCACCGCGTCGATCGACAGCTCCAGGTCGTCGGGGCCACGAGCGTCGAGCCGAAGTGCCTCGACCTCGAGGCCGGCGTCGGCGCCGGCACGCCGGAAGCGCGCGCGGCACTCCTCGTAGGTCTGCGGCAAAGAGGACACGCCCACCGAGCGAGTATTCACGGCCCCCGGCCCGCCCCGCGGCCGACAAGGCCAGGCGCGGTTCGGCGAGGACTACCCATCCGCCGGTGGAAGGCCGGCACGGACGACGTCGGCGAACTTCCCACCGATCATGTATGTGATCCGTTCGATCCGTCGGGCGATGCGCCACCCGGTCTCGACCCGGCAGTAGACGTCTTCGTAGACGGCCCCCACATCGAGGATCTCGGCCTCGCCCTCCCACTCCACACCGTTGCGGTTGAAGACGTGCACCCGTCCGGTGGCCTCGTCGTCGGAGACGAACCGGATCTCGTGCGTCGACGTCGTGTGCAGGCAGAACGTGAACACCGCCAGGGCGTCCGGCATCCAGGCCGCCACCTCGGCCGGTGTCCCGGCGATCCCCCCGGCGGCGGTGTAGTCGACGTGGCCGTCGGGAAGGAACAGCCCCTCCCACCGAACCCAGTCACGATCGTCGACCGCATAGGCGTAGGCCGTGACCAGGTCCTCGATGGCCATCCGGTCGGCGACGCGACCGGCATCGGGAACCACCCCGTCGGACGACGTCGGTCGTTCGCTCATGTTTCCTCCATCTGTCTCCTCCATCTCACCCATCAGATCGGCGGGCCGGCCTCGACGGCCGCGACGGCATCGAGATCCGCGACCGCGGCGACCATGCGCTCGATGTTCGCGGTCGTGATGTCCATCCCGTAGTTGGCCGGCGGGCAGATGAGCCACCCGATCACGAGCCCCCAGATCACTGCTCGGCGGCACCACTCCCAGGCCTCGTCGGCAGCCGGGGCGTCCGCGACGCCCATGCGGGCGAGCTCGTCGACGTAGCCGGCGACGAGCGCCGGTCCGTGCCGGCGCCGCACCTCAGGCGGGAGCGCCGTCGAGAGGAGGTAGACGACATCGTGCGCCCAGCAGCCCCTGACCTGCAGCTGCCAGTCGAGGAGCCCGCCACCGTCGGGGAGCAGGTAGGTGTTGCCCAGGTGGGTGTCGCCGTGGAGCAACGTGACCGGCGCCGCGGCGAGGACGGCGCGGGACCGCTGGAGCACCGACCACAGCTCGTCGAATCCGAGCCCGAGCGGAGCGAGCAGGTCCACCTTGAACGGATGTCGGGCCAGCTGGTCGGCGATCAAGGCGTGCCCGATGTCGTCGAGCAGCGGGGCCATGCCGCCGGCGAACGGCGTCGCCACCCACGAGAGGTCGGCGGCGAACCGAGGCGAGCGCCAGAACCGGGCGTGGAGACGGGCGAGCTGGGAGAGCAGGGCGGCGACCTCGTCGACGGCGACCGCCTGGGTGGTGTCAGGGAAGCGGGCACCCCGCAGGGAGAGGTCCTCGAGCAGGAGCCCGAACTGTCCCGACGCCGGCTCGAACCCAGTGCCGAAGCATTTCGGCGTCTCGATGTCGAGCGTCGGACGGATCTCGTCGTAGAAGCGGACCTCGGTCTCGAACATCTCGGCCGGTGCCCGGGGCGACGCCAGCATCGTCTTGCACAGCATCTGGGCGGGCAGGCCGCCGGGGTTGTCGCCGTAGTCGAGCACGAGGGTCATGCGGTCAGCGGTGGAGGCGATGCCCTCGCCACAGCGCTTCACCGCCACGACCTCGACCCGGTCGACCATGGTCCCGGCGTGGCGGACGGCGAGGATCTCGGTCAACAGCGCGGCGGTCACATCGTGCTCGCTGGTGGGGAAGATCGCGCTCATGGGACGCGGCTCACTGGTGGCGGAGCAGCCGGGCCAGCTCGGCGTCCATGTCGATCGTTGGTGGTGCTCCGGTCGCGAACCGGACCTCCACCAACGATCGTGGTGCCGGCGCGGGTGGTCGGTACTCGTCGACCACCGGGAACGGGCGTCCGTAGCCGATGGTCAGGAAGGCGCCGTCGGGAGCCCACGCCAACGGGATGCCCGCGGCGAGCGATTGCCGACCGATCAACGTGCCATCGGCCGTCAACGAGACCTCCAACGTGTCCTCCCCAACCTGGCAGTCGGCGGCCAGGACCTGCGCCGACACGGGCACCTCGGCTCGGACGATGTGGGCGCCACCCTTCCCCGCCAGGGCCCAGCACAGCCACCCGTCGGCGAGGTAGAGGGCCCAACCCGCGATCCAGTCGCCCTGCTCGCAGAGCACCCCGGTCGCGCCGGCGCCCACGCCCTCCGCGAACGAAGCGGTGACCCGGTAGCCGCCGGCCAGGAGCGGGCCTGTCACCTCGTGGATCTTGTCGCCGGGCCGGTAGGAGGGTTCCGGCGGGCTCATCAGCCACGGCAGGCGCAGGTGCATGACGCGGGCGCGGGCACTGTCGTCGAGCGGGAAGACCTGGTTGGCCTCGGCCAGCTCGGTCCAGCGCTGCACGAGCTCGGCCAGCCGCTCGGGTTCCTGGTCGGCGAGGTCGTTCCGCTCGTTGAAGTCGGCCCGGGTGTCGAACAGCGCCCATCGATCGTCGGCGAAGTCGTGCGACCCGATGATGAGGTTCCGCTCGTTCACGGTGAGCTGGTTGACGTGGTCGGTCACCGCCTTCCAGCCGTCGTGGTAGATCGCCCGGCTCCCCCAGCACTCGTAGTACTGGGTGGTACGCACCTCGGGTGCGCGGGCGTCCCGGATCACGGGGAGGAGACTGACCCCGTCGAGGCTCATCTGGTCGATCCCCTCCACGGTCGAGGGGACGTCGATGCCGAGCAGGTCGAGCACCGTGGGGAGGACGTCGACGGCGTGGGCGTACTGGTGGCGGAGCGCACCGGCGTCCAGCCCCGGCGCGGCGATGACGAATGGATCACGAACGCCGCCTTCGAACGTGTAGCGCTTCCAGCGTCGCAGCGGAGTGTTGCCGGCGAGCGCCCAGCCCCACGGGTAGTGGCCGCTGGAGCGGAACCCGCCGAGGTCGTCCGACAGGGCGAGCTCGTCGTCGATGTCGTCGGCCTCGTCGGAGATGTAGTGGCCGAGCTGGTTGTAGCTGCCGTGCGGACCCCCTTCGGCCGAGGCTCCGTTGTCGGACACCAGCACGACGACGGTGTCGTCGAGCTCGCCCGTGGCCTCGAGGTGGTCGAGGACCCGGCCGATCTGGTGGTCGGCGTGGCTGATGAAGCCGGCACAGACCTCCATCATCCGGGCGTAGAGCCGTCGGCGGGGTTCGTCGATCTGATCCCACGGTTCGACCCACTCGGGCCGGTCCGACAGCACCGTCTCGGCCGGCACCACGCCGAGGTCCTTCTGACGCTCGAGGGTGGCAGCCCGCCAGGCGTCCCAGCCGGCGTCGAAGCGGCCGGCGTACGCCTCGATCCACTCGGGAGGCGCCTGGTGCGGTGCGTGCGGCGCAGCCGTCGCGTACCAGAGGAGGAAGGGTCGGTCGGCGGAGGCCGCTCGCAGCTCGCGGAGCGCGGCGATGGCCTGATCCGCCAGATCGGCGTCGAGGTGGTAGCCCTCCTCCGGGGTGGCCGGCGGTTCGAGGTGGGTGTGGTCGCGGACAAGGTTCGGGGTCCACTGGTTCGTCTCCCCGTTGAGGAAGCCGTAGTAGCGGTCGAAGCCGAGCCCGCTGGGCCACATGTCGAACGGACCGATCGCTCGCTGGTCACGGGGGACGAGGTGCCACTTGCCGATGCACATCGTGGCGTAGCCCTCGGCCCGGAGGATCTGAGCCAGCGTCCCCGCCTCGTCGGGGAACTCGCCCGTGTAGCCGGGGAAGTTGGCCGGGAGGTCGGGGAGCATGCCCATCCCCACCCGGTGGTGGTTGCGTCCGGTCAGCAGGCACGCCCTCGTCGGTGAGCAGATGGCGGTGGTGTGAAAGTTGGTGAGGCGCACCCCACGCGCCGCCAGCCGATCGAGCGCCGGGGTGTCGAGGTCCGACCCGTAGCTGCCGAGGTGGGCGAAGCCGAGATCGTCCATCACGATGACGACGACGTTCTTGGCGTCGCCCCGGTAGGGCCGGGCCACCGGCTGCCGTTCGGCCGTGGCCATCGTCGGTGGTCCGGGTGTAGTGGCGATCGGGAGAATGTGCCACAGATCGGCCGCGGCGCGGATCGGGCTCAACTCTGGCTGCAATGCGACATCGTGACCCGGGCTGGTCGTGCGCCACCGGCGACCATGAACGACCCGATTAACGGTGTAATAATACCGACTATCCCTGATAAGCGGTGAAATAATACCGATTAGAGTTCTCATGTCTCGGCCATCGGCCCCACCGACGCCCATCCCCGTGCGCAACGCCGTGCGCCGCATCGGTGAGCACTGCGCGACGTGGCGCAAGCTCCGCCAACTCACCGTCGTCCAAGTCGCCGACCGCGCCGGCGTCAACGAGAAGACCGTCCGCCTCCTCGAGGGCGGCGGCAAGGTCAACGTCGAAACGCTGCTGCGCGTTGCTCGAGCGTTGGGCATCCTCGACGTGATCACTGCCGCGCTCGACCCCTACTCCAGCGATGTCGGTCGCCTCCGCGCCGACGAGGCGCTGCCGACGCGGGTGCGTCATCGGCGCCAGGAGTCACCGTGAGCGACCCGATCGAAGTTCACGTCGACATCGACGGGGCGACGGTTCGCGCGGGGACGCTCTACGCGCATCGCCGACGCGGTACCGAGGCCGCAACGTTCGTCTACGACGCCGACTACGTCGCGTCCGCGGGGGCGTATGCACTCGAACCCGCGCTCACGCTCGACCTCGGCCGGCACCAAACCCGGCCCGACCAACCGCTGTTCGGCGCGTTCGCCGACTGCGCGCCCGATCGTTGGGGTCGCACGCTCATCCAACGAGTCGAGCGACGCCGGGCGAAGGAAGCCGGCAGCACACCCCGCCAACTCGGCGCGGTCGACTATCTCCTCGGCGCCCGCGACGATCTGCGCCAAGGAGCCCTCCGGTTCAGGACCGGACCGAACGCGCCATTCTCGGCCGACGGCGACTTCGGCGTTCCCGCTCTGACCCAGCTCGGCGAATTGCTCAGCCTCGCCGACCGCGCCGATCGGGACACGGCCGATGACGACGAGCTCCGGCGCCTCGTCTGCGCCGGTAGTTCACTCGGCGGCGCACGCCCGAAGGCACACGTGCTCACCGCCGACGGACGCGTCGCCATCGCGAAGTTCCCGAGCGCGAGTGCCGACACGTGGAACGTGCCGGCGTGGGAGAAGGTCGCCCACGATCTCGCCGCGGCAGCCGGCATCGCCGTGCCTCGGTCGGAGCTGCTGCACATCAACCGACGGCATGTCCTTGTCGTCGACCGCTTCGACCGCGACGGCGAACGTCGCATCGGTTACGCGAGCGCGATGACGATGCTCGAGACCGCCGACAGCGAAGACCATTCGTACTTGGAGATCGCCGACGTCGTCACGGCCGTGTCGCCGCAGGCGACCGCGGACCTGCACCAGCTGTGGCGTCGCATCGCATTCCACGTGCTGATCTCGAACACCGACGACCACCTCCGCAACCACGCGTTCTTGCACCGCCACGCGGGCCAATGGGTGCTGTCACCGGCCTTCGACGTCAACCCCAACCCAGAGCCGCCGCGGGAACTGAGTCTGGCGATCGACGAATCAGATCCCGCAGCTACCGTCGCGAACGTCCGAAGCGTCGCGAGGTACTTCCGCCTCGACGACGCGCAAGCCCAAGCGATCCTCACCGACGTCGCGACATCGGTCAGTAACTGGCGCACCGTCGCCGCGAGCGTCGGCTTGCTCGAGCGCGACATCGCGGAAATGGCGCCCGCGTTCGACGAGACAGAACTCCGCGCCGCGTTCGGCGACTAGCACGCTCTCGTCCCAACCCCATCCCGAGGGTGAATGCTTCGGGCGATGTCGCCCTCGCGCCGCGCTCCAGACCGGGCTGGCGTCAACGTAGGTGGCAAAGGGGTTCTGACTGTCGCGCTGAGGGCATGCGCCTCGTCGCCGTTGGCGACGCTCGTCAAGAGCTCGAAGCCGAGCAGCGTGCTGTAGAAGGTGATCGCCTCGTCGACATCGTCGACCATGTAGCGGACGTTCACGATCTCATCATTCGGCATGTCAGCGTCGCATCCCGAGGTCTGACTTCACGATGAGTTCGACGAGGCGGTCCGGGCGCTCGTCGGGAAGGAAGTGCCCGGCCCCGTCGAACACCGTGAATGTCGAGCCGGCCACGGCGTCGGCAATGCGCCGCCCTTCGGCGACAGGCAAGAAGGGGTCATGTTCGCCCCACGCCACGAAGACCGGGATGTCGAGGGCATCGAGCGCCTCCTTGGTTGGTGTGTAGAGATCGCGGAGGTTCCGAAGCGACGTGGAGAAGATCGTGCGTATCGCTCGCGCCTGGCGGCGGTCGCCGACGTAGGCGCGGACGTCGATCGCGATCTTCGGGCGTCCAACCCCGCGACTCGCCAACATCCGCAACGCCGGCGGTGACATCATCATCCGCTCGACCAGACCGCCCAACGCGAAGTCGGGCGAGCTCGGGCTCACGGGCTGCGACGGATCGGACGAGACCGCCTAGCCTCACTGTCCTGGCGAACATCGCGAGTTCCGTCGATGCGATCGCCCGCGCATCCGGGTTCTCGGGAGTCGTGCGCGTCGACCGTGGTGACGAAACAGACGAAACAGAGGTGGACGCGGCCTACGGGCTCGCCCACCGCGCGCGCGAGGTTCCCAACTCGGTCGACACCCAGTTCGCCCTCGCGAGCGGGACGAAGGGGCTGACTGCACTCGCCGTCGTCAGCCTGATCGCGGATAGCACCCTCGACCTCGCAACGACGGCGCGCTCGCTCCTCGGCGACGACCTCCCGCTCGTCGGCGACGACGTCACGGTCGAGCACCTGCTGGCGCATCGCTCGGGGATCGGCGACTACGCCGACGAGGACGCCGGCCTCGACGTCGACACCTACGAACTTCCCGTCCCGGCCGCCAACCTCACGTCGACCGAGGCGTACCTCGCCGCACTCGACGGGTACCCGCCCAAGTTCGTTCCCGACGAGCGATTCGCATACTGCAACAGCGGCTATGTCGTACTCGCACTCATCGCCGAGCGGGCCGCGCGAAGACCATTCGCCGACCTGGTCCGCGACCGGGTGTGTACGCCCGCGGGAATGGGCGCCACCGCGTTCCTTCGCCTCGACGCGCTCCCCGCCCGCGCCGCGACCGGCTACGTCGACGACGGGTCACACACCAACGAGTCGCGCCTCGCAGTGGTGGGCAGTGGCGACGGAGGAATCTTCTCCACGGCCGCCGACATCGCCGCGTTGTGGCGCGCGTTCATCGCGGGCCGGATCGTGACCCACGAGTGGGTCTCGGAGATGCTGAGGCCTCGCAGCGACGTACCGTCGGTGAAAATGCGCTACGGGCTCGGCTTTTGGCTGCACGCGACGCAAGACGTCGTGATGCTCGAAGGCTGCGACGCGGGCGTGTCGTTCCGATCGGTGCACGACCCCGCCGCCGCGCTCACCCACACCGTCATCTCGAACACGACCGACGGTGCCTGGCCGATCACGCGCCACCTCGACGAGTTGTTCAGTCACGGTCGGGACCCGCGGTAGCACCTGCGTTCGTCAGGCGATACCAAGACGCTGGGCCCACCGCGGCGGCGAGACGGGCGAGCGAATGGAGCATGGGTGAAACCCACAGGTCGGAGCGTGTGTACTCCGCTGACACCCCAGGACGCCCCGCGCCTACGCGGTCAGCTCGAGTCCGCGCGCCGGCCGAGGACAGCGGGCATCTTTGCTTCTGGTCACTCAACTGGGCCGCCGGGCGCCCTGTTCTAGTAACCAGAACGAGATTGGGGCCGGGGTTAGGCCCGGTCGAAGCGGTCGAGGTTCATGACCTTGTCCCAGGCGGCCGCGAAGTCGTGCACGAACTTCTGCTGCGCGTCCTCGCTTCCGTAGACCTCGGCGATCGCTCGGAGCTGCGAGTTCGAACCGAAGACGAGGTCGACGGCGGTGCCGGTCCACTTCACCTCGCCGGTTTCGCGATCGCGGCCCTCGTACACGTGCTCGGTGGAGGAAACCCGCCACTCCGTGCGCATGTCGAGCAGGTTCACGAAGAAGTCGTTGGTCAGCGTCTCGGGCCGCCCGGTGAAGACACCGTGAACGGCCCGCCCGGCGTTCGCGCCAAGGACTCGCAGGCCACCGACGAGCACGGTCATCTCCGGTGCACTCAGCCCCAGCAGGCTCGCCCGATCGACGAGCAGTTCCTCCGGCCGCCGCTTGTCACCGGCTCGGAAGTAGTTGCGGAACCCGTCGGCGGTCGGTTCGAGCACCGCGAACGCGTCGACGTCGGTCTGCTCCTGCGTCGCGTCCGTGCGTCCCGGCGAGAACGGCACGACGACGTCGTGCCGTTCTCGCC
>Ga0163152_10004513_pt1 | contig 17156 bp, 16 predicted proteins | sample OliLakLV19MP8IB2_FD_148635 | JGI IMG/M metagenome (GOLD analysis project Ga0163152, IMG submission 148635) | Freshwater microbial mat bacterial communities from Lake Vanda, McMurdo Dry Valleys, Antarctica - Oligotrophic Lake LV.19.MP8.IB-2 | ecosystem: Environmental > Aquatic > Freshwater >... | reverse complement strand
CGACCTGCCCCCAGAATGGCGACCTTGGTAGGGTCGGAATGTTCCATTCAGGCGGTCTCCCTATGGCAGATTTGAACGCTTGTGCCGAGGGGGCAAGAAGAAGGCCTCTCCTCGGCACAGAGGGGGCACAGGCTCAACGGTCACAGCCTCGCAAGCTCACGCTGTTCCATGGCCCGTGCAACGGCTGATCTCAGTTTCTCGCCTTCGACCGGTTTGACGAGATAATCTACCACGCCTTGCCGGAGGAAGGCTGTCGCCATATCGGTATCCGGGAAGCCGGTCAGCACGATGAGCGGGACATGCGGGTAGTTGTTCCGGAAGTAGGCGATGGCTTCGGCCCCATTCACTTTAGGCATGCGGATATCGCAAATCATCACATCCAGCATGAGCCGGTTTTCCCCGCTGTTGATCGTTTCAATGGCTTTCTCACCGTTCTCGGCCTCGAGCACGTCATACCCTGCTTTCTGCAGCGTCATCTTCACGACTTTTCGAATATCCGGCTCGTCGTCCACAACCAGCACCCGTCCGTTGCAGGCCTCTCCCCCGACAAAGAATCCAGATTTGAAGTCACTCATGGCACCCTCCTTGGTTGATAGTGAGATGTGTTTGTCCCATGGTCGCCTCACATGCTCTTGAACTACGTAAGTCGCAATGCGCGTGCCAGCATGGTTGCATAGAAAATATTCGGGTTTTCCTGCAAACATGAGTCTTCGGGCAAACGGCATACGTGTACGTGGTTGATCTCGACCATTATGTGCTGAAATCCACCACCAGTGAGATTCAAAGGGGAGCTGAGAGTCACCTTCCCTTTTGCTCGCCAGACGCGGCGAGGAAGGAGGATGGTGGCGAAACGAGAGTAGTCCATGTGATGATGCATGAGCTGAAGACTTGCGGTGAGTCGATTGAAAGAGTCACATGTGATACGGGGCCTGGATGAGAAGGGATACAGGGCTCAATTGCGTTTATGCTCTTGGAGATGGGGCTTTCGGAGCGCGATATCGCGATTAAGCCCTGTTCATTGGCCTTGAATTGCCTTTCGGCCTGGCGCTAGGGTATCCTGATAGAGCAATGAAATTGGAGAGTCTATGATCACGTCCGATGTGTTGACGGATTACGTGCGGCAAACGATGCCGGATGCTGCAGTGACGGTTTTAGACAGGACCGGTACGATGGATCATCTTAAAGTGGTGGTGGTTTCGTCAGCCTTCGCCGGGAAGAATCTGCTGGACCGGCACCGCATGATCTATCAGGCCTTAGATGTTCCGATGAAAGACGGGCGAATTCATGCGCTCGAACTGACAGCTAAAACCACCGATGAAGCCTAGGAGGCCGACCCATGGCAGATTCCGTTCAAGATGAAATTAACAAAGAAGTCGCCGCACACAAGATTTTAATCTACGGCAAGGGCACCAAACAGATGCCGATGTGCGGGTTCACGCGAGAGACGATACAGTTCTTCGATAAATACGGATACCCGTTTGAACTGATCGATGTGCTCTCTCAACCGAGTAAGCGAGAAGCGCTCGCAAAAATGACTAACTGGCCGACGCTTCCCAAGGTGTTCATCGACGGGCAGTTTTACGGCGACACCGATGTGCTGGATCCGATGGCAGCCAAAGGCGAGATAGAGCCGCTGCTGAAAAAAGCGTTCGAAAAATAGAACAGTAGAGAAGAAGAACGGGAAGGGCGTCTGCCAAACTCTCCTGCTCGCGCAACGCGCGGCCTCCGAAGGCCCTTGTTGGACGCGCGCAATCGAGAGTTTGACAGACGCCCTTCCTGTTTTTGTCATTCAGCGGCTTGAGAGGGAAGGGAAAGAGGAAGAGAGGGCGACGGTCATGCTCTTTTGCTCGCGCAACGCGCGGCCTCCGAAGGCCCTCGTTGGACGCGCGCAGTGGAAGATCAATAACCCCCATCCCTAGAGAGATAACAAGCAAGCTGGAAGGGAAGGGTAGCCTGGCCGTCCTTCTGCTCGCGGAACGCGCACGATAAGAATATGCTCGTTCGACAGGCGCATGGGAGAAGTCGATCAGGCTACCCGTGAGAATGAAATAGAGAATTGGGGAGGACGCAGTAAAGAACAGTCCGGTGAGTGTGTGACACGCAAGGTTGGGCAATTCAGCGTCCTGCTTGTTATGAGTCAGACGAACAATGGGAGCGAGCTTGATAAACTTGATAGAGCAGCGCGGCCTCAAGGATCTCCTCCTTTGCGTACATGTTGTCGAGCGTGCCCTCTATCAGTCTGTGAATCTCCTCGATGTTCGGCAGTTCCTCAAATCCCGTGATACGGTTCTGAACAATTCCTGTAAAATGCTGCCCCTGAACTTCATGAATGTAGAGCTTTGCGTTCATTACCGTGAGATCAGAATGCGCCTGAACTTGATCTCTGGAATCAGTAATGCGCTTATGCAAAGCCAGCATATCTTCCGGTATATATGATATACCGAGACGTCGCTCCCTCCCGTTACAGCGCGATCCCCTGTATGGCTTCGAATACTCAACGAGGGCGTACCTAAATGCAGGGCCAATTAATGGATTGCCACGCTCCGCTTTGACTCGGTTGATCAACCGCCAAGCATTGTTCAGCGATTCGATACACGACACGAAGTGGACGAACTCTTCCTCTTGATCTGTCAAGTCACCCCGGACTATGGATTTTCCGGTTTCGGATAAGACTCCACCGGCCTTTTCGAGGAAACTGAAGGGCGCTCATGAGGGCCCTTGCTCGACTTGACACCCGATCATCGACGGATTTCTCAAGCGCTATTCGTGGTCAGATGCAAGGCAAAGAAATGAGGCAATCCTGAAACTCATACTCGCTCTGATCTCTCAGTGAGCTCGCCCGAGCATGGAGGGGGATCTGGAGGGCTATAAGCGATCACTCGGTTGTCGAAAGCGATCATGCGAGAAAGCCCCTCCAGACCGGGAAAGAGATGTCGGTCACTGACTCCGAGCACCCGAAGTTGTGTAGAAGCCCCTGCTTGGCAGCTGCAGGCACATGATAGCGCACCAAGTGTTTGGAGTCTGGCAAGATCTCTGGAATACTCTTGCTCCCCTTTGGAGCTGGATGAATTGTGAAGGTACTGGCTTGAACAGCCATTCGAGGAAATCGTAGCGGAGGCTCAAGTGCAAGGGGACTGTTGACCGACCGAGAGAGAGCAAGCGACTTCGCTAATGCCTCCGCCTGACCATCCCAGTAAGGTTCTTGCAGCAAGTACCTCAGGTGCTTAGAGCTAGGAAGGGAAATACCCCATCCTGCGCCAGCCGCACGATTGAGTGGCGAGGGAAACATAGCCCAGACCTCACCATCATCAGAAGGGTCAGCCGATACCGTGAAATAGAGTGCGACCAGAAGATTCTCGCTCCAGTCCAAGAGACGTGTCGGGGCTCGATAGTGCTGCATCACACACAGCCAGCCGAGCCGGTCATCGTCTGCGGGCATCCGCAGTTCGGTGAGCAGTGCAGCGTGACGCTTGAACGCTTCGATTGTGACCATCTCGAGTTCTGGTCGGAACATTGTAAGAGATGGGATCGCGATTCTCGGGTCGGAAGATCCTGGGGGTTAGGGTGCCAACGGCACGAGAGTGGCCGCGGAACCAGCTTTTCGTGAGGCTTGTGGCGACATCCAATGCGTCTTTGAGCGTCGTGAGACGAAATGTTTTGGTCATGCTGCTGGCGCCTCTCCTCTAAACTGTCGAACTATTGAGAGAGAAGAAAATGAGAAGGAGGAGAAAGTCTTAATTGCCTCTGAGCTATCGAGAAAATACTCCGCTCACTTGCTGGCCATCTCCCTATACCGACTCTGCCAGGCGCTGCAACCACATCTCGGTCAACACACCGTAATCGCCTTGATCTGCCGTAGTCAGCGCAGCCAGATATGCCTGGCGAAACCCCGGTCCGGCAGGCACGATGTCCATTGGAGGAAGGTCGAGGATATGGATCAGAGCCACGAGAAGTATGCGACCGACCCGCCCGTTGAAATCTCGAAACGGGTGGATAGACTGGAATCGCCCATCCGCGACCGCCAACAGTTCTGCGATCATACGAAGATCCGGCGCGCCGGCTTGAAGATGCCCCAGTCGCACGGCGAGATCGTCGCAGTACAGACGCATGTGAACCGGCACTTCATAAAATGGAGGAGGCTGATGCTGGCCGACCTGCACATTCCGGTCACGGAAACGGCCTGCCCAGTCCGGGAACAGAGCCCCGGCTAGCTCGCGATGACGCAGGCAGAGCCATTCAGACGAGATGCTGATCGTGGATGGATCGGACTCAATAATGCGGCTGAGAATACTCGTCAGAGACACGGCAAGCCGTTCAGCGACTTCGGTATAGAGCTTGGGCCCTTCCGCGGTGTCGAGATAGCGGGTCGAGCCTACGCTGTCGGACGGGTGGTCTTCTGGTTGGCCAGGAGTTCCTGAAGGCGGGCCATAGTCACCGGTTCGTTCTCGAATTTCATCGACTCCACCACCCAATCCAGTATCCGGCCCCGATACAAAGCCTGCCTCGTTGCCAGGTCGGCATGCTGCTGGCGCCAGCGATGCAACTTGGCGTTGGCTTGAGTGAGATTCACCGGCTGAATCGTGGCTTTCGTCATGTCTGTCATTCTCCTTTACTTTGGATGAAGTTGCAACCGAGGCCGCTTCAACAATTTTGATTTCCTCTTTCGCTAAGCCGTAGAGGTCATAGACCAACTGATCGATCTCCTGATCCGTCGCGGCGATCTGGCGCTGGAGACGGGTCTTGTCGTCAGGATAGGCACTATCCGTTAAACGTTTGTGCAGGTCCACCATGCGTTCGACAAGCGAGACCATCTGGCTATGCTGCGCCTTCTCCTTCTTCGAGGTGAAGTCGATGACTCGAATCGGCACCTTCTCCATATATTGGTAAATGAGTCGATATCGATACTGGCCCGCACGAACTCCGAACGGAATGCTGAGGTTACTGATCGCGAACCAAAACAGTCGGCTATTCAGTATGCCAAGGAGGTACAGATCGTCGACGCCGAGGCAGTACGCAGTATTGGCGAGATACTTGCCGCTCCGATTCAAGAAGAATCGTGGAGCTTTACAGATGTCGGGAAAAATAATCTTGGGGCCATCAAAGTATTTGTAATAGTCGCAAGGACGGAGCTCCCACCAATACTGCCCCTTGTCTTGTCGTTTTCGGCAAGCATCGGCAAATGGTTCGAGATGCGCGGCGAGCTTACGATGCTTTGTAACAAACCAGCTCCACGCCTCACGCTCGGATATCTGTCCAGATACTTTCTTTTCCTGCGCCATGGTCGTCTGCGTCCAGGCGGAGGGAATCACGATCAAGAAACGCCCTCCATCTTCGATTTCGTAACGACGAATGTCCTGACCGCCGAGGAGTGATTTAATAAGAGCTTCGCTTTCACGAGCACCCCGCACAATGTCCTCGCGCTGAGATTTATTCAGCTCGAACGCCTCGTTCAAACCCGTTTTAATGCCATAAAACATTTTCCGCTCAACATATTCGCCAAGTGGCTTACCGACTTTCGTCACTTTCTCGAAAACTGCTGCTTCCTCGTCAGATTTCAGCGACCAGGTATCTGGAGAGAGGCGTTCATGAGGGATGGTGAAGCGATGCTCCATTGCGCAGTTATCGAGCCTCGCAAAGTCCAGCGAAGGAATGCGTGAGACTTCGACCCGTGGAGGCTGCTTCGTTTTCGCCAAGAGCGGGATACAGACATAGGTATCTTTCGCATGCTCGAACACAGCCAGCCCACCGAAATCCAAGATGCGGAGCACGGCGGCTTGCTTCTTGAGCGTTCGGCGTAAGGCCTCTCCGTACGTCGTACGAAGAAAGCTACTGGAGACGATAAAGCTGAAGCGTCCCCCTTCGCGGAGCAGCGCAACGCTTTTCTCCATGAAGTAGGCATACAGGTCGGCCACCCCGTCGTAGGCTTCATAGCGTTGAGCAAAATAGTCCTTGAAGACAGAGAGGGATTCCTGCCGCACATACGGCGGATTGCCGATGACCGCATCGAAGCCACCGGCCTTCATGATCTCCGGGAACTCGGCCTTCCAGTTGAACGGATTGACACGGCGCATCTCCTCTTCGTCCGGCATGAGTTGCCTCGCGAAGAAGTCTGGACCGATAAGGCTATTTCCGCATTTGATGTTCTGGCCGAGGTCCGGCAACGCGCGCTCATGCACGAAGGTGAGTTGCCGCTTGAGCGTCTCATCGCTCTCGCCTTCTAGTACTTTCAGCAGCAGGCTGAGTTTGGTGACTTCCACGGCCTGACTGTCGATGTCCACGCCATAGATATTGTTCAAGAGAATCCGTTTCTTCTCCTGTGTGGTCAGCCGCCATTCGCCGCCAGCCACGTGAAAGAGTTCCTTGCGGTGCTTCTCCGGCCCATCCTTCACATACCAGTCACGATGGTAATTTAGTAGATACCGGTAGGCGCCGATCAGAAACGACCCAGACCCACAGGCCGGATCGAGCACGGTGAGCTTGGCGATCTGCTTGGGCGTCTTGCCCTCGCACAACGCGCCGACGGTGTGAGTGACGATGTATTCGACGATGTAGGCGGGCGTGTAATAGACGCCGCCGGCCTTTTTGACCTCCGGCTTTTCCTCCACCTTCGCCTGATGCCCGGCTGTGAGCCGGATGACTTTGCCAAGGAACTGCTCGTAGACCTGGCCCAGAATTTCTATGGGTAAGACAGCGAACTCGTAGGGGCTCTGGGGATAATAGAGCCGCCCAAGAATCTCTTTGAGCACCTTGTCGTCGATCTTTAGACGCGGCGTGAGGTCGTCTGGCGATTCGGCTCGATCTTTTTCTTTCTGGAAGTGAAAGAGTCCGGAGTTGTAGCGATCGTCAGCCTGTTCATAGAGATAGCGGAGCCGTCCGTAGATATTCTGTCCGTTCAGCAATGCTTGCAACTGGCCATAAGGCTCGACGCCGCGATCTTCGCAAATGCGGAGAAAGATAAGCCGGTCGATGGTGCGCTGGACAGAAAAGTTCAGTTCATGGACAGGCAGCGCGGGATTGCGGAGCGCCAGGTTCTTGGCGAGTGCTTCCCGCCAGGCTTCGATCTCTTTCAGAAATTCCGCATCGACGGTGGCCGTGCCCCGCTTGCGATCGGTGACGGCGTACTTGTCGAAGGAACCCTTGAGCACCGCCTCCTTGGTGAAGATGGAGGCGATCTCGTTCCATTTGGCCAGATAGTCTCGATAGGTGAGATAGAGAATGCGCCCTGTGCTGGATTTGTCGGTCGGGTTCGGGCGTGTGCGGCAATCGTAGACGGCGAACTCTTCAAAATCCGTCAGGATAGACAACGGGAGTTTGGCCGACCAGGCATAGCGGCGGAGCTGATAGGCAGGGCTGATCTCGTCTTTTACATTAACGGCGGGTTTCTTGGCTTCGAGGAAAAACTTGCGCGCGCCGCCGATGCGGAAACAATAGTCGGGAGCTTTGGTGTTGCCGCCGATCTTGATGGCATCTTCGTGGATGACGTCTTTGTACGCTTCGGCGTGGCCCTGCTTATTGGCGACATCCCACCCGAGCGCCTCGAAGAACGGATCGAGAAACTCCCGGCGCACTTGAGTTTCGTTGTAGCCTTGGCTCTTATAGGATTCGCGATTTTGCTCGAACCGGTCGACGAGAGTGGCAACGATGGGAGGAGCTTGACTCATAACCGGCAGTCACTCTGTGTTTCTATTTCTGTGCCGCCGAAGAATACTCGTTTTCTCGCGAGAAATCATCTCGCCTTGAGAGGGGAGGGCGTAGCCTGTTTAGATGACCCTTCCAAGCTCGCTCGTTATCTCCTCAGGGATGGGGGCTGATTGATCTCCCATTGCGCGCGTCCAACGAGGGCCTTCGGAGACCGCGCGTTGCGCGAGCACAGGAGATCATCAGGCTCCATTCCCTTATCTTTTGGCTTCCGGAGGCGGCCAGTTCATCTCGGTGTGTCTGCCGCAGTAATAGCAGGAGAGGCGATAGCGGCCTTTGCGGCGAGGATTCGGCAGTGATGTAAAAGTGATGGGGGTGTCGTCGAAGAAGCAGCTGGGTTGATCGTGTAGGAGATGCACCTCGGCCATCATCGTGACCGAAGCTTCATCCCAGGGTGGAGTCATTTGCTCCTTCCCCGTGATCTGTTCTTTCATATGGCATCGTTCGCATTCGGCTTCGTACGTTTTGATTCGGGCAAGATGAGGTGTGAGGTCTGTCACGTCCATCGCTCCGCCGCAGCCGGGCTTGGTACAGGTCACATGTTCATGCTGAAGGGCCTGGAGAAACCGGTTGTGTGCTGTTCGTTCCTCTTCTGATTTCATAAGACCTCCCTTGTATCCCGCTTTTTTGTCATTCCAAGAAAGCTGGACATCTTTGGTTCAACTGCGCTCGTTCAACGAGGGCCTTCAGAGGCCGCGAGTTGCGCGAGCAAAGAGCCGAGGTTGTCCAGCCTTCTCACACGCCCCAACCACCACTGATCTGGATATTTGCGCCGTTGACGTATCGGGCCTCGTCGCTCAGTAAATATCTCACGGCAGCGACGATGTCGCGCACCTCGCCGATGTAGCCGGCGGGGATGCGTTTGGTCATGCCGGCGAGTTCTTCCGGCGGTGCGCTGCCGGAATCGATGAAGCCTGGCGAAACCGCATTGACGGTAATGCCGTGTGGCGCCAGGAGTTTGGCCAATGTGCGGGTCAGAATCAAAACGCCGGCCTTAGCAATGTAATGGGCCGTGACATCCGGTTGTGAAATCATTTGATCGGCGTTGGCCATACCGAAGTTGATGATGCGACCGGATTTGCGGATCTTCATGCCCGGTGCGACGGCTTGCGCCAGATAGAAAATCGGATGGAGGTTGCCGTCGAACATTTCGTTCCAGCCTTCGACGGTTTCGTCGAATAGGTTCACGCGATGGTACGGCCCTGCACCGTTGATCAGCGCGTCGATCCGGCCCCACTGTTGTTCGACTTGGGCGACGAGACTTTTGGCCGCCTGGGGGTCTGACACGTCAGAGCGAATCGAGAGGGCACGACCGCCTCGATTGGTGATAGCCTCGGCTGTGTCTCTGGCCTCTGCCTCGCTCGTGCGGTAGCAGATGGCGACCGACCATTGTTGTGCCGCCAGGTCGAGCGCGATCCCTCGTCCGATGCCTTTGGCCCCGCCTGTGATGAGTGCCACTCGCTGTGCCATCGGTGATCCCTTCCGTGGTGAGGTGTGGCCGATCGTTGCGCTTATCGAGTCTTCAGCCTGGTCGCGAGCAGCTGCAAGGTGCCGGCTGTTCGCATGGAGAAGGTCCGGTCTTGTTTGGGTTTCTTATTGTCCTCTTGGCATTCTGTGATGAGCGCCTGCAAGTCAGCGATCGTATCCACGTCGCGCCAGGCGGTAGTGAGTCCGATGGATAATCCCAGCGTCTTGGCCTTTTCCTGTGTGACGGCGAGGACGTGATCGGTGGACCAGGGTACTCCGGTAAAGAGTTTCTCTGCCGGCTGTTTGAGGCCAATTAAATAGTACCCGCCATCCAGGGCTGGGCCTAAGGCCACGTCCGAGCGGCCCAATATTGTGAGCGCTTCTCGATACACCGACAGAGGCACAGTCGGGACATCGGTTCCCACGATGATCACCTGCTTATAGCCTTTGGCGAAGAGGTCGACAGAGGTGCGGTGCATCCGCTGGCCCAGGTCCGCTCCTATTTGATCGAGCAGGTGGACGCTCTGTCGTTCCTCCATCACTTTAAAGAACACCAGTTCAGAGGACGGCGCGCAGGCCAGGTAGCGATGGAGCGGGAGCTGCAGTTTGGCGACCGCGAGTTTGGACCGTTCCAGCATGTCGAGGACGAAGCTGCCATGCAGGGTGGCCGCCTCGTCAGGCGTGAGCGGCGGGCAGAGTCTCGTTTTCACCTCGCCCGGGATCGGAGCCTTGGCGAAGATCACCAACGCCGTGTGAGGTGAGAGACGGGAAGCATCAGGCAACTGAGAGGAAGGTTGTTTCATCATTTATCGAACCAATCCATACCATCGATGAAGTGAATGAGTGTTAACGCCGATCCAATACAGGAATCGCAGTGCCCACATCAAGAGGATCGTTCGCAAGGGGCCTTGCTGCTCCCAGCGACGAAAGGAAGTCGTCACGGCTCCGGTCAGGGCTGCGGTCGTTCCCGTTCGTTTGAGCCTGCGGGAGAAATCGATATCTTCCATCAAGGGCATGTCGACGAAGCCTCCCATCTGTTCGAAGATGTGTCGACGGACGAACAGGGCCTGATCGCCGGTGGCGATGCCGCTCAGCCTCGATCGCCAGTTCATCATGCTGCTGATGATACGGCCCCACATGGATGGGCGATCGAATCGGACATCGAACCGTCCGCCCACGATTTTTGGGTCGTCCAGTGCCGTCTCGATCAAGGCTTTCGCATTGTCTGGAAGTGTGGTGTCGGCATGGAGAAAGAGCAGAATTTCTCCTCGGCTGGCCTGCGCGCCTTCGTTCAATTGGCGAGCGCGTCCGGAGGAAGCGGTAACCAGTCGTACAGAACTGAGTATTGAGGACTGATGTCTGAGTCGATAGGATGTGACGAGTGCGGGCGTCTCATCGGTGCTCCCTCCATCCGCCACGATGAGTTCATCGAAGCCGAAATTGGCAGTGTGCGCCACGGTGGCCATGATCGTCCGTTCTTCGTTTAGCGTGGGGATGATGACGGAAATCGTCATCGCCATGACATCTTGGTCGTCTTGTTCATGTGGTCTGTGTGGTCTGTCTGGTTTGATTGGTTGCCTGAGACTAACCAAATAGACCAGACAGACCACACAACCAGACAGACCGAGCTTTTGCTAGGCAGGTTTCTTCGGTTCGTTGAACATGAAATACATCACGACGACCACAGTCGACCAAAACACCACTTGCTTGTGCCAGAAGAGGACTTCTCCATAGTGGAAGAAGATGGCTGCGAGCAGGAGGGAGGCGCCGATGAGACTGTAGCGGAGGGTCATGTTTTCGACGACCGCATTGGCCCACACGGCGATCCCGCCGAAGTAAATCAAGAGGGGAATGACGTCGATCTCGAATCCCCCGCTGATCGAGAGAAATATGTCGAGGAAGCCGATGAAAATGAGGGCGGTGCCCACGATCATCCCGGCGACCCGCATTTGATTATCGCTTCCGGAATCGTCGTCTGGCTCGTGGCGCGCCGGTTCGTTGGTCGGTTCTGGCAGCATGGTTAGAGGGTGCCTCGCTGTTCGTGAAACGTGAAACGTGAAGCGTCAGAATCCGGAAGCGAACGATGCTTCACGGGTATCGAGCATGCGGCGGAACAACTTTTTTGGCCTGCGAGAACTTGGAGGGGCAGCCCCTGTGGCACAACGGGAGAGCACTTTTGCAGGATGCTGAAAAAGACCGTCCAGTAAGACCGCAGCGAGTGAAGGCCCGAGGCGTACCCTTGGGGGTACGTTGAGGGGCTGAGCGAAGCGAGCACGAAGCTGGGGGTTTTTTTGAGCATCCTGCTAGGCCTTAAAATGTTTGCTCAGGGTCAAGCCTTGGCGCTGATACGAGGACCCGAGGGCCGTGCCATAGAGCTGACTGGGACGCGCGAGCATCCTGTCGTATACAACCTTGAAGAAGGTTTGTCCATCATGGATCAGGAAGGGCACGTCGTGGGGGCGGACTTCCAGGACTACTTGGGTGCCGTGCAATTCGCCGCGGCCGTATCCGAATCCTGGATCGAAAAACCCGGCATAGTGGGTCCGCAACTCACCACAGGCTGCTTCGAAGGCGACCATTTCGGCCGCGTAGCCGGCGGGCACACGAATGCGTTCTTTCGACGCGAGAATATAGAATTCCTCCGGTTCCAAGAGGAGGCTGTGCTGGCGGTGGCGGTAGAGGGGTTCCCAGAAGTCGCTCGCCGCATAGTGGCCGACCTTCGATAGATCGATGACGTGACTATTCTTCTTCGCCCGATAGCCGATAATCGGGGAGGCACTTCGATCGTCTCCCTTCAGATCGATGCGGAGAAACAGGCCACGATCCGTCCGGAGATCACGGGTGCCTAGCGCGTGCTTCGTGGGGAGGTTGTGGTAGAGCAAGGGTTCTCGCTTGTGGAGTGTCTGGAGCGACCGGTCTGATACGGTGGCGTCGCCGCGCATGAAGCGAATTTGATTGAGCGAGTACCCGGTCTTCACCTTGATGGCGAATGAGCGTGGAACGATTTCCAGATAGAGGGGGCCGGAATAGCCGGCTCTGATTTCATCGAACCCGGTGTTGAGATCCGTCACGACACGGGTAAAGACGTCCAGCCGTCCGGTCGTACTCTTGGGATTGGTTCGCGCCCGGAGGGTTTTGGGTAACGCCACACGTTCCAGCAGGGGCACCAAATAGACGTGGCCCTTTTCAAGGATGGCCCCCTCGGTCAGGTCCATCTCGTACATCACGAGGTCGGACTGATAGAAGTCCAGGACGTTGAGTCGGCTCGTGATCTCGGACAGTTCCGGCAAGAAGCTGCTGATCAATCGGTAGGCCTTGCGCCCGAGTCGCAGGTCGAGGCTGGCCGGCTGGATCTGGCGATCTTCGATCAGTACGTCGGCATGGATGGCACCACTCGCGATCAGCTGTTTAATCTGTTGGTAGGGCAAAATGCCCTGCGTGGTTCTGGTGCTCACAGGTCGTCGTGCTCTCCATTACTACAGGATCCCAATGACGGCCCTGCGCTGACCATCGGCAGCTCGCGCGCAGATCTCTGTTTCGGTTGAGGATAGTGGAATGCCTTGTTCTCATAGTTTTTCAAGAGAACCCCCTCGGCATCCATGTGGACCATATAGTCGCCGGGGAGCAAGGGAATCTTGCCGCCGCCGCCTGGCGCATCGATCACGAAGTGCGGGACTGCCATTCCGCTGGTATGGCCCTGGAGTGATTTAATGATGTTCAGCCCCGTTTCAACCGTGGTGCGGAAGTGATTCGTGCCCTTGGTCAGGTCCGCTTGGTAGAGATAGTAGGGTTTAATGCGAGCGAGCAGCAGCTGATGCATCAAGCGTTTCATGATCTCCGGATCGTCGTTGACGCCTTTGAGCAGCACGGTTTGTGCGCCAAGCGGTACTCCGGCATCGGCTAACATTCCACAGGCCGCTTTGACTGCCGGGGTCAGTTCGTCCGGGTGATTGAAGTGCAGATTCATGTAAATAGGGTGGTACTTCTTTACGATCGCGCAGAGTTCAGGGGTGATCCGTTCCGGCAACGTGCCGGGCACCCGTGAGCCCAGGCGAACCAGTTCCAGATGCGGGATGGTGCGCAGGGCCTTGAGGATTCGCTCCAGCAAATGATCCGGTAGGAGTAAGGGGTCGCCGCCGGAGAGGATGACGTCGCGCACTTCGGTATGTTCCCGCAAGTAGGCGATGGCTTGATCGAGTTCGCCCTTCTTGAGAAACCCAGGTTTTCCGACTAGCCGTTTTCTCGTGCAGAAACGGCAATAGATTGGACATTGATTCGTCACCATCAGCAGGACGCGATCCGGATAGCGGTGAACGAGATGCGGGACCGGGCTCATGAGATCTTCTTCGAGCGGATCGTCTTCCGCTTCGAAGTCATCCATCTCGGCGATATCGGGAACCACCTGTTTCCAAATCGCGTCGCCCTTTTCTTTAATCGTCGCCATTACCGTGGGGGTAATGCGCATCGGATAGTCGCCCACGATGGCTTCGATTTCTTTCACGTCGACACCGAGCTGCTCGGCCAAGTCTTTGGGCTTCACGATACTGTCGGCGAGGATGCGTCTCCAAGCTTCCATGCGGTCTCCTTTGCTGTCGAGTGGATCGGCAGGCTGTTCGATTAGCTACCCGGGATCCGGTCCTGACCGTACGTCTTGTCCAAATAGTCGAGAATGTCGTCGGTTTCCGTCAACACCCGGTCCCCATCCTTGAGGACGGGAACATAGTACTGGCCTGAGACCTCGTGGACTACTTTGCGCATCGGGCGGATGTCGGGCACGATGACCTGCTCGTAGTCGATGTGGAGGTCCGCCAGTTTTTCGCGCACGACCTCACAGTCGGGGCACCAGGAGACGTGATAGAGCGTTAACGACATTGTGCTGAGTCCTGGGTTCTGAGTCCTGCGTTTTGAAATGCGCCGTCCGAGTCTGAAAACCAAACCATAGCGCTCAGCACTCAGCACTCGCTTTGCCCGCCATAGCACAGGGCACCATGACGGCGTCCTTCATTCCGTGGATCACTTTCTTGTCTGATGAGCAAACCGTTGCCAGGATACCAGCCAGTTCGATCGTTTCGCCACTCACGAAATAATAGGGGGAGAGCCTGGCACGACCGGACATCCGGTTCATGTCGCCGCTGATGGGATCGAAGTAATCGAGGTCGTACAGGCGGCCCTTATGAAACTCCTGCAGGATATAGGGCGTTTTTGGAAAAGAGGCCAGGGCCTTGTCGATGGCAGCAGCCCATTCATTTTGCGGCATATCGTGGCCAACGGACACCCCTCGGCTACCCCAGGCGAGTTCGGAGAATCCCGATGGCTTGATCACGAAGTGCCGTTCTTTTTGGGTGGCTGTGGCCAGCTCGCGCCAGTTCATCACGGCTCGTCCGCTCATTGCCAAACCCGGAATCGTGGCGGACGGAGGGATCGGCGCAGGATCGAGAATCCACGTACGCGGCATAATGGTCGTCAGGTGCAGGAAGATCTCACGGCCCAAGGCCTGCTCCCAGAACGGTTGCAAGGCCGGGTGATGCAGGAGGGCAAAGGCGAGCTTTTCTTCTAGAACCGGCTTGTAGGGCGGCGTGACAGCGACCCGGTTCTTCTTGACCGCATATTGGACGAGTTCTGATTTGGGAATGTTCAGCAGATCGAACAACTCATAGAAGCGATAGATCAAGGCGATCGGCTGGTCCGTTCCCTCGTGGATGATCCGGAGGCCTTCTTCAGTGAATCGAATGTGCCGAGGCTCTACACAGTGGGCATCGAGACCGATGGCTCGGAGCCGAGCTGCGAGCCACGTCATTTCCGGTCGATAGTCTTTGGCTTCTTCCGACAGCAGAATCGCAACGCATCCGGTATGCTGGGCAAGCTGGGCTCGTAGCATGGCCGCAAACCCTCGAACCATCCCCTCGGGGCCTCCCACAAGCGAAAGGCCGTCAGTCTCTTGATCGGCATAGAGAGCCGAGAGGCAGGCGGTCATCCCGATTCCTCCAGGGACTGAGTCCAGCTCGGTGATCACCATGCCATCCTGGGTGGGAATGACGTCCGGTCGGATCACTGCGGGAAGGTGGTCGCGAAATCGCTTCATCCGGCTGTACGCGAGTAGACCTTCCGGTTTCCCTTGGTCGAGGTACCCCGCGACCCAGGCCGGTTGGAGGCCACGTACACTGTCGATATAGAGGCGGTTCAGCGCGCGATAAAAGGAGAGGAGCTGCGGTCCGAGCTGGTGGAAAAAGTCTAACTGCTCTTTGGTGAGCGTGAGCGGCGTAGTGGCAATTCGCCAGGTTGTCGTTGCGGTGACCGATCCGGGAGCCAGCGCCTGCCCTGGCAGAGAGGGAAAGAGGCCAGCATGGCTCAGCTGGTCGCGGATGATCCTGCAGCGGTGAAGGAGGTCGGAGGTAGCCAAATCAGACAGAGGGTGTGTCCATGTCAATGAGAGCCTTTTATACGCGGGTAAGGAACCTTAACACGAGGATTTAGGATCGTACAAGGGGTGAAGGGCGCGGTGAGGAAGGGGCGGTGTAGACTGACGCATCGGCAGAGACAGCGAGTGCTGATGGAGTGGACGCAGGGATGGAACATATTGTGGCGCGTGCTGAGGAGGGGGCCAGTAAAAAGCTGCATCCCCTTGGGCACTCCTGCAGAATGGTGCTAGTATGGGCTGCATGTCGATTGTAATCCTTTCATGTCCGGATGTACCGATGAACTGCTGGGCGCGTCCGTGACATTACTGACCGCGTTGCCACAACTCGTGCCAAGCCGCACCTGTCTCCAGTGCGATGTCTGTTGTCGCTTTCCGGACCCCGACAGTGCCCTGCGTCCCTATTTGACCGAGGACGAAATCACCAGCGCTCTGGCTAGGGGCGTTGAGGGAACGGCCTTTCCCGATCGGCGAGGGTCGCAGGTGACTTTGGTTCCAGCCCCCCATGAAGAAGGCTATCTCTGTCCGGCATTCGACTCAACCACCTCACAGTGCCGTATTTATGAGCAGCGTCCGCTCGACTGTCAGCTCTATCCATTGGCGCTGATGTGGAATGAGACGCACAATCAGGTAGTATTGGGGTGGGATACGAAATGTCCGTTCATGCGAGAGGAAATTCCGGAGGCGATCCAGCATCATGCCGACCGGGTGATGGCCTTGCTCGATCAACCGGTGATTCGTGAACAAGTAAGTGTGCATCCTCGTCTCATCGGACGGTTTCAAGAGGACGTGATCGTGCTGAGCACCCTTCCAGATATCACGTCCGCGGTGGCCGCTCGATGGGGAGCTCTACCGCTGCATCGGCTGACGGTGGACGATATTCCTCGTCTCACGATGGCCCTGGATCGGTCTGGATTCGGCGGTCCTCAATCGCCCGCCGCCTATTCGCCGATCTATCACTACATGAGTAACGGGCTGCTGGCCTATTGGTGGATGGAACTTCAGGGAGCCTTCTGCCTCTTTGCGCAATCGCCGGATGGGTGGTTCATGCTCCTGCCTCCGCTGGGGACCGGCTCCATCGACGCGCCACTGTCTGCTGCGATGGGGCTGCTGCGGCGGTGGAACGGTGACTCGCCGGTCAGCCGAGTCGAGAATGTGTCGGCCCAGTTGGTACCAGAGTTTGAGCGGCTGGGATATCGTCTGACGCCCAAGGAACCGGATTATCTATATTGCGCCATAGACCTCGCGGCCTTGGCGGGCGATCGCTATAAGTCTCAACGGGCTCTGTGCAATCGATTTGAGCGAGAGCAGACCTGTGAGGTGGACTCCTATCAGGTTGGCGACCGTCAGGACTGCCGGGCACTCCTCAGAGAGTGGTCACGCCAGAAGCAAGCGGAAGGGCTTGAATCGTTCGGTGTGATGCTGCTAGCCGATGCGGAGTCGGTGCATGACGTCATGTGGTCGCATGGACCGGCGCTGTGGGTTATGGGGACGGTTGTCAGGGTTCAGGGACGGATCTGCGCCTATACCTTCGGCTATTGGTTGACGAAGACGACATTCTGTGTCCTGTTAGAGG
>Ga0163152_10004511_pt1 | contig 17168 bp, 10 predicted proteins | sample OliLakLV19MP8IB2_FD_148635 | JGI IMG/M metagenome (GOLD analysis project Ga0163152, IMG submission 148635) | Freshwater microbial mat bacterial communities from Lake Vanda, McMurdo Dry Valleys, Antarctica - Oligotrophic Lake LV.19.MP8.IB-2 | ecosystem: Environmental > Aquatic > Freshwater >... | reverse complement strand
GGCCAGGACCTGCGCTGCGGGAGGTTTAAAAACCGCCGTGGTCGAGGGAGGCGAAGAGGTCGGCGGCCTTTGCATTCTGCGTGGCTGCATGCCGACCAAAGCTTTGTTATATGCGGCTGAGGTTTTGCATCAGGCTAATTCCGGATCGGTTTGGGGCCTGAACGGGGTCCTTTCATTCGACTTTGCCCGTGTCATGGAACGGAAAGACCGGATGATCGGCGAGTTCGCATCTTACCGCCAAAAACAACTCGGGGACGGACGGTTCGCTTTTTATCGGAGTTATGCGGAGTTCATTGACCCTTTCCGGGTTCAACTTGCCTCCGGTGAAATTCTGCGGGCAAAAACTTTTATTCTCACGGTCGGTTCCAAAGTGGCCCCTTCCCCCCTGCCCGCTTTGAGCAAAGTCGGGTTCATCAACTCCGATCAGGCCCTGACCCTCAAAAAAATTCCCCGCTCGCTGATCGTTCTCGGAGCCGGCGCGGTTTCTCTCGAGTTCGCCCAATTTTTTTCCCGGTTCGGTGTGGAAGTGACCGTCCTGCAAAGAAGCGGACAGATCCTTCGAGATTTTGACAGCGACGCCGCTTGGGCCGTGACGGCGGCCTTAAAACGGGAAGGGATGAACATTCTGACCGACACACAACTGCTCGATGCCAGGATTGAAGGCGGGGAAAAAATCGTGGTTTACCGGCACATGGACCAAGTGTTGGAGGTTCGGGCGGAGGAGATTTTTTTCGGACTAGGCCGGGTGCCAAACACTTCGGGCCTGGGTCTGGAAAAAGCCGGGGTGCAGACCGAATTTGGGAGAATTATCACCAACCCGTTTATGCAAACAACTGCGGATCATATTTACGCCGCTGGTGACTGCACCGGGCCTTATGAAATCGTGCACATCGCGATCCAGCAGGGAGAACTCGCCGCGAAAAACATTTTGAATGCGGGAGATCTAAAGACAATTGATTACCGGCTGATGATCAATGTGGTGTTCACCGATCCTGCGTTGGCCACGGTTGGTTTGACAGAAAGTCAGGCCATTTCGCAAGGAGCGCCCTTTCTCAATGCCTCCTACCCTTTCAATGACCACGGGAAATCGATGATCATGAATGTCCGGGAAGGATTCGTTAAACTGCTGGCGCATCGCGAAACCGGAGAAATCCTGGGCGGCTCCTGCGTCGGCCCCTCCGGAGGAGATTTGATTCATGAGATTGTGGTAGCCATGAGCAAACGGATGACGGTATCCGAACTGGCGGCGGTACCGCATTACCATCCGACCCTGGCGGAAATCTGGACCTACCCCGCTGAGGAGCTGGCGGATCAGGTGCGGACTGGGCAGCTGCACGCACTGAAGAATGAACCGGATAACCGCATGATTTTGGTCTATCTTTCCATTCCTGTTTTTTCCTATACTGCGTGCAGGCGCAAAATTAAAATGAGTTTGACACTCCCATACGGCAACTTTAGTTTTTAATAGAACCACGACTTATGTCTGAAAATATACCAAACGTGCCGCCCGCATCGGGATCTGTTCCACCGAAACCAGCTGATGCCGCCAAGATGCAGCAAAAGAAAGAAACTGTTCGCATCAATCTTCCGCCTAAACCAACAGCTTCTCCCACGATCAAGCTGCCGACTTTACCACCAACCGGTCCGACAGGGGCCGCTCCAGCCGCCGCCCCGGCAGCACCTCGTGCAGCCGCCGCTCCCGCAGCAGGCGCACCCCGGCCGGCAGGCACCTCGGCCACCGTCTCCCGTCCCGCTCCCGCCGCCGCCGCGACTGCTCCAAGAGCCGCCGCACCTGTGATGACCGCTGGCGTCAGCGGCCTCGACAAAGGCTTGGCCATTGGCGCGGTGATTGCTTGTCTTCTTGCCTTGGTCAGTTCCGCCTATGTGGGCTTCATGCTGACCAACGTGGCTCAATAATTTTTTCTGAATCATTCACCATTATGGCAGCGGAAAATATCGTAATTTTGACCCCGTCCAATTTTGCCGACGAGGTCGTCAAGTCCACCATTCCTGTGCTTGTAGATTTTTGGGCTGAGTGGTGTGGTCCGTGCAAGATGATCGCACCGGTGCTGGACGAACTGGCGAGCGAATTTGAAGGCCGGGTCAAAATTGGAAAAGTTAACATTGACGAAGCACAGGCTCTGGCCGGCGAATACGGTATCCGGTCCATACCCACACTTCTGATTTTTAAAGAAGGACAGGTTGTTGAACAGATCGTCGGCATGCGTTCCAAGCGCGATCTCAAGGGCAGTCTGGAAAAAGTAGCGCCCTAAGAAATCTTCCGAACCGGCTTATGGCTTGGATTTCCTCTCCACGGAATCTGAGCCTGCGCGCCGAATTGTATCATCAGATCGGCACGATGCTGTCATCTGGCGTACCTTTGATGAGCGCCCTTCAGCGGCTGCACGATGCGCCCCCTCACAATTCCTTCCGGCCACCGCTCAAAGCTTTTCTTGAAGGGCTGAAGGAAGGACGCCTTCTCTCCGAATCCCTGAACATTAACGGCGGATGGATGCCGGAATTCGACATCGCCCTGATATCAGCAGCCGAAATCAGCGGTCGCCTGGATGCGGCGTTTCGTGCGCTGGCACAATATTACCGGGACAAGGCGGACCTGACCCGCACCGTCATCCGCGAACTGGCTTATCCTTTGTTCCTGCTCCATTTCGCGGCTTTGATGAATCCGTTTCCCAAGTTTTTTGTCTCGGGCAATTTTCTTGTTTACCTTTGGAATATTTTTTTGGTGCTCGGCCCGTTCTACGGCTTGTTCTTTGCGGTTCTGATGATTTTTCGCAACCGAAACCACCAATCTTATGCCATCGCGATAGAATCGTTTTTTGGCCGCATTCCCATGCTGGGCAAAGCACTGCAAAGCCTGGCCATCGCACGTCTCGCCATGTCACTGGAAGCCCTGATCTCCGCCGGAGTCTCGATCATTCAAGCCTGGCCGATGGCGGCGCGTGCAAGCGGTTCACCTATCCTTATGAGACGGGTTGACGCATGGCAGCCGAGTCTGGAAAGCGGAGCCAGCACGCCGGCCGATCTGCTGTCGCAATCCAAGGAGTTTCCGCAGATGTTTTCCAACTTGTACCATGGCGGCGAAGTTACCGGAACGTTGGACGATGCCTTGAAGCGCTTGAATACGTTTTATTATGAAGAAGGCCGGAACAAGCTGAAGTTTCTCGCCAGATGGGTTCCGATGATCATTTATTTCCTGATCGTCATCAAGATCGCGGCCCATGTGCTGGGCTTTTACAGCGATTATTTCAAACAGCTCCAGCAGGTCATGTAGCGGAAGAGCGGTTCAAACGTTCAAACCGCAATGGGGGCTTTGATCGCCGGATGCGGATCGTAACCCACGATCTTAAAATCCTCGAACTGGAACTGATGGATATCTTTCACCTCTGGGTTCACCAGCATCTGCGGAAGCGGACGCGGTTCCCGGGTGAGCTGCAAACGGGCCTGTTCCATATGATTGCTGTAAAGATGCAGGTCACCAAAGGTATGGACGAAAGTTCCCGGTTTCAGATCGCAAACCTGGGCCACCATCATCGTCAGCAAGGCGTAGGAGGCGATATTGAATGGAACACCAAGGAATAAATCCGCACTGCGCTGGTAGAGCTGGCAGCTCAACTTTCCTTCAGAAACAAAAAACTGGAACAGGGCATGGCATGGAGGCAACGCCATCTTACTGATTTCGCCCACGTTCCAGGCGCTGACAATTAACCGGCGGCTGTCGGGATTTTTTTTGATCTGTTCGATCACTTGGTCAATCTGATGGATAGACCTGCCGTCCGAAGCGCGCCAATCACACCATTGCGCCCCATAAACGCGGCCCAAATTGCCTTCGGCATCGGCCCATTCATTCCAGATGCTGACACCGTGATCAGTGAGATAACGGATGTTGGTTTCGCCCCGCAAAAACCAGAGTAGCTCGTAAATGATCGACTTCAAGTGCAGCTTCTTTGTGGTCACCAGCGGAAACCCTTGTTCCAGATCAAACCGGGTTTGCGCACCAAAAACCGAGCAGGTTCCGGTTCCGGTCCGGTCATTCTTTAAACGCCCTTCGTTGATGACGAGGCGAAGCAAGTCTAGGTATTGGATCATACGGAGGACGGCACGACCGGGGCCGTTTTTGGGTTGCCCTGTTTATCGAGCCTTGATGCGGGAAGTTTTAAGAGTGTTCGTTGTCCGGCGGCTTCATCCAGCAATAGTGTGATCAAACGTTTGAGATCGCGTTGTTCCTGTTCCAAAAACCAGGCAAATAACGGTAGCAACAGGAGCAGCATCCAAAGCCACGGTAGCGCGCCGCCAACGATGCCGATGACCAGCAAAAGGAAACCGGTGACGGAAAAAAATGCCACCTTGGCCGGCAACGACCAGAAAGTTTTCAGGCGACACCGCAAAAGAATGCGTCCGGCGGAGTGAGGCTCGCCCACGGTCGTCAGCTGCAGCCGACTCCAGCGGCTTCCATAAACTTCCACGTCAAACTCGCTCCATCCAGCGTCGGTTTTTGTCTGCCACCCCTGCTGTTCCAGCCGGGCGAAAATAAACTGCACGAATTCGAGCCGGTCAAACCAGGTGTCGGACCAATATTCGATCACATCCTGGAAATCACGTTTGTCCTTGCGCGTCAGCAGCTCGTAATTCTCCGAGGCGGCCAGCGGTGTCGGACGGAATTGAAGTCGGCTCTTGTACCGGGCCCAACCGCGCCAGACCGGCTGAAGATAAAAAAGCAAACCGACCAGAGGACGGGACCAGATTCTTCGACGGAGTTTCGGGATGTCTGCCTGGACTGCGGCGGCGATGCATATGGCCAGCGGAATACAGACAGAGGTCAGGGCCAGCGGGAACAGGTAGGGGAAGGGAACACTCAACACCAACAGAGGAAGGCTGATTAAAACGTGGTATTCCAAGCTGGTGCACAACATCAGCGCGAAGGCAGGCTCGGGAGAATACAAGGTTTGAAAAAAGCCGCTGGCAAAAATCCCGTGATAAACTATCGAAGGGCGCAGCACCACACCGAATTTCGAGGCGGTATAAATGCGGCCATGCCAGATGCTGCCGCCGACGGAATTGAAATACTCGGGATGCCTGCGCACCAGCAAAGCCTCGGCCTGGCCGTAACCGCTCTGTTGTTTGAGATAGGCGTGAACTGTCGAGCGCCGGTAGTGCCAGACGAATCCGGCCGGGCTGAAACCGATTTTGTACCCGCGCTGCTGGAGGCGCCAGCAGATGTCCACGTCATCACCCGCTTTTCGGTAAAGCGGATCAAAACAGCCAATTTCCATCAGCGCCCATTTGTAAAAGGCCATGTTGCAGCCCGGAATATGTTCGGCCAGACGGTCGGTCAACATGACATGGGCGGGACCGCCGGGAGAGGCCAGAACCGCCGCCGCGATCAGGGAATCTTCAGGGGGCAGAAAATTATGTCCACCAATTCCGGTGAACTTGCTTTTGAGTAGATCACCCACCAGATAATACAACCAGTCCTCGTCCGCGCGACAGTCTGAGTCAGTAAATGCAACGATTTCACCTTCAGCAGCAAATACCCCGGAATTACGCGCCACCGACAGGCCCTGGTTCAACTGATGGAAATAGCGGACAGTCTTGTAGAACGAAGCGATCTCCGGGGTGATGTCGGTTGATCCGTCATCGATCAAAATCACTTCATAATAGGGATAGTTCAGCCGGACCAACGATTCAAGGCAGGTTTTGAGGGTCTTTGCGCCGTTATAACTTGCGACAACCACTGAAACCTTCGGAGTGGCTGGAAGCGGAAAATAGGGGGCGATGGCGAACTTTTCCTGAACGACGGCATAGGATGGTTTTGGCTGCCGATCCCTTGTCGTAAGACCGAAAGCCCAGTCGGTGATCTGGCGGTTGTCCTTGTACCAATCGTCTGTGTAACTGAAAATAACCACCCCGGCCAGACCGCTTCGGAAACTTGATTCGATCTGCCAGCCGAGCAGATCACATTTGTGAGGTTCACCTTCGCTGATTGAATCGACGCCGAATTCACCCAGAATAATCGGCTTGGAATCGGCGATCATCTGCAACCGGGCCAGATAATTCTCGAATGGCCTCTGCTGATGGAGGTAAACGTTGAAACAATAAAAATCGATGTTTTTGCAGCGCAAAAACTCGGTGGGAGGGTAATTGGCAATGGTGCAAAGACATTCGGAATCAACCGACTTTGCCAGTTCCACCAGTTCATCCAGGAACTCCTCCACCTGCGAAGTGCCGGTCCATCGCACCACATCCGGGGGGATTTCGTTCACGACGCTGAAGGCAAATACCGCCGGATGTCCGCCGCAGCCGCGAACAGCAGAAATCACTGCCTGCCGCGACTCCTCCCTCAGCCGTGAAGAATCGAGGAAGCAAAAATATTTCGACCATGGAACATCAATGAGCAGCTTGAGTTCATGTTCCAGGGCCAGGTCGAGCACCCAGCGGGGAGGAGCGTAATAGACGCGGACGACATTAGCCCCCAGCTTCCGGATCGATTCAAAATCGAGCGCGGTCTGTTCCGGGGTGGGAAAAGATTCTCCGGCCAGATTGGGTGAAAAAGGGCCGTAAGTAACCCCCTTGACGTAGAATTTCTTTTCGCCCAGCCGAAAAAATTTTCCATCCAACCTGACTCGCAACCGACTTGGATCGGATCCCGACATAGATTCCATCAACGATCAGGCCAGCTGCCTGAGTGCGGTGCAAATTAGGTATTCACCCCTTAAAAGGCAAAATGAAAAAAGGATCGGCATGAATGCCTGAATTCGATCGCAAAATCGAAATTTATGGAATTTCTCCCACACAACGCCCAGGAAAAACTTTCCGAAGCACCGCGTGACATTATTTGGCGAAAACCGTGTCCTCCCGGAGTTCATCCTTTCCCTGCCCATCAGAAATTTCATTTCCAACTGTTTCGGCCACTTCCACTGATTCGAATCCTGGTTTTGCATCCGTTTGTTTGACGTCGGTGGATGGCGGAGGAGCCAAAGTTTTCGTCGGTTCTTCAATCTGCTGCTGATCAGACTTGTGGAACTTGACGCTGACGATGCGGCTAACTCCGTGTTCCTGCATGGTGACGCCGTAAAGGACATCGGCCATTCCGATGGTCCGTTTGTTGTGGGTGATGATGATGAACTGGGAATGAACCAGGAAACGCTGCAACACTTTGACAAAACGGTTGATGTTGGATTCATCCAGCGGTGCATCCAACTCGTCCAGAACGCAAAACGGGCTTGGTTTGACTTGGTAGATGGAAAACAACAAAGCAACGGCGGTCATGGTTTGTTCACCGCCGGACAGCAGCGTGATGCTCTGCAACTGTTTTCCTGGCGGACGGGCCACGATATCGATCCCGCTTTCCAAAACATCCCCTTCATTCACCAATATGAGGTCCGCTTTTCCTCCTCCAAAAATCTCGGTGAACATGACCCGAAAATTGTCGCGGATCTTGTTAAAAGTCTCAGTGAACATCTCCTGGGTTTGCGTGTTGATCCGGTTGATCACTTCGAGCAGCTGTTCCTTGGCCTTCACCAAGTCATCGTTCTGGGTGGTCAGGAATTGATGGCGCTGCTCCGTTTCCTCGTATTCATCGATGGCAACCAAGTTGACCGGACCAATTTCATCGACTTTCTTTTGCAATGACTGAACCTGCTCGGCCACACCGGCCCAGTCGGTGGCGACCCCGTTGGCTGCCATTTCTTCCGGCGTCAAAGTCTGGATCTTGGCCGGGCCCTCGTCCGCGATGGTGATGGTGATGCACTCGCTCCGGACATCGTCGAGATTTACCTGATACTTTTGCTGGATCTTCTCGCGCAGGTTCTGAACCGACATCCCTTTTTGCGTCAGTTCGATCTCAAGGGTGCTTCTTTTTTGTTGAGAATCCGAAAGCCTCTTACGTTGACATCGCAGTTCTTCCTCGCGCGAACCCACGTCATTGTCAACCGCCTCCTTCTGGCCCAGCAGTTCCGTGATGTTCTGGCTGACCTTTTCCCGCTCGAACCGGAGGGTTTCCATCTTTTGTTCTGACTGCGAGATTTCTTCCTCAGCCAGCGATTTGCGCTGCTCAAAACTGCCCAACTCGTTTTGACGGTTCTCCACCAGATGCAGCAGTTCCTGGATTCTTTGTTCCAGAGGGCGTTGCTGATTCTTTAACGAATTGAGCAATTGCTCTTCTCCGGCCAGTTCGACCTTGGCCTCGGTCAGCAGGGCGTTTGCCTGATCCCGTTCCTGACGCAATGTTTCCAGTCCAGTCCCGTTTTCCGCAACCTGGGCCAGCAGCCCACGCTCCTGCTCTTCCATCTCCGAAATCTGCACCGAAAGATTCTCCCGCTTTTGATTCCCCTCATCCTCCTGATCGCTCAGGGAATCGATCTCGTAACCGACATTCTGAAGTTTCTGACCCAGCACGCGGTGGGAGTTTTCGAGCGCCTTGAACTCGCCCTGACGGGTGGCGATGGCCACCTCCTGGGTGCGCAGTTCGCTCTGGGCCTCATGCAGGCTTGCCTGGATCGTCAGTTGTTCGCTCTGCAATGCGCCTTTCTTGCGGCTGATCTCGTTCACCTGTTCAACGATTTGCGACAATTGCAGGTTCAATTCGGAAATCTGGTTTTTCCGCCCAAGAATGGAGGAAGGATTTTTCCCGGAACCACCGTTCATCGAACCACCGGTGAAAATGCCGTGACGGTCGAGCAGCTCGCCGGTTTTGGTGACATAATCCCACCGGCCTGGAGCCTCGGCGAGCAACCGTGCGGCAGTTTGAAGGTCAGGAACAATCAAGGTTCGTCCGAGCAAACCCGAGATCAGACCACGAACTTCATCATTCCCGGTCACCACGGAAACCGCCTGAACCTGGTCCGGGCCGGATGGCTCCGGTCCTTCCACCGGGTCACCTCCTGTGGAGAGGGAAAGGGCGGCGATGGAAGCTTTACCCTTCTTGTTGTTTTGCAGGTCGCTGAGAATATTCTGGGCCAGCTCGGCGTTGTCAGTCAGCACAAGCTGGAGGTGGTGCCCGAGCGCGCTTTCAATCGCCACAACATAATCATTCGGCACCTGAATTTTATCAGCCAGGGAACCCAGAACATGCTGGCTTGTTTTCAAGGCGGACAAAGCCCCGGCGGTGAATCCTTCGTGCGATTCCACCAACTGTTCCAGCACATTGATGCGTGATCGTGTTTCCGCCTGTCTCCTCAGGAATCCGTCCAGTTCCTGAATCACCTGGGAAAGTTCCTGCTGGATTTCACGCAATCGCTGCTGCCGCTCTTCGACAGTTCCACGGCTGCTCTGAACGCTCAGTTTTTCGGCTTCCACGTCCGCTGAAAACTCCTGCAATCGGATGGCCAGGCGGCTGGTTTCCTCCTCGAGCTGCACCCGTTCCGACTGCAGCTTTTCCAAACGCACGATGTTCCCCTGCTTTTGCAGGTCGAGGGAGTTGATTTCATTGCGTATCCGGCTCAACCTTTGCGCCGCAGAAAAAGCTTCAGTCTGAAATTTTCGCAATGATTCCTGCTTTCCTCGCAGATCATTTTCGACGGTCTCCACAACCTGTCGGCGGGATTGAAGTCGCGCTTTCGTCGTCTCCACCGTGACCGAGCTTTCGGTCAGCCGTTCGGAAACGGAGGCGAGCTCAAATTCAGTAACCGCACGTCTTTCCTCAGCCTGGGCGATGTCGCTCAACGCGCGGGCGTTTTGTCGGTCAAGTTCTTGAAGCCGTTCCCGGTTGAAATGAATCCGGCCTTCGTGCCGGTCGATTTCGCCCTTTAATTCCATCCCCTTTTGCTGACTCTGGCTGATCTTGCCTTCGAGTTCGCTCAATTGTTCTCGCAAAAGGGTGATTTCACTCTCCGACCTCAAAACACTCTCCCCGGAGACCTCGATTTCGATCTTAACCTTTTCCAGGCTCCCCGCCCGGACCTGGATTTCGCACTGCAACTGGTCGAATTGATGCCGGGCCAGCTGGGTGTCCAGGTGCTGCAGATCCACCATCAACTGTTTATACCGGCGCGCTTTCCCGGCCTGACGTTGAAGCGAACCGATCTGACGTTTCACTTCCCGGATCAAATCAGCGACACGCAGGAGGTTCTGATCGGTATGTTCCAACTTGCGCAACGTTTCCTTCTTTTGCGACTTAAACTTGGTAATTCCCGCAGCTTCCTCAAAAACCATCCGGCGATCATCCGGTCGGCTCGACAAAATCTGGGTGATATTCCCCTGGGCCATGATGCTGTAACTGGTGCGACCCACACCTGTTCCCATAAAGAGCTGCTGGATATCTTTCAACCGGCACGATGTTTTGTTGATAAAATATTCGCTGCCGCCGTCTCGAAAAACCCGCCGGGTGAGCGTCACCTCGTTGTAGCTGATGTCCACCCCGGCCGCCTGAAGCTGTTCCTCCTCCACTCCGCCGATCGTCAGGCTTACCTCGGCCATGCTCAGCGGTTTACGGCCATCAGTCCCGTTAAAGATGACATCCGCCATTTCCCCACCACGCAAAGCTTTCGCCGATTGTTCGCCCAAAACCCAGCGAATGGCATCGGAGACGTTTGACTTGCCGCAGCCGTTGGGACCCACAATCGCGGTCACACCGGGCTGGAAATTCAGGGAGGTCTTGTCCGCGAAGGATTTAAAACCCAAAACAGTTAAATTCTTCAAGTACATGGTGGGATTAAAAAACTAAACCGGTTGCCAGTTGTAAAGTGAAAAGGCCCCATATATGGGGTAAAGTTACTCACAAACACACTACTAATGGACCTTCAATTGTGAATAACTATTCAAAACAGCAGGGAAAAAGCAGGTTTTTTCCGCAGTTTCAGTTGTTGCATGGGGATCTGAAAAATCCAAGAAAAGCGGGTTGAAATCGGGATAACAGAGGGTTCGACTAATCACGCGAACTGGGTTGCAACCAAGGCTCCGACTCCCGTAAAACGCGAGAGTTTTTCGAGCAGATCTGGCGGCCTTACGGCATCAACCGCACTGTGCTTTGTGGCGCAGCGCGTGATCGACCAAAACCAGCGCCGCCATCGCTTCCACCATTGGAACGGCGCGCGGCAGAACACAAGGATCATGACGACCCCGGCCCTTAAGCGTCGTGTTTTCAAACTTTTCATCCACGGTATCCTGCTCGTGCATCACCGTGGCGACCGGTTTGAATGCCACCCGGAAATAAATGGTTTCGCCGTTTGATATCCCGCCTTGAATCCCGCCTGAATCGTTTTTTGTGGTGTAAACTTTTCCGCCTTCAGACCGGAAAGGATCGTTGTGTTCAAGTCCGGTGAGCAATGTTCCCGCAAAACCTGAACCGATCTCAAAACCTTTCGAAGCCGGAAGGCTTAACATCGCCTTGGCCAGATCAGCCTCCAGTCGGTCAAAAACCGGTTCCCCCCAGCCAACCGGAACCCTGCGGATCACCGCTTCAATCACGCCGCCGACACTGTTTCCTTCCGCCCGCATTTTTCCAATCAATTCCACCATCTTTTCTGCCGCGCCGGAGTCGGGGCAGCGGACAATATTAGCTTCGATTTCACCGGACTGAACCTTCTCCCGATCCACCTCCGCCGCAAGGTTTTGAACCTGTTTCACGTAAGCCAGAATTTCGACCCCGTGCGTTTGACGCAGAATTTTTTTAGCCAGAGCGCCAGCGGCCACACGTCCGATGGTTTCGCGGGCGCTGGTCCGTCCTCCCCCCTGCCAGTTCCGGATTCCGTATTTGGCCGCGTAAGTGTAATCCGCGTGGGAAGGACGAAACTTTGTGGCCATCTCGGAATAAGCTTCCGGACGCATGTCTTCATTCTTGACCCACATGGAGATCGGCGTTCCCAGGGTTCGGCCCTCGAAAGTGCCCGAAAGAATCTGGACACGATCCGCCTCTTTGCGAGGGGTGACGATTTTAGACTGCCCCGGACGGCGTCGATCCAGGTCGGGTTGGATGTCAGCTTCAGTCAATTCAATGCGGGGCGGACAGCCATCCACCACCACACCGACTCCGCCACCGTGAGATTCTCCCCAAGTGGTGATGCGAAACAATTGACCGAACGAATTAGACATAGTCGGGAAAAATTACCGAAAAAGACCGGCTCCGGTCAAAGGTTCGTTCAAATCCTTGTTTGCAAAGTTTCGCAATGCGTTGCTTGCGCAGCTTTTCTTGGTATCCAGGCGGAAACTGATCCGAAACCCTACGCGCTCAAGAAAAAAGTTAGCGGCGCGGAACTCTCCAAAGTGCGGATTACGAGAAACGATTTTCATGGTGAATGGAACTACTCAATTCAGCCTAGCTCAGTTGTAAGTTGACCACTTTATTATTGCGCGAGTCCTAAGCGTATCAGCACATAGGCAATGAACGCCTTATTGCTGGCCATATCAACGCAGCAACGGCATTGTTTTCATAAAACTCATTCGTTCCTCCCAAGAGCAGCAATGGAAACCAACCCGGCAGAACAAGAAAATCAAAACAGGAAGAAAAGGTGGTTCACACCGGCGATTTTTGGGTCGAACCCCAGAATCACACTTTTGCGCCTGACTTTTTTCCTGCTGTCCGCCACCCTATTTTTTCAATTCATCCTCAAGCCGATCAAGATCACCGGGGCCAGCATGTCGCCGACGTATAGCGACGGAGAATACAATCTGGTGAATCGCATGGCCTATTGGAACTCCGCTCCAACCCGGGGCGATGTGGTGGCAACTGTGGTCCCCCGCGACATCTTGATAAAAAGAATCATTGCCGTTCCAGGGGAAAAAGTGGCGATTGTCGGAGGTCAGGTCATGATCAACGGGCAACCTTTGTCCGAAACGTATGTAAGATTTCGGAGATCCTGGTATGTGCAGGCCACCAACTTGCCTCCTGATTTTTACCTGATCATTGGCGACAACCGCGGCATGGCACAGCATGATCATGCGTTCGGCCTGGCTCACCGGCGGCAGATTCTCGGAAAATTATCCCTTTGATTGTCGCACTTTTGTGACTGTTACGACACATTACCGGAACAAAACTGATGTAGGTTGTGTCCTTGTTGGGATTTCATTCCTGGCTGGCAAAGATTGCTACTTATGACCACAGCTGCTGAATCCGATATCCGGTCAAAAAACTGGGCTCTGCCCCAGTCATTGACCGAGTGGTTTTCCCCGGAATCACTCTGGTCCATGGCCCTTGAGGACATCGAAACCCTGGACTGGCAAAATCCCCAGATTGTCAGCCTGAGCCGGGACAGACCGGCTTATCAACCAAAGTTTTTACTCGGATTGTTGACCTGTACTTATCTGTGTGGAATTTTTCGCTCGCACGATATCGTGCGTCATTGCCGCGAAAACCAAGCCTGGCAATCGATTCTCGGCGATCGCGTGCTGAATCCGAAGGAACTCTCCAGGTTTCGCAGGGAAAACCGAGGGCTCCTCAAAAGCTGCATGGTTCAGCTGTTGAAACGGGCGTTGCAGAAAAAATACGGTCTGGTCGGAGTTTTGCTGCCTGCAGGCTTTAAAACCATGCTGGTGGATGACTCGGTCGCCCGCTTGGAAATGGCGCGGCACATGGATCGCGACGAAATATAGGCTCGTTCAAGAACAACTTCCTGTTTTACCGCGCAGTCCCGCCCCAGGCGGCTCGTTCAACTGTTCTTCAACGCGATCTGAAAAACCACTTTTCCGGCGTCCCGGCAGGAGTCGATCACTTTTTCCAGCAGCTCGTACAGATCTTTGAGTGCCACCAGGACTGCCGCCTCGTATTTTGAAGTGTACAATTCCCGCAGCAGTTCGATCATTAATTTGTCAGCTTCACCCTCGATCCGCTGAAGGCTGGCGTGGTCCTCCTGGACCGTTTGAACCCGCTCCAGATGGCGCAGCGAAGCGACCATCCGGAGGACGATCTGCGCTGCGGACTCCATCATTTCCCCTTGTCGGACAAAGCGTGGTGCTTCAATCAAGGAAGTGCAGATGGAAAATCGCTCGGCAAACTTCTCGACGGTCTTGGGAATTTTATAAAGCGCCGCCGAGAGGGCGAGGAGATCCTCACGATCGAGCGTTGTCACCATTGTCGCGGCTATTTCCTGATGAATCTCCGCCGTGATCCGTTTGTCGGCCCGGCGGGAATGAGCAAACTCATCCAGCCGGACATCCGTGGCTCCTGACTTGAGCAACCGGTTGCAGGCCTGGGCACTGTCAAAAGCCTGTTTGGCACTGGCCTCCAGCAGGTCGTAAAATTTATCGGCGTTTCCGAGAAGATTTTGCAATGAACCCATAATGTCCCGGTGTTTGGTTACCGTGCACAAGCTACAGCAGGTTTCTCCGATGGCAACGTTTTGGAATTTGGTATTGAATCCTTCCCGAATCGGAAATAGGTAATGGGTGATCAGAGCTTGTTGAAACCATTGTGAAATTAACCGATCTCCGCGGCATCCTGCATTACATCCCCAGCTTTCGGGATAAAACCTTCATCATTGCCATCGATGGAGCCATCATCACCGACGAAAATTTTTCCAACATACTCCTCGATCTAGCGGTCCTCCGTTCCCTGAACATCCGGGTGGTTCTGGTACACGGCGCGGCGGCTCAAATCAAGGCACTGGCGGAAAAACAACAGATCACCCCTTCGGACCTTTCGGGAAGCGGGATAACCGATTCCGACACTCTCCGGCTCTCCCTGACTGCGGCCAACCGGCTGACGCATGAGATTCTCGAAGGACTTTCCGCGCACGATCTGAGAGCCGCTTATACCAACGCCATCAATGCACATCCCATGGGGATCTTGCAGGGAATGGACCATTTGTTCACCGGCAAAGTCGAGAAGGTCGATGTGGAACTGCTCCAGACGCTCCTGTCCCAGGGAATTATTCCAGTGGTCCCCCCCCTCGGTTTTGACGGCGATGGGAATACTTACCGGGTCAACTCGGACAGCATCGCCCTCGCAGTTGCCGATTCGCTAAAGGCGTCCAAACTGATTTTCATCACCACTCAGGACGGGCTGATTCATCAGGGCCAGCTGATCCGTCAGATGTCGGTAGCTCATCTCAACGCGCTCCTGGCTAAATCAAGGGGAGAATTCGCTCCCGAAGTTCTTTCCAAAGCCCAGCATGCTTCCGCCGCCTGCGGCTCCGGGGTCCAGCGGGTGCATGTGATCAACGGCAAGGTGGATGAGGGGCTGCTGGCCGAGGTTTTTTCTAACGAAGGAATCGGCACGCTGATCTATTCGAACGAATACGAAAAAATTCGGCGCGCGATGAAGAAGGATATCCGTCACATCCTGAAGCTGACCAAGAGTTCGGTGGACAGCGACGAACTGGTGAAACGGACCCGCAACACCATTGAGAAACAACTCAACGATTATTACCTTTTCGAGATCGATAAAAACCCTGTGGCCTGCGTTGCGCTCCATGTCTATCCCGAGCAAAAAAAGGGCGAGCTGGCCTGCCTCTTTGTCAGCCCGTCGCACGAAAATCAGGGAATCGGCCGTAAATTAATCCAGTTCATCGAAAGCAAGGCCAGGGAGGTTGGCCTGCACGAGTTGATCACCCTTTCAACCCAGGCCTTCACCTATTTTCAGTCCAAAGGCGGGTTCGCCGAGGGATCCTCGGAAACCCTGCCTCAATCGAGGCGGGAAAAATATGAACAGAGCGGGCGCAATTCCAAGATTCTGGTCAAAGACCTGACCAAACCGGTCGCCGCACCCGTGGCCGCAGCCACTCCTACAGCGTCGAACGCCTCGCTCGTCTAAATATTTGTGGCTTCCAAAGCAGGCGAATTGGTATTTTGCTGCGGATCAGTAACGATGAAACTTGTTCAGGATGCGGAGTGCGGAGGCAAAGCAAAGCGCGACACCGCTTTGCTGCCAGGGTTCAGTCCCCCTCAAGGTTTCGAATATCGTCCGGCGGCATACCAAAGCGGCGTGGCGTCCAACTTCCCGCCGCACTCCAAAATTAGGAACCTTTCTATTTTCAAATCACGAACAGCAGTGTCACTTTTTTCAGCAACGTCATCATGAACGAAATCCATATTGTCAAAGTCAGTCAGGAACTCAAATTGCAGCCGCGCCAGGTCGCCGCCACGGCTCAACTCTTGCAGGAGGGGGGCACTGTCCCCTTCATCTCGCGTTATCGAAAGGAAATCACAGGAAGTCTCGACGAAGTCGCCATCACCCAGATCCGGGACCGGCTGACCCAGCTCCTGGAACTGGATCAGCGCCGGGTCACGATTTTGAAATCGCTGGAGGAACGGTCACTGCTCACGGACGAGCTGAGAACCGCCATCGAGAAAGCCGACACCATGGCCGCCCTGGAAGATATCTACCTCCCCTACCGACCCAAGCGGCGGACCAAGGCGATGATCGCTAGGGAACAAGGTCTTGAACCGCTGGCTGATTTCATCCTCCAAAATCAAAATCACGATCAACCGGTCGAAGAGGCGAAAAAATTTGTTTCAACCGAAAAGGGTGTGGCATCCCCGGAGGCGGCGCTCGCCGGTGCCCGCGACATCGTTGCGGAAAAAATCAACGACGACGCCCTGGCCCGCAAAACAATGAGGGAACTTTATTGGAGCAAATCCCTGGTGCGCTCCAAAGTGTTGACGGAAAAAATCGAGGAAGGGGCAAAATTTAAGGATTATTTTGACTGGTCAGAGCCGATCGGTTCGATCCCAAGCCATCGGATGCTGGCCATCCGACGAGGTGAGACCGAGGGTGTTTTGATGATGCGGATCAATCCGCCGGAAGAAGAAGCCATCAGCGCTTTGGAACCATTGTTCATCAACGGCAAAGGGGCCTGCGCTCAACAAGTGAAGCTGGCGGTTCAAGATTGCTACAAACGGCTTCTTGGATTTTCCATGGAAGCCGAAATCCGCATGGAATCCAAAAAACGGGCGGACGAAGAAGCGATCCGTGTCTTTTCCGATAACCTGCGGGAACTCCTGCTGGCCCCTGCCCTGGGACAAAAAAACGTGATGGCGATCGATCCAGGTTTCCGGACCGGCTGCAAAACGGTCTGCCTCGACCGCCAGGGAAAGTTGCTCTATCAAGATGTCATCTACCCGACCCAGTCCGACCATCGCCTCAACGAGGCGGCGACCATGGTCCGAAAGATGTGCGAAAAATTTAACATCGAAGCCATCGCCATCGGAAACGGGACCGCCGGACGCGAAACAGAGACCTTCATACGCGGCATCGGCCTGGCCAAAAACATTATCAG
>Ga0163152_10004509_pt1 | contig 17176 bp, 19 predicted proteins | sample OliLakLV19MP8IB2_FD_148635 | JGI IMG/M metagenome (GOLD analysis project Ga0163152, IMG submission 148635) | Freshwater microbial mat bacterial communities from Lake Vanda, McMurdo Dry Valleys, Antarctica - Oligotrophic Lake LV.19.MP8.IB-2 | ecosystem: Environmental > Aquatic > Freshwater >... | reverse complement strand
GGCTACGAGGTCGTCGACGCCGTACGGCGTCGACGACCTCGTAGCCGGTGCCGGTGAGGCTCGCGCTCTCGGCGCAGGTGCTGATGGTTCCCGCAACGCCGCTGCTGCAGCCGGTCGCCCCGTTCGTGCACGCCGTGAAGAGGCCCGTCGATCCGAACGCGTTCGAGGCGGAGACGACGGGCACGCCCGTCGCGCGAGCGATGTTGCCGTCGGCGGGATTCGCCGGCGCGCCCGCGAAGCTGGACTCGAGCAGGGCGACGAACACGTCGGTGAGGCTGGAGCAGACGTACTCCGGGAAGTCGGCCGTGAAGAAGAACGCGTCGAACGCGATCGCGTGTGCGTTCGTCGGCGCCTTCAATTGCAGTGTGAACAGGATGGGATCGTTCGTCGCGGGCACGCCGGAGAGCGCGGGACACCCGGGTGCGACCGGCACGACGTTGGTGTTCGCCGTGATCCAGGACGCCGGCATGGTGCTCGTCGCGACGAAATCCGTGCCGTTCTGCGGCACGGCGAACGCCGGATTCGTCTGGCCGACCGACGCGGCGACCCCCGTGGAAAGGACGGTGAGGCTGCTTCCCGCGCGCGGGGCGACGTTCGTTCCGAACGCCGGCCGGATGGAGCGCTGCGATGCGTTCGGAGCGCCCGTGCCATCGGTCAGCGTGAACCCCGCGGCCGTCACGCCGAACGCGTTCGTCGCGTCCGTCGTCGTGACCGCGCACATCTCGACGGCTTTCGCGTAGTCGAGCGGTTCGGTCGCGTTGCTCGTGAGCCCGCTGTCGCACAGGGTCGCGGCCTCGTTGGTCATGCCGTTGCAGTTGTCGTCGATCGTGTTGCTCGTGAACTCGATGCGGCTCAGGTCGGGCGGCCCGTCGTCGGGCGTGCCGTTGCAGTCGTCGTCGAGCGCGTTCGCGCAGATCTCCGCCGCCGGTCCGACGCTTCCCGCGCACGCGCCCCACCCCTGGTCCGCGCCGCACGTCGACACACCCGCCGCGCAGATGCCCACGCCCGCCGCACCGTCGGGGTGGTCGTAGCAGGCCATCGTGGCGCCCGGTTCACAGACGCCGGAGTCGGCCTTCTTCTTCTCGGACGGACAGCCGGAAACGAGCACGACGATGGCGGCGAGGGCGAGAAGGATGCGCATGCCTGGCATGATACGAAATCAGCCGTTCGGCATCGCGGGATCGAACGCCGCCGGGAACTGCGCGCGCGTGCGTTTGAAGTCGACCCAGGTCTCGACGAAGTAGAAGCCCGCCAGAACGAGCAGCATCACCGGCAGGATCGCGACCGGCGACGGCAGCTTCTCGTAGAGCGCCTCGTTCGTGCCGCCGACCCAGTTCTGCATCGCCACCCAGAACGAATACAGGCCCAGGTAGCCGAAGAGATACGCGAAGAGCGACGCGATTCGCATCCACGCGACGCCGAATCGCCGCGGGCACTTTTCGCCGAGACGGCGAACGAACTCCAGGAACGAGTCCGCGCCCTGCGGGTGCACCTTCCATCGCGTGGTGCGGTACCAGAGGTAGAGCTCGATGTTGAGCACGCCCACCAGGAACTTGCCGGTGTAGCCGTAGAGGATCGCGAACGAGAGGCCCCAGTTGTCGATCACGATGAGCCAGATCGGATTTCCCTCGAGCGCGAGGTCGGGGGAGATCTTCAGCGTGACGGCGATGTCGGAGAAATGCGCGATCATCGTGACCACGCCAAGAATCGAGACCGGTACCACATGCGGGCGAAGCGTGTGCTTCGAGAGCACCCACGCGAGGGCGATCGATCCGAGGAACACCGTGAGCCACGCCGCGATCGCGATCGGCGCACCGATCGCCTCCACCAGGTCGAACGCGCGGAAGAGGAGGTCGTACCCCACGCGTCAGCCGCCGTCGTCGCAGAGCCACGCGGTCGCGTTCAGGAAGAACGCGGCGTTGTCCTCGGCCGGATCGCTCCAGCTGTTCACGATGTTCGCGTTGCCGGGGTTTGCGGTGCCGTCGTCGGCGGGCGACGAGTCGCCGACGATCACGACCTTCCCCTCGCCGTAGAAGCCGGCCGCGATGAAGAGGCCGGCATTGCCGGACTGGTTCGGCCGCCAGAGGATCTGGCGCATGCGCGGGTTCTGGGCGGGGATGATGCGGAGCGTCGTCGCGGCATACATGCCGACGGCCGCCACCTCGCCGAACGGTCCGTGCAGGAGCGGTTCGCGCGCGTCCACGACGAAGTTGTTCGCGCCGGCCTCGTAGATGTCCTGGGTGTCGATGCGCCAGCCCCACGCGGCGTCGAGATCGGCGAGCTCGTTGAGCGCCTCGAGCGATTCCCAGCCGTCGTTGTCGCGATCGGATCCCTCGTGGTCGGAGATCAAGAGTGCGCCGCCGCCGCCCGCAACGTAGTCCTTCAGCGCCTCGAGTCCGCCTGCCGGAATCTGGTTGTTCGGCTCGGGAAGGATCACGGCGCAGAAGCCGGCGAGATTTCCCGCAGTGAACGTGCCGGTCCGCAGCGATTCGACGTCGTAGCGCCCGGTGTCGACGAGGTCGAAGCCCCACGCGGAATACGCGCCCGACCACGAGGTCTCCGAGGACGGACTCGCGGGCGACGGCGCGGGGAAGGTGTCGTCGATGACCCAGTCCGCGTTGCCGGCGTCCTCGCCGTGCGCAGCGTCGAAGAGCACCGAGAACGGGCCGCCCTGCGCCTGCGGCGTGGTCTCGGAGATTTCGCCGGTGAAGCCGGTGTCGTCGCCGACGCGGATTTCGTAGGTCGCGCCCGCGTCGAGCGCCTGCAGCAGGACGCGGTGCTCGGTCGTGAGCTCGTCGTCGAGGACCGTTTCGTCGCCGCCGCTGCCGTCGTTGAACACGACCGGCGAAACGGTTTCCGCCGTCGTCGTCCAGCGCACCTCGATCGCGTAGGGCGAGAGGGCTTCCGCTTCGACCGCGACGCTCACGGGCGTCGGCGTGGGGATCGAGCCGCCGCCCTCGCGCGGGGCGCAGGCCGCCGTGGAAAGCACGACGGCAGCAGCGAGGAAGGGCAGGATTCGCACGGGAGCAGTCTACCGGGAAACAGTAGAATCCGCCGCGCATGAGCGACCCCGCATCGAGAACGCCGAGGAAGCGCCGCGCGCAGCAGGCGGTGGTCGCCGCGCCCGCCGTGATCATCGTCGGGTGGATCGTTTTCCTCCTGTGGCAGGCCGGTCCGCTCCGCACGCCACCGATGCCGCCGCTCGCCGACCAGCGCTCGCTCCTCGCGCTCGCGCGCACGGTCGTGGCCTCACCGGGCACGGCGCTGGCGCTTCCCGGCGTCACCGAGCGCCGCGATGTCCGCGCCGCCATCGTGACCGCGTATTTTCCGGGAACGCCACTCGCGTCGCTCACCGCGTGGGCGGACGTCGAAAGCGGTGACATCGCCGCCGCTGTTGGGCGCGCTTCCGGCGAGGTCGGTCGCGAGTGGGAAAAACGCAGCCGCACCGGCGCCGGCAAGGAGACGCTGCGCGTCGACCTCACCGGGCCCGAGCGCCGCATCCGCGCGATCGCGAAGCGGCCCACCGGCCGCCTGTGGCTCCTGTGGATGACGGTGCCAACGCACGACATCGTGCTCGATCCCGGCATCGACGGGCTCGTCGCGCGGGAGGGCGAGCGCGTGTGGTTCGCCGGTCCGTCGACGCGCGTCGAGCGTTCGTGGAGCGCACAACAGGCGACCGCCTCGTTCGCGAAGGCCGCCGGCAACCGCCCGATGCGCCGCTTTCGCGCCGCGAGCTTCATCGAAGGAAAGGGCGGCGATCCGCTCACGATCGTCCGCGGCAACGTGCTGCCGCCCTATCCCGCGACCGCGGCCGCGCTTCGCCAGGCGTCGGCGCTCGGCGGCCACTACCTCGCGAACAAGGTCGAGGCGAACGGACGCTTCGTCTACCTCTTCGACGCGCAGGAGGGGCGGCCGGAAGGGGACTACAACCTCCTTCGGCACGCCGGCACGCTCTGGGCGATGTTCCAGGTGCACGGCGCCACGGGCGAGCCGGGCGTGCGCGAAGCGGCGCTCCGCGGCCTCGAGAACCTCAGCCGCGAGTACCCGTGGCGCGACCCGCGCTTTCCGGAAGCGATCTTCCTCCGCGAGGGTCCGGAGGGGCGCCCGAAGCTGGGCGATGTGAAGCTGGGCGCGTGCGGGCTCGGCATCCTCGCCTACGTCGAGGCGGAGCGCGCCGGCGTCGTCCTCTCCGAGTCCGATCGCGCGCTCGTCACCGGTCTCGGTCACGGCATCCTCGCGATGCAGAAGCCCGACGGCGAGCTGATCTCGTATCTCACCGTCGCGGGGCGCCCGCCGAACCCGCGGCGCTCCGTCTACTACCCGGGCGAAGCGATCCTCGCGCTCGTCGAGCTCTACAACCGCGACGGAAACCGCATCTGGCTCGACGGGGCCATGCGTGCCGCCGATTTCCAGATCGGGCCGCGTTGGAAATACGCGGGCATCGAGGTCTTCACGCCGCCCGACGCGTGGCTCACCCAGGCACTCGAGAAGCTGTGGATCGCGACGAAGGAGGATCGCTACCGCGACTACACCTACAAGCTCGGCGACGAGCTGCTGCGCACGACGTTCCCGCCGCACGCGAACGTGCCGCCCGATTTTCGCGGCGCGACGTTCACGGGCAAGGTCGTGCGCGCTACGCCGACCGCGAGTCGCAACGAAGCCGTCGTCGCGGCCGCGCGGCTCGCCTTCGCGGCGGGCGACACCGAGCGCGGGAAGCGCTACCTCGAGGGTGCGCAGGCCGCGGCGTGGTTTGGCATCGCGCAGCAGTTCCGCGCGGAGAACGTCCACTTCGTGCACTCGCCCGAGAAGGCGCTCGGCGGCATTCGCGAGTCGATCACCGACAACAGCGTCCGCATCGACGGCGTGCAACACGCGGTCAGCGGATTCCTCGGGCTCGCCGACATGATGGACCCGCGCCCGAAAGTCACCGGTACGAACGGAGGCCCGTCGTGAAACCCGTCGCCGTTCGTAGCGATGTGCTCCTCGCGATCCTCGTCGTGGGGTGCGCGATCTCCGGCCTGTGCCTGTATTACTTCGGCTGGGGCATGTTCTTCATGCAGGACCTCTGGGACGTCTCGCTCTACGTGCGCTATCTCGTCGGCGGACTTGCCGCCGCGATCGCCGCCTTTGTCGCGAGCGAGCTGCTGCGGCGCCGCTTCAAGGAAACGGCGTCCGGCGCGTCCGGCAGCACGCTCCTCTTCGTCGCGCGCGCGATGCTCGTGGTCCAGGTCCTCGTCTTCCTCTACTGCAACGTCGGACTCACGCGCACCGTGTGGGTGTCCATCATCCGGCGCGCCGCGACGTACGGGATGGCGCGGGACCTGCCGCCTCCACCTCCTGCTGCGCCGCCCGTCGATTAGTGCAGACCGGTCGGCTTCTTGAGCTTCGCGGCCTGCTTCCGCCGCTCTTCTTCCAGCTCCGCGTCGACCATCTTCTCGGCGCGCTCCATCGAGATGCGGTCCTTCTCGTATTCGTCGATGGTCGCCGCGAGCTCGTCGACGGACGACGCGAGATCGTCGCGTGAGCCCTGCGCGATGCCGAGCCCGATCACCTGCGAGTGGATGCGTCGCGTGATCTGGTAGATCCGCTCGAACGCGGACGACAGCTCGTCGCGCGTCTTCCGCACGGCGACGATGTTCTCGACGTGGCGCTCGGCCTCCATGAGCGCGGCCGCGAGATTCGCTTTCGCCGTGTCGCTGGACCTCTCGACCTCTCCCGTCAGCCGCGCGACTTCCGCCTCCGCCGCTTCCTTCGAGTATTGCGGCGTCGCGAGCACGAGCTCGGCCTGCTCGATGCGGAGCTCCACTTTCCGGATGCCGTCGAGCAGCTCGCCGAGACGCGCGACGTCCCCCGCGACGCCGGCCACGCCGGCGGACTTCTTGATCTCGTCGTGGAGGATCTCCACCTCGGCGAGGCGCCGCCGCTTCTCCGCGGCGAGCGAGGACGGCGGACCGAAGAGCCGCCGCCACGTGTAGATGCTGCTGGCGATGACGATGCCGCCGATCAGCACCTCGTCGATTCCTGGGAGCGGATCGGGGACGCGGAAGTCGGCAAGCCAGAACGCGAGGACGCCGAGGTTGATGAGCCCGACGCCCCAGAGAGGGAACGAGTCGAGTCGGCGGCGGATGCTCGCCAGCGCGCCTTTCATCGCCGCCTCGCTAGAAGTTCACGTCGAAGGTCTGCTTCGAAAATGCGCCCGCGCTGTCCGTCACGACGATCGTGACCTTCTGGCCGGACGACGCCTTGCCCGCGACGGCGTCGAACCGGAGCGTGCCATCACTCTCGAGCGCGAACCCGGCGACGGGCGCCTCGAGGCTCCACTTGAAGCGCTCCGTCGAATCGTTGCTGTCGGCATCCGTGACCACGGCCTTGTAGCCGTTGAGCGAACCGGTGGGACGCGAGGTGATCGACGGCGTCGAGTTGCGGATCATGATGGAGGCGCGAGCGGGTTGTCCGATGGTCCCCCTCGTGTCGCGCGGCGTCGCTTCGGCTTCGATCTTGTCGTGCTTCTTCCAGCGGCCAGGGCGCAGGGTGTCCGACAGCTCGCTCGAAAGCTCGACGCCGTTGATGAACCACTTCCAGTCCACCGACACGCCGTCGCCGTCGGGATCCTCGGTGGTGGCGGAGGCGGTGATCGAGTCCGTCACCGACGGATAGCCGTCGGCCTGCGGCGGACGAAAGCTGACGAGGGAAACGCTCGGCGCTGCCGAGGAGCCCGGCCTCTTCGTCGCCGACGCATTGGCCGACGCGGCAACGACGGGTGTCCCGCCGCCTCCGCCGAGGGCCTCCGGCTGCGAGGTGCCGCTCGAACAACCGGCAGCGAGAGGAAGCAGGGCGGCGATCGCGAAGGAGGAGGCGGTGCGTTTCACGGCCGAATCGTATCACCGGCTGCCGGAACGCGAGCGGAGGGAAGGACCACCATGACCTCGCATCCCGCAGCCGCGAGGAATCCCGCCGCACGGAAGAGCTGGTCGGGGGCCGCGCTCCCGTGGAGCCCGATCGCGGTTCCCGGCTCGCAGCGCCCGTCGGCGAGCGCCTGCCGCGCGTCCTCCGCGCGCACGCGCCCGGCGGGAACGACGAGCTGCCCATCGGTTCCCAGCGTGAGCAGGCGCAGTGGCGGCGGCGCGCTGCGCGTCTCGCGCGGCTCTGGCGTGCCGGACGCCGGCGATGGACGCACACGCGCCGACACGAGCCAGCCGCGCGCGAGCGCCTCGTCCGCGACCGCGACGAGAGCCGCGAGTCCTTGCGGAGTGGGTGCGGAGACGGCGGTGACCCACACGCGCGTGTCGCCGGACGGCGGGAGCTTCTTCGCGTCGCGGATGCGCTTCCCGTCGACCTCGATCCGCCCGTCCTCGGCGATGCGCACCGAAAGCATCCCGCGCGTGACCTTGGCGCCGTCCTTCGAAGGATTCGTCTCCGTCGTCCCGCGTGGCGCGCATGCGATAGCGGCCGCGACCAGCGCTGCCGCCGCCACGAGCGCGAGCGGCCGGACCCTCATGTCGTCGACGAGCGGCGGAACTCGAGCTGCCGCAGCGGACCCGGATTTGCGCCGAGGAACGCACGGCGCGAGCGCGCCACCGTCTCGATGCGCTCCTCCGCCATCCGGTCGGCGGCCGCATTCGTCGGGATGTCGCTCTTCTTCGCGATCGCGAACGTGCGGAGCAGGTTGTAGTAGATGCCGCGAGTCATGCGGAGAGCGCGGTCTCGGTCGTAGCCTTCGAGCTCGTTGTAGACGTTGATCAGGCCGCCCGCGTTGATCACGTAGTCGGGCGCGTAGAGGATGCCCTTCTTGCGGAGCGCTTCGCCGTGGCGGTCTTCCTTGAGCTGGTTGTTCGCACCGCCGGCGATGATCTTGAACGTGAACTTGGGCAGCGTGTCGTCGTTGACGATCGCGCCCATCGCGCACGGCGCGAAGACTTCCGTGTTCACCGCGAAGATCTCGTCGGGCTTCACGATCTCGACGACCTTGTGGTCCTTCGCGATCTTCTCGCAACGCTCGTGATCAATGTCGGTCGCGACCACCTTCGCGCCCTCGTCGAGCAGGTGCTTGAGCAGGTTGTAGCCGACGTTGCCGAGACCCTGGATCGCGACGGTCACGCCCTTGAGGTCGTCCGTGCCGCGCGTTTCGTGGATGCACGCCTTGATGCCCTGGAGCACGCCGTACGCCGTCACCGGGGACGGATCGCCCGAGCCGCCGTGCGCCTGGGTGACGCCCGTGACGTAGCGCGTCTCCATGTAGACGTATTCCATGTCGTTGACGTCGGTGCCGACGTCTTCGGCCGTGATGTAGCGGCCGTTGAGGCTCTCGACGAAGCGGCCGAACGCGCGGAAGAGGCCTTCCGATTTCGCCGTTTTCGAATCGCCGACGATGACCGCCTTGCCGCCGCCGAGATTCAGGCCGGCCGCGGCTGCCTTGTAGGTCATGCCTCGGGAGAGCCGCAGGCAGTCCTCGATCGCTTCGAGGTCGTTGCCGTAGGTCCACATCCGGCACCCGCCGAGAGCGGGCCCGAGCGTGGTGTTGTGGATCGCGACGATCGCGCGAAGGCCCAGGTCCTTGTTGGTGAAGAGAGCGAGCTGCTCGTGGCCGTACTTCTCGAGGTTCTTGAAGACTTCGAGCGCCATAGGGCGGGCACTCTAACAACCGGCATTCCGCGAGGTAAAGCCCTCGCTCGTGGCCCGCTTGCGAGCGCGGCGCCAGGCCGCAACAGGAGAGGCATGAAAGAGTTCAAGTGCAGCGACGCGGGTCACGCCTGCGATTGGAAGGCGCGCGGAGACAACGACGCCGACATCATCAACAAGGCAAAGGAGCACGGGAAGCAGCAGCACGGCCTGAACGACGTGAAGGACGAGCAGATCCAGCCGCTCATCCACGACATCGCGTAGGGGTCAGCTCGAGGTCGTCGTCGTCGCCGGAGTCGCGGCGGGGTCGACGAGCTCGAACCCCTGGCCGTCCCACGCGAGCCGTCCCGCGGCGGCATCGATGAAACCTCGATGCGAGCCGAGAGCGTTCTTCGCGACCACGGTCGCGCCGTCGCACCGATAACGTCCCGCTTCGGACACGCCGGCCTGATCGACGACGTAGCCGCCGTTCGCGAACGCAATCGTCCACCGGCTCCGCGGAAGGAACTCCCCCTCGCGCGGCTGCGAGGCGATCTCGTCCACCGAGCGGTACGTCTTGCCGTCGAGACATTGGAGCGAAGCGATTTCGGGGGAGGGCGCAGGCGTGGCCGCTGCCTCCGGCGTCTGACCCGGAGGCTGCAGCATCGCGATGCCGAGGCCGATGATCGCGAGAACGATCAGCCCGAACCACACCATCTTGGTCGGGTCGAACGGGTTCTCGTGCTGGTTCACGTCAGAACCCGAGCTTCTTCGCGACTTCCTTCGCCGCGTCCATGTTCTGCACGTGCGCGAGCTGGCTGAGAAGGAACGTGCGAACGAGCTCGTCTTCGCGCGCCAGCTCGCCTTCGGTCAGGCCGAGCGCGAGCGCCGCTTCCTTGATCCAGGCCTTCTCCTTCGCGGAGACGTCGCCATCGGCCCACGCGAGGAGCAGGGCGGTCTTCACGAACACGCGCTTCAGCTCGACGGTGCCGAGCGCCTGGGCCAGGTCCTTGCTGGAGATGTCGCTGAGCTTCTCGACGACGTTGAGGTCGACCTCGGCGTCGTCGCCTACCGCGTCCATCCAGAGCGACTTGATGAGGATGCCTTCGCGCTCCTCGTGTCCGTCCACGCGGGAAAGGGTGTAGAGCCCGCGAGCGATGACCGCCGCGTTCTCCTTGCTCACGTTCACCTGGCCAAGAATGTCCATCGAAGTCTCCTCGTGAATCGAAAGGGCGGGCTTTGGTATATCACCGGGAACTACCGGCGGTTGCCGAGCTTCATGCGCATGAGCTCCAGGCGCTCCGAAAGCTGGTCGGCCGTCAGCGCGGCGTATTTCGCGGGCAACATGCTGCGGTTCGACGCCTCGTAGACCGCGAGCAGTTCCATGAACTCGATCATCTGCACGTCGCGCGAGGGGAGGTAGTCGGCGACCGCGCGTTTCATGTCGTCGATCGAGATCTTGCGTGCGCGATCCGCCGAGTCCGCGAGCGACGCCGCCAGCATCACGCAACCCTCGAGGTCGGCGCTGGAGTAGTTCACGAGCTTCGTGGAGATCTCCGCGCGATGCGGCTTCAGCTCGAACGTCGCCTCCAGCTTGTGCCTCTTGATCAGCGCCGAGAGGATCGGCTCCACCTCTTCCGCGGTCTGTGCGTAGAAGAAGGGGATCTTCCGGTCGACGCGCCCGGTGCGCTTGATGTCGGTGTCGAGCTTGTCGGGCCGGTTGGTCATGAGCACGAAGAGAACGCGGCCGCGATTCTTCGAGTCCGCCATGAACTCCTTGAGCCGGGCGATGACGCGGCTCTCGGTGCCGCCGTCGGAGCCGCCGTCGTTGCCCGAGAGCGCGCGGTCCACCTCGTCGATGATGACGATGACCTGGCCCATCGCACCGACGACCGCGAGGATGCGCTCGAGGTTGGACTCGGTGGCGCCCACCCACTTCGAGCGGAACGAGCCGAACTTCACGCAGGTGAGGCCCGACTCCTTGACGAACGCTTCGGCGACGAACGTCTTGCCGGTGCCCATCGGTCCGACGAACAGGAAGCCCATCGGCACGTGCGACGTGTTGCCCTGGCGGATGTCGCGGGCGACGCGCGTGAGCTCTCGCTTCACCTCCTCCATGCCGCCGACGGCCTCGAACCCGTGTTTCGGCGTGACGAACTCCAGGATGCCGGAGCACTCGCGCTCGATGATCTCGCGCTTGTGGCGCGCGACCATCTCCTCCATCTCGGGCGTGATGCCGCCGCCCTTCGGCAGCGCCGTCTTCGGCGCGACCATGTCGCGGATCTCCTCGGGCTGCATGCCCTTGGTGACGCGCGCGAGTCCTTCGACGCGCTCGGGCGTCGCTTCCACGCCGAGCAGCTGGGTGATGAGCTGCTTGCGCTCGTCGACGTCGAGCTCGTCGTCCTCGGGCCGCAGGATCTGGCGGATCTGGACGAGCTTGAGGCCGGCGGTCGTCTCGGCGAGCTTCTCGACGGAAGCCGCCTCGAAGTCGGGCATGACGTGGCGGATGAACGCCTTGCGCTCCTCGGTCTCCGGCAGCGGCACACGCACCGTCGCGACGCGGGCGTTGCTCACCAGTCGCGGGTGCAGCTCGGAGAGGTTCTCCGTCATCAACACGATGAGGTTGTCGCTGTTGTCGAGAGCGGGGAGCGACGCCCACCGGTGCAGCGTGATCAGCGTGGCGCGATCGACGTCGCCGAACATCGAGAGATCGGCGGCAGGGCACAGCGTCTCCGCGTATTCGAGGATCAGCGCGAAGCGATCTTCGGTCATGAGCGCGCGTTCGAGGATCGGGAACACCTTCTCGCGAGAGCGTGCGAGCAGGAGCTCGTCGACGCCCGGGAATTTCTCCTTGCGCTTCGCGAAGCGGACACCGGTCGCGGTGTTGTAGAGCGCGATCGTGTCCTTGTTCCCCTCGAACATCACCGTGCAGAGGAACTCGTCCACCATCAGCGCCTCGCCCGCATGAAACACGAGGTCGTGCACGTTGCCGTGGATGATGAATTGGCTCGCTTCACCGCGAAGGTAGCGGCGGCGGAGCTCCTCGGCCCAGGCCGGGAGCGGCACGCGCGACTTCTCGGCGGCAGCGTCCTTGCCGGTGGGCTTCTTGGGTTCGGCGGCGGTCTTCGTGGCCACGGTCTCTCTCTCCCTGCTCAAGTCGTCGTGACGGTGCCGGATCCAAGGAGCCGGTCGGCTTCGCGCGCGGTCTCGCGAACCGCGTCGACGCCGTCGATGAGCTCGTCGAGCTGTCCGGACAATTCGTCGGGGCTCCGCATCGAGACGATCTGGTCGGCCAGCAGCCCGAAGCTGTTCTCGATCAGGTCGAGCTGTCCGCCTGCGCGATCGGTGAATTCCTTGATCTCGCGCAACCGCTCGAGCCGGGTCATCACGATCTGCAGGTTCTTCTTCGCGAGATCCGCGGTGGCGGGCGAGCCCGACTGTGCTTCCTTCTCGTAGCCGCGCGACAGCCGCTCGACTTCGGCGACGTCTTCGCGATCGAGGTATTCGCGATACCGCGCGGAGGACGACGCGAGGTCGATGAACGAGTCCACGAGCATGTCGAGCTTCGCGAGCTCGCGGCGCAGGAGCTCGCCTTCGAAGCTCGGGTTCTCGCCCGCGAGGCGGGCGATCTCCGCGCGCTTCGTGAGGAGCGCCTGGCAGCGCACCTGGTCCGCACGAGACAGCGCACGCAGGACGAGGTCGCGTTTCTTCTTCGCGGTCTCGGCGTCCTCCGCGTCCATCATGTGGTCGAGCGCCTTCTGCACCGGCCAGAGGTCGGGCGCGTACAGCATGAACAGCGTCTCGAGCCCCGCGCCGACCAGCGGGATCCAGATCTGGCGGGTGAGCACGCCCGCGATCGCACACCCCGCCAGGAAGGTGTAGTTGAAGTAGTTGTTGAACAGACGCTTCGCGTAGACGCGCGTCGTTCTCTTCGGGCGGGGGTCGAAAGCCATCGGTTTGGAAACGAATCGGGGCCGCTCCCCGCGGCAGGCCGCGCGCTTCGCGCGTAAAGGAAGGGCTCACGCATGTGGCTGGCTACGCCGCGCGCGTCCCTGCCGTAGGACTCCTTACATCGTCTTGGTGGCTTTTGCGGCCTTCGCGACCTTGAGCTTCTCCCACTCGTCGTTGGCGGTGACCTCGCCCGACGCGTTGCGGAGCTTGTTGAGGCGGGCGTCGAGGTCGTTGTCCTTCAGCTCGTCGCCGAGGTTCGCCTGCGCGACCGTGTTCTTGATGTGCTCGCGGACGTTGTCGAGCGCCTTCACTTCGGCGTCGACCGAGAGGCCGTCCAGCTGCTCCTGGATCTTCACGCGCGCCTGCGCACTGGCCATCTTGGCGAGCATGCGGTCCTTCTCGGCCTTCAGCTTGCCGATCTCGGACTGCACCTGCACGAGGCTCGCTTTCGCGGTCTCGGCATCCTTCACGGCCTGCGAGAGCTCCCCTTCGAGCTCGGCGATCTCCGTGTTGAGGGAGTTCTGCTTCTGGATGAGGACGACGCCGAGGTCGCGCTGATCCGTGTTCACGGCCGTCGCGAGGTCCTTCTCGACCTGCTTGATCTCGATACGCGCCTTCTCCAGGCGCGCCGTGACGTCCTCACGCCGCCGGATGATGGCGGCGGTCGCCTTCTTGAGCTGTGTGTATTTGACCACCATCGAGTTGATGGCGTTTTCGTACGCGATCTCGGGATGTTTCTGCTCGACGCCCGAGATCCAGATGCTCAGGAACCCGCGCCAGAGATTCGCAACTCGCGAAAAGAATCCACCTTCTGCCACGGCCAATCCTCCCTTACGGGCGCGGAAAACCCCGCGCTGGGCGGATATTACGACCGAATCCAGGGGTGGCGGCAAGAACCATCGCCGGAGTGCCGTCGCCTCCCGCGATCACCGGCGCGAGCACTCGCGCTCCGGTCGGGACCCGAGACGGCGGTGAAATCTCCCTACCGGTGGAGGATTCCGGCGAGAGCGGCCATGCGGACGAGCCCCGCGGCCGAACGCACGCCGAGCTTCTTGTGCACCGCGAGCCGGTGCGTCTCGACCGTCTTCACCGAGATCCCGAGCTCGTGGGCGATCTCCGCGTTCGACTTGTTCTCCGCGGCGAGCTCGAAGACCTGCCGTTCCCGGCGAGACAAACGGTCCAGAGGACTCGAGGACACATTCTGGATCCGCCGGTTGTATTCGACGAGCGTCGCGCGCGGGATCGAGGGCGCGAGATACATCTTTCCCTCGGAGGTGCGGTGGATGGCCTCGACGATTTCCTCGAACGACTGCGCTTTGAGGGCGAATCCGGTCGCGCCCGCGAGGAAGGCCTGCACCACGAACTCTTCACCGGAATGCATGGTGAGGATGAGCACGCGCGTCGCGGGATCCTGCTTCAGCAGTGCCCGCGTCGCGTCGATCCCCGACGTGCCCGGCATCGAGAGATCCATGGTCACGACGTCGGCGTGGGTATTCGCGGCCGCGTCCACGGCATCGCGGGTGGAGCCGGCCTGCCAGACGATTTCCATGCCCGCTCGCTCGAGGAGCGCGCTCAGTCCCTGACGGAAGAGGTTGTGGTCATCGACCAGGGCGAGACGAAGGGCCCGTTTCGTCATGGCGCGTCCATCCGACCACCTCGATCATGGCCCACGCGATCGGCCGAAGCTACACGTAACCCTTGCATCAGCGTACGATGACCACCATGGAGGATCCCCACGCCTCGCTGCTCCTGAAGTATCGGGAGCTCAGCGAGAAACACGAGCGGCTGGTGAAGCGCCTCGAGGCGCAGACCGAGGACCGGCTCGTCATCTCGCGGCTCGCGCGTCTCCTGACCGCCTCGAAAATGTTTGCGTTCGGCGTGTTCGAGGAGAGCGCGCTCGTGTCGTCGAACCCGGCGTGGCGCGCACTCGGAGATGTTCCGGGCTCCCGGGACTGGCGCCTCTTCGAGGACGCCACCATCGTGTTTCCGTCGTTGAACGAGGCGGTCCTCGCGATCTCCGCGAAACCGGTCGCGGCCTGGCTGCAGCTGGTGCGGGTCGCCGACGGCTATCGAATCCGTCTCCGGATGGAGCGGGTCGACGAGGAGGATGGGAGGTCCACGTTCCTGGTGGCAGCCATCGACGAGCGTGCGGCGTCCGTCGCCATGCACCGGGCGCGGAATCACCTCGCGGCGGCGATGTTGCAAATGCGGCTCCTTCGCGACGACGTCGACTCCGGGAAGGGTGTTTCGCATCGGGCGGCCTCGATCTCGGAGCTGCTGACGTTGGCCTCGGCGGCGCTCGAACCCGGCGCCGTCCCGGCGGTACCCGCCGCTTCCGAATAGAGGAGGGGGCTCCGCCGCGTGACGGAGCCCCCTGAAAGACAACGGAGAGGGAGGAGCCTTTCCGTGCGCACTGCTGAGGTGTTTTTCGGCGACCTCCAGGGTGAGAGTGGGTGCTGCGAGAGTCACGATGCGTGTCCCCGCGCCGTCCGCAACGGTCATCCGTCGTGACCGATAAGGTCGCGACCTGAATCCACGGTTCGTGGAAGCCTGACCGTGAAGATCGTGCCGGCATCCGTCGACGTCACGGCGACGCTGCCGCCGTGGCCTTCCGCGATCTGTTTCACGATGTAGAGGCCCAGGCCGACGCTGCGCTGACTCGCATCACCCGTGGTCGCCCGCTGGAACGGTTCGAAGAGGATCGGCAGTTTCCCGGGCGCGATCGGCGTGCCGTGGTTGTGCACGGAGATCGACGCGATGCCGGGCTCCGCGCGAGTCGTGACCCGAACGGCACGTCCGGGTGAGAGGGGCCGGCGTTATCGATGGAGCATCCCCGAGAGCGCCGCCAGGCGAATGAGATCGGCCGCCGAGTGCGCCCCAAGCTTCCGGTGAACCGCGACCCGGTGCGCCTCGACCGTCTTGACGGCGATACCGAGCTCGGCCGCGATCTCGCGGTTCGACGTGTTCTGGGCCGCGAGGTCGAAGACCTGTCGCTCGCGTGGAGACAGCGCGTCCAAAGGGTTCTCCGACAACTTCCGGATGCGACGGTTGTAGGCGTCCAGCGTGGAGCGCGGAATCGATTCCGCCAGGTAGAGCCGGCCCAAAGCGGTCAGGCGGATGGCCTTCACGATGTCGTCGATCGTCTCCGTCTTGAGCGCGAAGCCGGTCGCGCCGGCCAGGAACGCCTGCACCACGAGCTCCTCGCCCGAATGCATGGTGAGAACGAGGATGCGCGTGGCCGGGTTTCGTTTGACGAAAGATCGCGTCGCCTCGATTCCCGACGTCCCCGGCATCGAGACATCCATGATGATCACGTCGGCGTGGGAGTTTTTCCCGGCCTCTTCCGCATCGCGCGTGGTGCCCGCTTCCCAGGCGATCTCGAACTCGGTTCCCTCGAGGAGCTCCGCGAGCCCGCGCCGGAAGAGGCTGTGGTCGTCGACGAGTCCGAGCCGAAGGCGGCCGCTCATGGCCGTTTCTGCTCGAACGCCGCCAGCGCGCGCGCCTTTTCCTCCGCGGCGCCGGAGCCTGTCAGCGTCAGCGTGAGCGCCCCGCGCACGTGGACCTCACGATTCGTCGCCCCGGCGAATTTTTTCAGCGAAACGGAGCGACCGGCGCGAGCGGCGACGGCGTCGGGATATTCGCAGACCGCGACGGCCAGCCCGGAGCCGGTTCTTCCGCCGATGCAATACGTTGCTTTCACGGAAGTCCCGAGGTACTGCTGCGGCTGCGCGATTTTGACGCCGGCAGCTTCGAGCGCGGTGAGGACGCCCTCGGCACGCGCCGCGCCGCCCGTGGGGCGGGCGGCGTGTTCGGCACCGAGGCGCGCGGCCAATCCCGCCTGTGACGTCTGCGTCATACGGAATCCCGTCGGTACGGGACTCGCGGCCGGCTGTTCTCGTTGGCGCTCCGGGCGTCGATCGCATCCGGTCCCGATCAGTGCCACCAGAACCGACGCTGCAAGCAAACCCTTCATCGCCATGGAACCAATGGTGGGCCTCCTCTGCCCGGCGACAACGTCCAGTCAGGCCCGGACCTGAGCTCCGGATGCTTCGGGCTTGAACGCGCGGATACCGGCTGCAGATCGGAGAGCATTGGCCCGGCGCATCATCATGATCTTGGGTTTGCTCAGCGTTGCGGCGATGCTGGTTGCTTCCCTGTTCGGTCGATCGGTCACCACCGGGCAGGCGCGGACGCTCGACATCCGAGACGACGAGCGGATCCTGGCGAGGGTGAGCGCGCTCAGCGCCGAGGAGCGCGCCGAACGATCGACGCTTCGCGGCGCCGAACGCGATCTCGACTCGGCGCTTCGTGTCGCGCGCGCAAACGTCGAGGAAGCGAGGCTTCGCTCGGATCCTCGCTACCTCGGGCGAGCCCAGGGGGTGCTCTCGCCGTGGTGGGACGCGGCGGAGCCACCCCACGAAGTTCTCGTCCTCCGCGCGACGATTCGCCAGAGCCAGCACGATTTCGACGGAGCGATCGCCGATCTGGGAATCGCGCTGAAACGAGTGCCTGACGACCCGCAGGCGCTGCTCATCCAGTCGAGTCTCTTTCTTCTGCGCGGCGACTACGAAAAGGCCCGGATCGGCTGCGAGCAGCTCCGGCCGCACGCCGAGCCCCTCGTGTTCAC
>Ga0163152_10004503_pt1 | contig 17196 bp, 17 predicted proteins | sample OliLakLV19MP8IB2_FD_148635 | JGI IMG/M metagenome (GOLD analysis project Ga0163152, IMG submission 148635) | Freshwater microbial mat bacterial communities from Lake Vanda, McMurdo Dry Valleys, Antarctica - Oligotrophic Lake LV.19.MP8.IB-2 | ecosystem: Environmental > Aquatic > Freshwater >... | reverse complement strand
TCTTAGCTCCTATCGTCGTCCTGGGCGCGCTCTTCGAGGCGCAGATAGCCGACCTGGTGGCTCACCAGTTGACCCCGGTCGTCAGCGATGGGCGCATCCTTCCTGCCTTGGCACAAGCAGCCAGTTCGCATCCGTCCCCCTACCCGATTCACCTCAAGATCGAAACCGGCATGGGGCGGTTGGGGCTTTCTCCGGACGAATTACGCCCGCTCCTCGACAGCCCTCTCTTGCAGAGTGCGCTTCACGTCGAGGGCCTGATGACCCACCTTGCCGACGCAGACGGAACAGATACCGCTTTTACGGAACGACAACTTGGCGCATTTCACGCCATCCTGGAGCAGGTCCGGCAACGTGGTCTCACCGTTCCGTTGGTGCATACGGCCAACAGTGCCGCCATCGTCAGATTTCCCGAAGCGCACTTTTCGCTTGTGCGCCCCGGCATCATGCTGTACGGGTATCACACCTTGCCAACCTCAGTCCCCGCGCCTGATCTCACACCAGTCCTCTCGCTCCGATCTACCATCGTTCAGCTACGAACCATTCCACGAGGCGGAACGGTCAGCTACAACGGGACATTTATCGCAACCAGACCGACACGGATCGCGGTACTGCCAATCGGCTACGCTGACGGCTATAGTCGGCGACTCTCCAATCGCGGATCGGTGTTGATTCAAGGTCGTCGCGCCCCGATCGTCGGTCTGGTGTGCATGGACATGACCATGGTGGATGTCACCGACATCGCACCGGTACTGGTAGGCGAGACCGTCACGCTGATCGGGCAACAAGGAGGAGCATGCATCTGGGCTGATGAAGTGGCTGCCTGGATTGGCACGATCCCCTACGAAGTCCTCTGCGGGATCGGTTCCCGCGTTCCGCGGCTGTATGAATCCACCTGACGCATCGCTTGTCGCGTGCGAGACGAGCGGGGCAAGGTAGCGATCCAATCTATCTCCGCCTCGTCTCTCTTGCCTGCCGCGCCACTCTCGTCAGTCCCGCCCATCTTGCAAATCAGGCTAGTAGATCATTCGAATCGACACACTTCCGGTGTGCAGCGTCGTACGATAGATTCCGTTGACGGTCGGGTTGCGATTGCCAAGCACCGTGCGGTCCTCATAGAGCCCCGCTTGATAGGAGAGATCGAGTCCAATCGCCTTAGGCTTCAGCGATCCCACACCAAAATCTCCACATCGTATCAGGCCCAAAAACGATCCTCGCTCCTTACACAAGAATCCAACCCCTCCCCCCACGACATGAAGATCCGAAGAGGGAATCCCTGGATCGTAGGTTAAATCAGGCATCTGCTGTTGTTGGTTGGTATAGCCAGCTCGCAGCGCCACTTCCCAGTTCGGGAGCGACTCAAGCGCCAGCCACTTATATTCGGTGCCGAGCATCACCGCATAGGTACTTTTCCAATTCTGCGGCTGCGGAATCGTCGTACCGTTCGCCAATGTCACATCTAGGTTTCGAACAGACTTCCAGCCCGCATAGTCGACGTCCAGCTCCAACTTCCATTCTCGCTCCTGAGTGCGAACCGGCCAAAGAGCAATAGCTCCGGTCATCACTTGCGGCAACACCAACGTCGCCTTGGCATCAGACACCTTGGCGCCATTTGCCAGCAAGGCTCCGCTCAAATGAAGCGTGGCCTGACTACGGTAGACAATGCCGATGTTCGCAGTCGGCTTCCCGTCGGCGTTGCGCAATGCTGTATACAGGAGGCTGGCATTGAAACCAGCTGCGGTATCCTTGCCGGACAGCTCCACCTTCGAGCCGGCAGGAATCCCAAGCCCCCCAGGCCAGACAGACTGTTTCTCAACCTGACCTTCGCCAACGAGTCCGCTGAATGTATAGATATCCGCACCCAGCCCGAGCGAGAGGTTCTCCGTCGCCTTATAGGCAAGAGTCGGCTTGATATCCAGAAGCGGCAACGTATTGAACGTGGTGGCCGTCCTGAACGGCCCATCATTCGGCCAGCGCGTCAGAGAGCCGAACGGCACCGTAAGCCCGATCCCGATGGTGAGATCGCCCAGGGTCGTCACCCCGAGGTCCTTCAGATTCGCCGTGATGAACGTGTGGCCGGGAGGAGGCCAGGCGGCACTCCCATTCCGGTCCCCACGAGCATTCGCGCCTGTCAGACTGGTAAAATTCGTCGATCCACCTGAAATAAGGGCCCCTCCCATGACCTGAACTCCCTGCAGTTGGGTCATCCCTGCGGGATTGTAGTGCACGGCCGAGGGGTCGTCGGCTTGGGCCGCATAGGCATTACTCATCGCAGAGGCAGCGGTTCCCTGGCCTTGAATTCGCGGCACCTGTGCCCACGCCTCCCACTGCAGGCCAACCCAACAAAACCCTGCCAAAAGCAGCACGAGCATCCACATCCGTCGCACTGATCCCGTCCTGTTCCACTCGCCCCATCCTCTTCTCATCAACATCATCCCTCTCTCACTCACCTGGAGCTACTTCCCCCACCGCAGAATCTGACGACCGCCGTTCCGAGGGACGAAACCAGCAGTCAACGATCCGCTGCAGCTCATCGATATCGAACGGCTTCAACACATAGGCCTGCGCCCCCATGCCGATCGCGCGAACCGCCAACTCCTTGGATCCTGACGCCGTCACCATCACAATTGGAATCTGCTGATCCCAGCGCCGAATCTGCCTGAGCACATCCATCCCGTCCATAGAGGGAATGCCAATATCCAGGATCATGCCCTCGAACGACCCGGCACGCACGGTTTCCAACGCTCGGACTCCATCCACTTCCACATGGACACGATAGCCCATGGCTCGCAAACGATCTTGTAAGAGCTGACGAATATCCGGATCATCCTCAACAATCAAAATACGAGGCGCTTCAGATGATGTCCTATTGAGCGGGACCGTGATGGTGGGAAGTAACGGGATCGTAAACGATAGCTCCGCTCCCTGCCCCGGCTCACTCTGCGCGACGATCGTGCCCCCATGTAACTCCACCAACGTTCGCACGATCGACAAGCCCAGGCCAAGCCCGTTCGTTCCGGTCCGGGCCTGTTTAATACGAAAGAACGGATCGAACACCTGATCGAGGAACTCTGGCGCGATACCAAGACCGGTATCGCGCACGGAGACTCCGGCGAGCATCTGGTTTTCCTGCCTCACCGTCACCAGAATACTGCCGCCATCCGGGGTAAACTTCACGGCATTCTGAACTAAGTTCGTGACGATCTGGATCAGGCGATCGCGATCCGCCAAGACCATGAGTGGAACAGGAGGAACGACCGTCTCCAAGGTCTGCCGTTTAGCCTGGGCCAACAGGCGCAATTGCTCGACCGCATCTCCGACACAGTGCCCCACATCAATCTCGCCAGGCACGAGATCCAACCGCCCGGATTGAATCTTCGTGCGATCCAGCAGATCCTCGATCATACGGATCAATCGGTCTGAATTGTCCAACATCCGTGACAAATACCGCTGCTGTTTCTCATTCAGCGGCCCCGTCAATCCGTCCAATAGGTTCTGTAGAAACCCCTTGATCGAGGTCAACGGCGTCTTCAGTTCATGCGAGACATGCGAAAGGAATTGAGACCGCAACCGATCTGCCTGCTCCAGCTCAGCCGTGCGTTCACGGACCTTGGATTCAAGTCCTAGGTTCAGCTCTTCGATTTGTTCATACGCGGAGGCATTGTCCAATGCGATCGCGACTTGATTGGCAACCGTTATCATCAACTCAAGATCGTCCTGCGTCAGACTGTGCTCCTGCACACGATCGACCGTCAGACTTCCAATAATCCGATCTTTGGCTTTTAACGGGACGACGATCAACGCCTTCGCCTGCGTTAGCAAGGCCAGCTGTTGGTTTAACGGGTGAATGCTATCCCACACCGCCTGCAGATCCCCGATCAACAACGGCTGGCCTTGCAGGAGCACGATGCCTTCCGGGCTCATGGGATCGGTGACAGGAATCTCACGCGCGCGCACAAACGCCTGAATCTCAGGAGACACGCCGAAGGCCCGCGCATCCTTAACGACTTGTCGGACCGGGTCGTAGAACGAAACCATGACCCGATCGTACTGGAGGTCACTGGTTAGGGTCTCCAGCACTTTCTGCATCAACGCCTCTCGATCCAGCATCGAGCTGAAGAGCAATCCAGCCCGATGCAGGGCCGTCAACTGAGCCACTTTCCGGCGCAGCTCTACGCGGGTCTGCTCCTGCTCCAGGTAGGCTTCACGCAACTCTTCATGGCGCGACTCCACGACAGTGATCTGCTCACGAATCAGCGCCTCACGTTGCTGGCTCTCCAGGCGAAGATGACGATTGATCAACATCCCTGCAACCAATATTGGCACCAGTCCGAGCAAAATGACTTCACCGAGACTCGCGGAAGGGTTCATCGCACGAAATGACACGGCCAGCGTCAGGCCGACAACTATGCTCCAAATCGACCCCGTGACATGCCATCGTGATGGGGCGCTGCCCGCCGTCGCATGGTTTGGTGAGCGCTCTCTTTTCCGATCACGAGCACTAGTATCGGACGGAGTGACCTCAGGAAGCTCATGTGACTGGGATACTTCCGGCTGCGTATTCGGCAACGAGCCTCCTCCCTGACGCACCACCGTCTGCCAGACCCTGCGACCCCACATGCTCCGTTTCTCAGTCTGCCATCGAATAGCCCATTGACACCACTCGTGATCATCCGCAATACAGGAGAGTTCCGTGAGAGTGGCCGGTGGAAGGCCATGGACGCAAGCCGGTACCGCCGACAACACGCCTTGCGCCCCCTGACACATCAGCTGTGCGCATCGTCTTCGATAGGGACCAAACTGACGGAGGGTATGATCGGAAAACTTCATCGCCAACGTCGCACAGGCCGGTGCCGTCTCGACCACTCGAAATTCGATAGACCCGGACGCATACTTGTTCCCGAAGTAGGGAAACATCCCGTAAATCTGCGACATGGAAAACGGCCGGGCCAGCACCTGCATGATCGGAGAGGCTTTCTCCATCCCGCAGCGAAACACAAATCGTGGATCGCTGGAAATACGAAGACAGAACTCATACAGATAGGCCGTGAACTCGTACGAGTAGCTGTTCCAGGCGTTTCTCAAGAAATCCGGCGTCACGTGATAGACCGGATCTTTGATGCGCTGGTTCAACAGGCGGCACAATTCCTCAACCGCTTGATTCCCGGCTTCAGCTCCCCGCTCGCGAGACAGCGACGCCTCCAGGTACACCACGACGGCCCTGATACTCATCCCGCTCAAATCTCTGATGGTCTGTCCCTGCTCATCCAGTCCAAATGGACGGAACTCCATCACCTCCCGCTCAAGGATCGTGCGGTCCTTCGACAACAGCGTCATCCCCGATTGAGGGGGAGTCACCGCTTGCTCCGTGATGCCGAATTCCATGAATGGCTCCTCTCTGTGAGGACAAGCGGGATAAACACTGAGGGGATACAGGCATTCGTCCAACATTCCTGTTTCGGCAAGGCATCAATCCCAGCCCCCTCCTCAGTACGAAGAGGACACGGGGTACCTCAACAGGGGTTACCCCTTCACCGCCCGCTTCAGCTTCGATTCGATGCTGGTAACTTTGCTTATGAGTCGGCCCTTGGGACCTTTCCGATAGTCGACTTTAATCGTGCAGGAAATGCGGCCACAATCTTTTTTCATCCGCTCATAGCACTTTTTGACGACGCCAAAAACCTCATCCCACTCTCCTTCGAGCACCGTCCCCATCGGATTCAACCGGTAGTCCACTCCACTCTTATCGATAATATCGAGCGAGCGAGCGACATACTTGCCGACGCTCTCTCCCTTGCCCAACGGCGACATACTGAATTCCAATAACACCATGTTGTCGTCATGCTCCTTTGCGATGCCCGAGCCAGTAACCATCAGCTCTCAAACTTCGTCATCACTTCACGCTTCGCCCTTGATCCCCGGTACGACCGTGAGCTTCGCCCGTTCATCCAACCAAACCTTCGGATACTGGACCTTCCCTAATACGCGAAACCCGTCCAACGCCTCACGCAATAATGCCCGGCGTTTTTCGAACTCCGGCTCGTTCGCCTTAGTCTGTTCGCGAAGCTCACCGAGCCATTGCACAAAGGAGGCAAACTCCTCGTTGAAGATCCGTTCCATATCTTCCTTCATGAAACCTGACAAGGCCGGGGCCACTCCGCTCGTGCTGATCGCCACACGGAGATGGCCAGACGCCACGACCGCCGGCATCGTGACAGTTGAGGATTCGGGCTGGTCGACCGACCACAGTAAGAACTTCTTCTCCCGCGCCTTCGCGAACAGTGCTCGAGAAAAATCACGGTCTCCCCGCACCATATTCATCACCAAAATCGCACTTTCCAAATCGGTATCACGGAAATGGCGTCCACGGTGCACGACTTTCGCCGACGCGGCCAAATCCTTGAGCGTGTCGTTGAGCGACGGCGCCACAACAATCACTTTCGCCCCCGCCTCCAACAACCGCTGGGTTTTTTCCGCGGCCTCCTCATCTCCCCCGAGCACAAGCACCGGATACCCCTTCACATCCAGAGACAATGGAAAGCCAGAATTTGCAGCCATGATAGTTCCTCCCAATTCAATAATGGGGCGTATCATACAACACCATGTTTTGCAGCGTAAACCGTACCTTCCCATTTTCTACCGGCCCCCGCTATAATGCGCCGGGTTGCCCCCTTCACCTTTGCAAAGGAACCGTACCCATGGCAGCCTACACCGTACGCACCCTTGGACTGGCCGGCAGCATTATCGGCCTCGCCGCAGTCGCAGCCTGGCTGGGCCTAGCCCACAGTTGCGACCCGGAGACCCGCGAAGCGGTTGTTGCCGGGCGCGTCCTCATCGCCCCAACCCTTGCCAATCAGGTGCGGCCAACCGATGTCCTCTTCGTCATTGTCCGGAGGCCTGGCGCTGCACGGCCCGTCGCGGCAAAGCGCATCGACAATCCGCAGTTCCCCGTGGCATTTGAAATCACTAACGCCGATGTGATGGTGCAAGGCTCTGAATTGCGAGGAATGCTGGATGTGGGGGCCCGGTTGGATCGAGATGGGCAGGCAGGCCCGGCACAGCCAGGCGACATCGAAGGCCTCTACGCAAAGAACCCGACGCTGCCAGGAAGGCGGGATTTTGAGATTACGCTGAATACCGTAAAGCAGTGAAGCCTAAAGTGCTGCGTGCTGGGCCCTGCGACTTGAGTGCAAAGACCGAACCTCCCAGCACTCAGGACTTTAGGCTTCAGCCGGGTCCGCGTCCAGCTCCAGATTCCAATAGAGATAATCGCGCCAGCTGTCAGGCGTGTTCCGAATCCCGATGGTAATGGTCACAATCGGATTCCAGCGCGGCTTGACCGGCTTCTTCATCAGCTTCATGCCGGCTTCATCGGGCGTACGACCGCTTTTCTTATTGTTACAACGCCAGCAGGCCGTGACGATATTCTCCCAGGTCTTTCGCCCACCCTTGGCGATGGGAACGACATGATCAAACGTCAGTTCCTCGGTCCGGAACTGGTGACGACAGTACTGGCAGGCATAGCTATCGCGGGTAAAGATATTGATGCGGGAAAATTTGACCGCCCGGTGGATAGCCTTGAGACGAACCAGCTTGAGGAGCCGCATGACGGAAGGAAGCTTGAAGGAGATCGACACCGCGTGAACCTCTCGGTCATAGACCTCGAGGACCTCGACTTTGCCCTGCCAGAGGAGTGCGATGGCTTTTTGCCAATGGACAACCCGCAGGGGCTCGTACGTCGCGTTGAGCAGGAGAGTCATTTCCATGCAGCAACCTCATTCCTAACCGAGGCTCCTTCTGCGAGAAGGCGCTAGTTTAGTCTTAGGACGCGTACCTTTGTCTATGCCATAAGCCTCAGTCGAAATCAAGTCATTGACGGGTCCAGGAAACAGACCTGGCTCATTGGGCACTTCTCAATAACGAAGGATCAGCGCCATGCCTGATTTTGTGACCGTTGCGAGGGTGGAGGAGATTCCTCCGGGAACCGGGCGGACCGTCGAAGTCCAAGGAGTCTGGATTGCCCTATTTAATGTCGACGGATCCTTCTACGCCGTAGACAACACCTGCCCGCATGCGGGAGGGCCGCTTGGAGAAGGCCATCTGGAGGGCCCCATCGTGGAATGTCCGTGGCACGGATGGAAATTTAATCTACAGACCGGAGAACGACCGGAGAATCCGAACATCACCGTCGCCTGCTGCCTGGTGCGGATTGAAGGGAATCACGTTCAGGTGGCGCTACCGGAGAACTTCAAGTAGCAGGCTGTCGGCAGGCAGGCTCGGTCTGTCTGGTCTATCTCGTTTGTTTGGCCGAAGGAAACTAACTAAATAAACCAGAAAGACGAGATAAACTGGCAGGATTATTTCAGTATCCTGCAGAGCCGAGTGGCAATGGCTGCGCCGGCAATCCAGAAGGTTCACTATCTGGTTCTTTAGGTGTCACGCCATCGGCCGGAAGCGACGCGGCATTGACCTTCTTTAGCGAGAGATTGGCATGCCAAATGAACTCCCGCTCGAACCATTGCCCCGTCACCCCTTGGTCTCGCAGCTGAACCCGTACCTCATACATATCCCCCTCCACCAGCTTCACCCGCCACTCACCCAACCGGGCGACCCGATTGCGTTCGCTCATGGAGCGCACGTGCTCGGTCATCGCCTGAAGAATCGTGGGATAGCCCAAAGCCCGATGAGTTTGCACCAGAGCGAGGGCCTCGGCGGCCCGAGGATCAGCCATGGGATTGAGTGACGGAGGCTTCATCCAGAGATAGTACAGCCCGCCCAATAGCAGTAGAGCCACGACCGCATAGTGAATCACCTTCACCATCGAAAACGCAGAAGAGGCGGAACTAGAGGACGTATGATTCTGTGGCATGGACATCCTGTGCAAGGGGTTCGATGAAAAAACACGGAACCGCACATCATCGCGCTGCATCTTAGGAAGAGCACCGGCGCGATGTCAATCTGACCGCAGCCAGTCCGATGAACCGCCTAAGGCGCGGCTTGTGTGCGTGAAAGAGGTTATGTTACAAATATCTGGCTAGTCGACACCTTTGTATTCTGAGGCGGTAAATCACCCATGAAATTCTTTCTCTACGGGGACCATCTCAACCCCACGCAGCTGAAACGGCGCGCTCCGGAACATCAGTTCCTGATGCTAGCTACCATTCCTGAACACACGATCAAGTTTTGCCGATGGTCCTCGCAATGGCGGTGCGGCCTCGCCAGCGTGGCCCCCTCGCCGGGTGAACAGGTCTGGGGAGCGGTCTTCGAAGTAACCGACGAAGATCTCAAGCTGATGGACCTCTTCGAAGAGGATGTCCCCCAAAGCGCATTTCGCCAAGTCCAAGTGACTGTGCTGACCGAAGCCGGGGAGAAAATGCTCGTCACCACCTATGCCGCCACCCCTATCGGAAAATTCAAACCCAAAGCGCACTATCTCGATTGGGTGATGAAGGGCCTCAAACATTGGAAGCTGCCAGAAGAGGCCATCGATATGTGGAAGTCCTTCACGCCAACAACGTAACACCCCCATCAGCTCATAATAGTTCAAAGGAGAACCTATGCCGAAGCCCAAGTATCATATCGTCGTCTGCACGAATTCCCGTCCCCCAGGCCACCCGAAGCCCTCCTGCGGCAGCGCCGGATCAGCCTCCCTCCTCATGGCTTTTAATATGGGCCTTATGCAGAAGGGTGTGACCCCGGGCGACGTCCTCGTCAGCGGCTCCTCCTGCCTCGGCCCCTGCGAGCAGGGACCCACCGTCGTCGTCTATCCGGACGCCACCTGGTACTCCAAAGTGACGGAAGCGGACGTGGCCACCATCATCGATGAACACATCAAGGGTGGAAAACCGGTTGCCACGCTGAACCCAGACGCAGTCTGGAAATAAAAGCAGGATAGAGGGGAGGGGCTAGAGACGATGGGTGAGCTCCGAATCTGCCTCCCAGCCCCTACCCTCTTGCCGAACCATCTCTATGCCCACGCCTAGCCATACAGAACACAAATCCCATACACCCAAGTCGATTGGGTGCATGGTGATTACCTGCAGCGACACGCGAACTCCCGACACCGATACCAGCGGGCAAGCCATCCACAAACTGCTCAGACAATTCGGGCATGAGGTTGTCTCCTACCATTTAGTCAAAGATGAACCGGCCCTGATTAAAAGTCGGATTGAGGAAGGTCTGACGAACGATGCAGTCCAAGCCATTATCATCAATGGCGGCACCGGGATCTCGAAACGGGATTCGACCTTTGAAGCAGTCGACGCGATGCTGGAGAAACGACTGGTTGGATTCGGCGAGATCTTCCGCTACCTGACCTACATGGACATCGGCTCACCGGCCATCATGAGCCGCGCCACAGCCGGCATCATCAAAGGCCGCATTCTCTTCTCCACCCCCGGCTCGGAAAACGCCGTCCGGCTGGCGATGGAAAAACTGATCCTTCCTGAATTAGGCCATCTCGTACAGCAACTCAGCAAATAAAGAAAGGCCCTTGAGAGCTTTTTCATCCCCCACTCAAATCACTGCCCTGCCATCATACCTCCTCCTGATCTGATCTTCGCTCATATTGCATGAGGCTCGGGTTCGCCTTCAAACAAATAATCGCGTCGTGAAAGTATTTGTAATTGTCAGGGTTAACACCCTTCAGTTTGATGAAACTCTTTTTCCCCTGATCATTGAGATGATCAGGATACTTCAGGCCATACCAACTAATGAAGGCTCGGAATTCAGGATGAAATACATACTTACTACCTTCGATTATTTTCAAGCAACGAACGGCTTCTAGGATATAGAAGGCATTCTCCTCCGTATTAAATTCGATGCTTGTTTTTCCGGCTTTTAGATCACGATCGGCATGCTTGAAGAAGTTCCTGACTTTGCGGACGTGCTCGGCATATTCCTTTCTGTACTTATTCTTCACGTAAATGGAGTCATCGTGAAATGTCAGGTTATGATCTCAGACCTGACCAACATCATCGAAATAATCATGCAGTATTTGCAATGCGGCACAAGTGAGGGTGTGAATCGATATGGGATCGCGCTCTTCGAAGAAAAGATTGATTTCCTCTAATAATTGTGATTTCGCAGCCGCGATTTTTCAAACGGTGATTGTCATGCTGCCTCGAAAGAGAACAGGCGTCAGTCTTGCGATATCTTCGGTTCAGAATATGATGCCTCGGGCTTAATGCTCGATTGGGCATACCGCTTATAAAACATCATCACATCCCGCACTGACACCACCCCGACAATTTCGCCGGATTTGGTGACCGCAAGATGGCGTACGCCCAAGTCACCCATCATATCCTGCGCATCATCCACCGATTGTGTCCCCTCGATCGTGCAAATGGGGCTCGTCATGATCTTCTCGACCGTCATCTTGCCAAGAGGCTTACTGGTTGCCACAGCCCGGCGGACAATATCCGTATCGGTCACAATTCCGACCAACTTCTTGCCCTTCTTCACAAACAGAGACCCCACTCGCGCAGCCTTCATTTTCTTGGCCGCGCTCACAATCGATACGCTAGGCCCTACGGTCTTGGGCTGTTTAATCATGATCTTGGCTACTGTGGACATACATTCCCCCTTTGGTATTGCTGATGCGCGGCACAGATAAAAAGCAGCCTGCCCTCTTCAGACTGTTAATACTATCTTACCGAAAAACTTGCGACTTAGCATCAGTTCTTGTGCCGCACGAGCGTCCTGAAGTGGGAAGGTCCGATCGATCACCGAAATCAAACGCTTTTGTCCCATGAGTTCCGCCGCCTTCACGAGTTCCGCACGCGTCCCCATGTAGGAGCCCTTGATCGTCAGCTGACGGGAAAAGACAGCGCGTAGATTAAGTGTCACGTCTCCCACGGTCGTCGCACCGCAAGTCACTAAACGCCCGCCCTTCGCGAGAGACGCCACACAGCTGTCCCAGACCTCGGGGCCGATATGTTCGATCACGACATCGACGCCGCGGCCCTCGGTCAGCAGCTTCACACGCTCCGCAACCTTCTCACGACCATGATGGATGACGGCATCGGCGCCCAGGATCACCGCCTTCGGAATTTTATCATCGGACCCAACTGTCGTGATGACCCGGGCGCCGGCGAGCTTGGCCATTTGAATCGCCATGCTCCCGACCCCGCTCCCCGCGCCCATGATCAGCACCGTTTCGCCAGGTTGAAGTCCAGCCAGGGCAAACAGCATGTGCGACGCGGTCACCGACACGAGCGGAAAGGCCGCCGCCTGCTCGAACGAAAGGTTCTCCGGAATCGGCAGCACGTTGCGGAACGGCACCTTCACATACTCGGCGTAGCCGCCATGCATCATCGCCCCCAAGAGGCTGTAAGAGCGGCAGAAGTTGTCTCTCCCTGCCAGGCATTGCTCACATGTCCAGCAACTGATCCCCGGCGACAGGAACACGCGTTGCCCGACCGTTACGTGATCGGCCTGCGCGCCAGCTTGCTCCACAATCCCGGCCACATCCGACCCTGACACATGCGGCATCGGCATGGGATAAGCCGGGTTTCCCTCACGAATCCAAATATCCAGATGGTTCAAGGCACAGGCTTTCACCCGCACCAGCACCTCATTCGGGCCGATATCCGGCATCGGAAGATCTTCATACGAGAGTTTGTCCGGTCCACCATGCGCTCGAAAGATAACCGCTTTCATATTCAGCTCCTTGCTAGACCACACCGTACATTACAGAACCAGATCGGAGAAAACCGGCAGAAGCTTGAGAGAGTCAGAGATCGTTGTAACACTTCGTATCTACAACACGGTGCCGAACGAGGAACGCGAGATCGATTGGGCTCCCCGCCGACAAGACGCACCAGCAGGTTGCCCGAAAGTTTCGTCAACAAGGCCGCAGCCGATGAAAACACCGGAGGCGGACCCTCAGGGATACGCGAGGATTCTTTCGAAGTGAGAACGCAGCTGACGGTCTTTTTCAGCAACCTGCTAAAACTTGAGCGTGCCTTCGACCACCATGACGCACGGCCCCCCAACCTTCACAGTCTGGATCACATCGCCAGCCGACTCGACCTGCACGAAGATTTGCGACGGACGCTCGATCTCATAGCCCTGCTCCACCACAATATCTGTCGTCGGGGCCACGTCCACCACGCGGTTCTGCACCAGGTAGGCACCCAACGCGCCACTCGCGCTGCCGGTCGCAGGATCCTCAAGAATCCCGATCGATGGCGCGAACATTCTTGCATGGACTGTCGCAGAGGGTTCCACGGTCACTGTCGTAAAGACCATGATGCCATTGGCGCCGAAGCGCCGACAGACATCCGTAATCGCCGAGGCATCGGGACGGATCGACCGCACCGCCGTCAGCGTGCGTACCGGGACAATCATCACGGGCAACCCGGTGGACACCACCTCGATCGGCCACTTCATGTCGGCGATCACGTGTTTGGCCAATCCTAGAGCGCTGGCAACCTTATACACATCCTCAGCTTCCTCCACAGGCCCCAGGAACTCCGGCTTGGGCTGTGTCATCACGACCCGATCCACCACGCCATCTTCTGCATGGAGTTCGACGGGAAACATGCCGATATTGCACTCCTGCAGCACCCGCGTCATCGGCCCTTTAACGGCAATGATGCCCAGCTCGGCCAGGATGAAGAAGGTCCCCAGCACCGGATGGCCGGCGAAGGGAATCTCTTGAGTGGGTGTGAAGATGCGGAGCTTGACCACAGCCGCCTGATCCGTCGGAGGAAAGACAAAGACGGTTTCTGACAGATTCATCTCCCGGGCAATCTGCTGGAGTTGTTCGTCTGTCAGACCCCCGGCATCGGGAAACACGGCGACGGGATTACCACCGAAAGGCTCCCTCGAAAACACATCGGCTTGATAAAATTTGAGGGATCGTCTCTCGGGCATAGTGGCCTCCCTAGCAAGCTACGGAACAACTACCTTGGTCCACCAGAGCTTCCATGGTCCGCACAGAAGCCACCAGGGAACAGATCGTCACAGGATGCTCAAAAAAGCCGTCCAGCAAGGCTGCAGCCGACGGCCTTTTTGAGCATCCTGTTAAGCGGGACGAGGAAGCGCGTCAAACTCCTGCCTCATGGGGCTCCGTAGATAATTCTCTACAAAGTTCTGGAGCGAGCCGTTCCGATAAAGCAACTCGTTGGCAAACCGCGTATCGATCTTGTGCAACACCTTCACCGTCACACCGGTCTTCTTCGCGAATTGCTCCAGCGTAACCCCTGTGATGTCACTATAGGGGCCACGGCCAGACTGCATGATGCATTTGGGAATGTGCACCACTTTTTCCTTCGTCAACCGGCGGGCGATGTCGTCGAACGTCAAGAGGACCGTGCAATCAGAATCGCCGCTCAACATCGCATTCGGCACATAGAGGAACTTGGCCCGGTTCTTCCGGAACAGACTCAGCACCTTGTGGACACTCCCTGCCGTCACGATCGTATCCTTCTTTTCCATCTCCAACGAATCGAAGGAACTCACGATCCGTTTCCGGTTGAGAAAAGCCGTCGCATAGGACTCGGTGTGGATCGTCTGAAGGTTGGGTAATCCCGCGTCATAAATTCGCACCGCTTCCTCTGGCAGATGCGTCCGTCCCTGTCTCATGAGAGAAGCCGTGTCCTCCTTCAACCCCCGCACCGGTGTCAGCGTTCCCATCCAGAGCACACAATTCTTGTTGATCGACGAAATCAGGGCGGCATCCTTCGACATCGTATCCACATCGAACGCATAGAAATTCGCCGAGGAGACCGCCGGTCCATCCAAAACTTTCAGCACATGCTTCACCGAGGGGGCATGCGGCATGAGCTTCTGGCGATAGTCACTGAGCGTGATGACGGAAAGTTCGAAGTTGATCCGCCCTGGAAATTGCGCCACGAGCTGATGGATCTTGGGCACATGAACATACCCCACGGTGAAGAACTGGATGCTCTTGTCCGTATAGGCGAGAAAGTCCTCGACCCACTCCATCGCCTTCGGATGGAGGAACAGATCGGTCCATTCCATGTATTCATTGCCGCCCAGACACCAGAACTGTTTCGGGTCCGTCGGCTTCCTGCTGATGTAGTCGAGGATATACTTCCAATCCTCGTCACTGGTCTTCGGCGGGTCGAACGTTTCGCGGTAGGAATGGTCGAGCTCATAGCAGAACTCGCACTTCACCGGGCAATCGCGCCCGAGGCTGAGCGGAATCTTGCCCGCGTCCATTTCCTTGCGCAAGACCTCACGATAGTCTTTGTTCGTGAAGATGGGAGCGGCCTGAAGAATCGGTAAAGGGATCGGCATTGTTTGACAGGCTTACTCAGTCTTTGTCACATTAACCACATGAGCGATGTGACCGAGGCAGACGTGAACCATGCACTGGAGGTACTGGGACTCACCCTCCCCGTCACCCCCGAAACCCTCGCCAGGACCAGGCGCGTGCTGCGCTACACCTGGGACCCCGCCCGCTACTCGAACCTGACCAACAACCCCAAGAAATACATGCAGGCCTACAAGAAGGCCGAAGAAATGACCGTACTCATTGAAGCCGCCTACGCCCTACTTACTGCCGTACTCGTCCCCGACGAAGAACCGAACGGTCAGCGCCCCTCGTGAGCCGCAGCCTCCCCAGAATGCTCAAAACGTCATCCAACTAGGCCGCAGGCAGATCAAAACCGGAGGCGGACACTCTGGAGTACGTTGAGGATTCTGACGAGCTGAGAACGACGGAGAAGAGCGTTTTCATCATTCGACTAGCCCACCCCGTGCGAGACCACCCGACTCATCCCCTCTTTGCCATCCTCTCCTTCGCTCACCGCGACCGGCCAGGTGACCAGGCCTGACACACCATCCGGCGAGCCAAGAGTCTGCGTCTGCTGCGCATAGATCTGCGGCAGCTTGTTCGTCCCGAACTTCGAGATATAGAGGAAGACATGTTCCCGCGCATTCACGCGCACGGCCCAAGGATGAAAATCGTTCTTGTAGAACTCTTCGCAGAGCTGCATCGCATCCAGGCACGACAGCGTACTCGGGTCGTTCAACGTATAGTAATAGTCCAGCGGCAGATCGTAGTCCTCTTGCTTGTGGATCGTAATCCCGAATTTTTCGGGATTACGCACCATCGGCGTATGGCGATAGGCCACGAAGTAGAACAGCTCCACCGAATGGATCACCGGCTGGTTGTCGATGACGAACTGGCGGGTCTCCAGCGCTTCATCGCGCGTCTCGCCGGGAAATCCGTAGAAAGCCATCACGTGGTTCCAGATCCCCGCCTTCGCCGCCTGATGAAGGTTGTTCTGGATCACGCTCTTCTTGGCATGCTTATCCATGAGGTTTAGCACCCGCTCGTTTGCCGACTCCATCCCATAATAGAGAGTGCAGCAGCCAGCCTTCGCAGCCAGATCCCAGATCTCCTGGTCTTGCAGCGTCTCTTCAAACCGGATCAGCGTCGTCCACTTGATCCCGACGTTCTGGTCCACCAGCAACTGCGACACCTTCTTGAACAAAGCCGGCGGGTAGGATTCGTCGGAAAAGAGGAAATGGCGGCACTGGTACTTGTCCCGCAGCGCGACGATCTGTTCCACCACTTGCTGGGCCGGCACTCCGCGATACTGGTCGAAGTAGCCCTGCCCATGGTCGCAAAACGTGCACCGGCCCCAATAACAACCGCGCGTCGCGAGGTAGGGAATGATCAGCTCCGGCACGAAGTACTTCTCCAGCGGCAGCCCTTCGAAGTCCGGCAGGGGGAGCGAGGTCGTCTTCTCCGTATAGACGTCGGGACTCCGGTGGACACCTGATGCATCGCGATACATCAAGTTGGGCACGGAACTGATCGGCCGCTCCCCGTTCAACGCCTCGACGAGCCAGAGCAGTGCATGCTCCCCTTCATAGAGGATGGCCGAGTCGAAAATCTCTTGAAAGAAACGCTCCTGGTTCGGCAGCTCTTCCTGCAACCGCGTAATGACATTACCGCCCACCACCACGTGGATATGCGGGAAGGTCTCCTTGATCATTTTGCAGAACGTCAGGCCTGCGAGCAGCTGCATCTGCGTCCCGATCGAGACCCCGACCACATCCGGTTTCTCTTTCGCCACCGCCGGCATGACCAACTGATTACAGATATCCCGATAGACGTTCACCTGTTCATCGTCCAGACAGGCGAAGACCTCTTTCGAGACACCGGGCCGATAGCCCAGGTTGCTTTCCATGGGATAGAACACGAGCGACGCAGGATAG
>Ga0163152_10004501_pt1 | contig 17202 bp, 17 predicted proteins | sample OliLakLV19MP8IB2_FD_148635 | JGI IMG/M metagenome (GOLD analysis project Ga0163152, IMG submission 148635) | Freshwater microbial mat bacterial communities from Lake Vanda, McMurdo Dry Valleys, Antarctica - Oligotrophic Lake LV.19.MP8.IB-2 | ecosystem: Environmental > Aquatic > Freshwater >... | reverse complement strand
TTTTTTCGAAGAGACGATCTATGTGACCCCTTCGCGCCTTCCCTTGGAGGTCCAGCAGACCATTATCGACTGTGCCACGCGAACGGCGCAGGCGCTGGGGCTACGGGAAGGGCCGGTGCATGGAGAATTCCGTGTGAATACGGACGGCGTGTGGGTCATTGAGTTGGCGGCGCGGGCGATCGGTGGCCGCTGTTCAAGAACACTCGATTTTTCCGCCGGCATGTCGCTCGAAGAACTGATCATCCGCCATTCACTGCGGATGCCACTCCCGCCCCTTACCAGACAAGAACACGCGGCGGGAGTCATGATGCTCCCTATTCCTTACGGCGGCAGGCTGCGTGAGGTGCGGGGACAAACTGAAGCGAGGGCAGTACCCGGGATCGTCGAACTGGCGATCACGGCAGAGCCTGGCGATGAACTAGTCCCGCTCCCCGAGGGGACGCGTTATCTGGGGTTTCTCCTGGCACGGGGATCGACTCCGCAGGAGGTGGAGCAGTCGCTACGGGATGCGCACCACCGATTGACGGTCGTCATCGCGGTCCCGCCGTTGGCGCCGGACGGCTCGTCGCCACAATCCCGAGCCATGAGTTTTTGACTACCGCCTGGTCGAACCCCAGTAGCCTGACGTTGGCTAGCTCGGTTTCTTCCTAACCTCTGCGGTCATGTTCCTCGACCACTCATCCAGACTCTTGCCCTGTGCCGCCACATCCGGCATGCCGGTCATATCGTGCACCCAGGCGCCCTGCACGATCTCACCATCGTCTACGATACCCTTCTTGATGGCCTCAAGCTCTTTGTCAAACCGTTCAGGGACTTGCTCAAGGATGCGCCGGATTTTCCACTTCGTCACCGGTTTGCCATCCGCATCCAAATCACAACCGTAGTGGACGAGGTCCACCTTTCCGGTCTCGAGCACCTTGGCCAGCATACGATAGGTTACGCCTGAGTTAGATTGAATCAGCGCGGCCTTATAGAGACGCTCGCACTTGGTCGGATCCACTTCCAACGATGTCAGATCCTCGATGACCTTGGCGGCAACTTCGGGGGCTGTATCGACTTCTCCCATTGTAGTCTTCCTCCGTGCAGTGGGTTGAGCCTCGTGGCACTACTTGCCATGACCCTATCAGACTATTCTTGAGCAGAGCAAGACGATTGCAGACGGGAGGAACGGGGTACAGGAATCGTCCCGAAGCTGCTTGCCGGAAGCTGGCGGTTCCACTCCTGGTACGCACAAGCCATGAGCGAACGACAGGCAGCCTGCCTCCTTCTGCTATACTTCGCTCTATGTTTTGTCGAATAGCGCCTCACATGCGTGTTATTGGGTACCTCACTCTCTTGATGTGTCTAGGGACCACGGGAGACCTGGTGATCGACCTGGTGTTTGAAGAGCCGAGCGAGGAGGCCGCTACCCATGCAACCGCCGAAATACCTGACAATGCCGCCGAACATCTGCTCATGCCATCGCAGCGAGTGGGCAGTTCAACTGCTTACGTCAGCGCGGCGGCTCCGGCAGCCGACCTCGATACTCTCTCCATAGCCTTACCAGTAACGGACAACGCGGCGTTGAGAACCGCTTCTTCACAACACCAGCTACCTCCGACCAGCCCGCTTTCCTTTTCTGTCCCTCTTCGCATCTAGACCCATCCAGCATCTCCACGCCATGCACTCGTCCTATTGATCGACGGGTGCTCATTTTTCACGGAGGTCTGTGATGCAATACAGCTACATCATTTCAAGTGGTCCGCATACGCTCTTTCGGTTGTTCCTGGCTGCCTGCCTCGTACTTGCACTGAGCCACCAGGCAGCCGTCAGTTCCGCCCTGGCTGCAAACGGCATTGCAGAGAACGAAACCGTCTCGATAGATGCGATCCAGGTCGAGGGACTGATCCATACGAGACAAGAGACCATCATCCGGTTACTGCCTCGACCCTTGCCGGCCGAGTTCACCCGAGCGGAGATTGAGGAATTTGAGCGGCGAGTACGGAACCTGAGTCTTTTCGATCGCGTGCAGGTCACGCGCGCCGGCCAGAATGTGACGGTTGACGTTCAGGAAAAGATCACACTGGCGCCGATCCTGAACTTTACGAGCGGCACCAACGTGAAGGACCTGAACGCCACAGTCGGTCTGGTGGAATACAATCTCTTTGGCACGGGCACGCAACTCGGCGGACAGCTCAATTACAGTCAACGTGGACCGAACGTCGACCTGTGGCTCTCGCAACATGCCTACGAGCCTGGACGGTGGGCCAAAGAAATCAAGGGATCCTACAACGTCAATGGAATCCGCTTCGCCGATTCGGCCTCCACATGGACACGAAATCGTATCGGGAGCGAATTGGAACTAAAAGGGCCTTACAGGTATGGCTCACCATTGCGGTATGAGGTGGTCGTGAAGTTTTACCGCGAGCTGATCGAAGACGAGAAAGGGACTCAACGCCCACCAGATGGGTATTACGTCGGCGTCATTCCTGAGCTGACGTGGGACAAGTATCACTGGCACGATCTGGTGCCGAGCGGATACCGAATCGCGCTAGAGCTTCGTCCTGGCTTCTTTTTCGGCGCGAATCAGCAGCGCCATGAAGCCAAGTTGCGCTATCTCCAAGGGATTCCATTAGCGTCAACCACTGTGTTGATGATCAACAGCGTGGCGGAGGCTGTCAACAACACCTCGAATCCTAACCACAGTCTCTTAATCGGCAGCATCACAGGCGTGCGGGGGCTCTCCGATAATATCTACCGCAACCGTGCGCAGGCCTATACCAACCTGGAACTCCGGCACGCGACTCAAGTGGCGCCACGCTGGGCGGTGCAAGGCGTCCTGTTCTCCGACTTTGGTACGTTTCAATCATTCACAGAAGAGGGAACACTTCGCAACTGGCGGGGCACCGTGAATGTAGGGACCGGAGTGCGGATCGTGCCGACATTCCTTTCCAATACGCTCCTGCGAGTCGACGTGGCCCATCTGTTCTCGCCGAGCCAGAATTCCCTGATCCAGTTCGGTATCACGCAGTACTTTTAAGCCAAGGGTACGGAGGTCCGTTGCTGCTGCGAGACGCAGCGTGCTACACCATTGACGACGACCGCCTGGCCAGAACCGTATCCGGTTGGCGCAAGTTTTATATCCGCCAAGCGAAATGTGTCGTGATCAAGAACGCTGAAACCATCAAGCGGAATGGAACCTGACTTTGCATTTAAGAACCCGCACATGCTTCGGGCTGCGAGACGCTGACGCACTCAACCAGCAGGAATACACGTGTTCAGGGAATGACTATTGTCGGAGGCTTTTCAACATGGGCAGAACGCACACAAGCCGCGTGGGTGAATACGAGACCTGGGACTCAGGCTATCGCATGTCAAAAGCCTCGTTCAAAAGCCGACCCGCCATCGTGATGAACGGACTCGTGCGGCGGACATGTTGATATACCACCTCATGACACACACGCTCCAATGCTTTCACCCTCTGCCAGAGCACTCGCAACTCCACATGCTTCAGGGAGAGAGGGATGCCCTGTAACACCTACGCCGGCTACGACGCCCTGAGTAGTCTCTTCGTGTACCCAACGTAACGGCTCTTCAAACCTAACGCCCGCCGTTCAATGAAGTGCCAAGACAGGACCGCGAGTAAGAAGGTGATGCAGGCGGAGATGAAGAATAGCAGCAAAACCGAGACTCCAGGAATCAAGGCAACAACCGACTGCTAAACGGGAAAAGCATAGATATAGACGCCATAGGAATAGTCGCCAACATGATTGTAGGTCCTGATAGGTCCGGAAGGAATGTAGGCCAGATACAATACCGTATAGGCGATGGTCAACAGATAGACGACAAAGAATAGGCGGGGGCCGGCTAAGGCTGACGAGAGCAGCGCAATCGCACAGAAACAGAAACACCAATGAGAGATCGTGATGTGCTCTTTCAGAAGAAAGCAGGCAGCACCGGAGAAAAACATAAAGAACAGTGTGACGAATTGGTCGACGGGAAGACCATCGATATGGCGCGCGAGCACGAACAGGCCTGCCGCAAGGGCCGCGGACACAATCGCTATTGAAAATACTCTGCCGCCGATCCTCTGGATTCGCCGAAACACCAGCCAGACCATCACGACAATGGCATACATGCGAACCTCATAAGGCAGAGACCACAACGACCCATTGACGGCACTCTTAAACGGGTTATCGGCAAACACTCCCGGCAGGTTGTACCACACGCCATTGACAAGGGTAGCGCACTTCAACAAGTACCCATAGGTCCCGGCATCCATGAGATAGGCGGAGAGAGGCCACGAGGTCATGAACGGGCCGAGCCCAAACACAGTCAGGAGCAGCATGACCAGCAGAGCCGGAAACACTCTCAAGAACCTGGCCCAGAGAAATTCGTGCGCATTCTGCCTCGTCAATAGACTGCCCGTGACGAGAAACCCACTCATCACAAAGAATACGTCGACGGCAATCATGCCCATGGTCATGCCAAGACTGTCTCGAAACGGCTCAGCGGCCCCCGTCCCGATCGCGAGGGCAAAGCTATGGGTGGCCAGCACCGCAAGCGCCGCCACGATGCGGATCAAGTTGAAATTATTGTCACGACCTTGCGTATAGTTAAACAATGTCACAGTGAAGAGTCCTCATCGCCTCATACCTGCACGATCTCCTGCCAGCATCCCGACATTCGGCCAAGCGATTTCACCGCAGGCTCACCCCGATGAGTCATGAATGGTTCTGGCTAGATCTCAGACTATGACTCCGTTACACTCCGTCACCTTGAACAGGAGCGATCGATGCCGGAAGAGCGAATCATCAACTACTACACATTGCTGGAACTGCTCCCCACCGCAACAGAAGCAGAGATCAAGAAGGCATGGCTCGAACAGATCCAGGTCTGGCATCCTGATCGATTTGGCCATGCGCCGGCCTTACATCGAAAGGCGGAAGCCAGGACCCAACTGATCAACCAGGCCTATCAAACGCTCAGCGACCCCGTTGCACGTACCAGCTACGATGCCAAGACGCACGCCTCGGCTTCCCAAAAACCGGCAGCACGCCCCGCCCCAACGGCAAGCCCCTCTTCTGGATCTTACGCCTCTACCCCGCCACGCGCGCAACAGACCCCACGATCCGACCAAGGTCCACGCGGACCACAATCGCTGATCATGCTGCTGTCTCAGCAAGGCCAACCGAAACTCATGGTGCCGGCCATTCATCTCTTCGTCGACCCTCGCGAGTACTTGCCCTACGACTTTCACGGCTTCGTTCGCATCGCCGGAACCATGCGAGAGACGTTGCCCGTCAGCGGCTACGCGATTGCTGAAGTCCCCGAGCTGCTGTGCATCAAGCGCATGGGCGTCGAAGAACTCTATACGGTGTTTTCAAATCCCTCCTACAATCGCCCGCCGTTTCTCCATGAACTCGAAGAGGTCCTCGCCTTCCCCTCTCGTTTTCTCGTCATCGAAGGCACACTCCAGCATCGCAAAGCCGGAGGACGGCTCAACCAATATCACAAGATCGGGTTGATGGATTTTCTGGATGCCCTCACAGCCAGATATGGCATCCAGATTATTTATGCGGATACGCGCGACGAAGCAGAAGAACGAATCGCCAACCTTGCCGCTCTGCAGTATGCGTACTACTTTGCTGAGCAACAGGGGTTCGGACGCTGCCTCAAAGAAGACGATCTATAAGCAAACGAGCTGATCGCTTGGAGGGAAAGCCGTCCGTCATGAAACGTTTCGGGCTTTCAGCGAACGACATTGAACCGTCTTTTCAAATTCCCGTTTTAAATCCAAGCTGTCGCCAGGCTTCGTAGATCACCACTGCCACTGCGTTGGAGAGATTGAGGCTCCGGTTCCCGGGGACCATGGGCACGCGAATGCGCTGTTGCTCGGCTACCGCTCCAAGAATTTCAGGGGGCAACCCGCGGCTTTCCGGACCGAACACAAAGGCATCGTCGGCGGTATAGTCGACCAGATTGTATTGTTGGGTGCCTTTAGTAGATACGGCGAACAGACGGCGATCATTGAAGCGTTTGGCACAGTCAGCCCAGCTTTCATGAACCGTGATCGTGGCAAATTCGTGATAATCCAGCCCTGCTCGCAGCAATTGCTTATCCTCCAACGTAAAACCCAATGGCTTCACGAGATGCAGCCTTGCGCCAGTGTTGGCGCAGAGCCGAATGATGTTACCAGTGTTTGGAGGAATTTCCGGTTGATAGAGAATGACGTCGAACATGGGGCCAGGAGTGTAGCACGGCCACAGAGATTGTCACGATGCCGGATCAGAGAGGGGCGAGAGACGGACTTCCATGTTCAGCGTCTTTTTCCATCGTATTTTTCTTGGTATAGTACTTGTCAACCAAGAGCAATTTCCACATTCATGAATAGATCGTTGCCATTCCAGATGCACAAGACTGACATCCAGCTACGGTCTCGCTCCTTCTCAATGCTCCTTGCCGTCCCGCTGGCGCTGACATTGACGACGGGCTCACTTTTATTCGCGGAGGATTCTCCGACACCGTCGGAGAAGCACATCGCCGAACATGCGAGAACGGTGTGGGAAGGCGGCACGACAACCGCGGCGCTCGAGATCCTCGACCAGGGCATTCAAGATCATCCTGCCGCGCTCACGCTCCTGAAATTACGCGGTGATATCCTCGCCACATCGCGAGGCCCACATGAAGCAGTTGAGGCCTATGAGACCGTCCTCGTCAAGGCACCGACCGCATTGGATGTCCGATGGGCCAAGTGGAGTGTGCTGACCCGGTCAGGACAGGGAGAAGAGTCCATCGCCGAGTTAGGACGTATCGCACGGATCGATGTTCAGAATCCCTTAGTCCATCTGCGCCTGGCGCAAGAACTCCGAAAGCTCGATCGTCTTGAGGAATCGCTCGAATCGTATAAGAAGGCCGTGGAACTCGTTCCGGATTTGCTCGGCTGGCGATTGACGTTGGCCCGAGCACGGTTTGACGTATTGGATTATGACGGCGCGGAGGCGGACGTGCAGTATGTGCTGCACACAGTCCCCCACGGCTCTCCACTGGAGCTCCCGGCCAGGAATCTGCTCTCACAAATCCATGGCACCTCCATCGATCGAGGCCGACGCTTCGACCCGGTGCTCACCAAGGACATGACCGGCGCCCAGCGCAAGGAATGGGCGTCGATCCGCGCAGAGGCCTGGAGACTCTTCTCGATGGGCCGCTATCAGGAGGCCGAACCGATCTATCAGCGGCTGCTGACCCTCAACCCCAACGATCCCCTCGCCAACCATCAATTGGGACTGACCCTCATGCAGCTCGGCCGGTGCAAGGATGCATTGACGATGTTTGGAAAGGTCTCCAACCTGGATCCAGGCGAAGAAGACTATGTGGATACGGTCTTTCGGATGGGACAATGTCTCGTGGAGTTGGAACAGTGGGAAGACGCATTTATCCATTTCCAAACCCTATATAACGCGGCGGTTGACTTTGAACAGGCCAACAAGAACATTCAGATCCCACCGGATACCCGTGTGTTGGATAAAAAGAAAATTGCACGGTGGCTCGAGAAGGTGCGGCCCCATGTTCCTGAGTTGGCACAGCTGGTGGACCATGAGGCTGCAGACCGCGCCGTCTCCGTGGACCCTGCACCTTCCGCCATCTCTCCGGAGGAAGAGCTCTACGCGAAAGCCGCCGCACGCTTCCAGTCACAAAAGGCACTGGACCCAAGGGCCTCGCTCATGGGCAGAGACGCCGACTTTAGTTGGTTTCGATTTGTCATCCCGGCGAGCAAAATCGTGCGGGATGATTTTCCGACCGGCGCCCATGAATTTATCCCGTTGAGTCCGGGAGACAGCTTTCCCACCACACAACAAGAGATCTACTTAGTCTTTGGACTGGTCTCGGCCTCGTTCGATGCCGTGCCCCTCACTGCACGTTGTGGGCTGGAGGCATCCGGAATGGTGGGAGAGCAAACAGCCGTGACACAGGACCGAGTCTTGACGACCATGAATGACCAATCCGGCTATTTCATGTTCCCCCCTCCTCAAGTTGGGTGGGCAACGGGTATCTACCACTGTGGGTTATTCGCAGGAGAACACACCACCGCCGACACACTTGTCGATGAAGTCCGGTTCCGCATTCTGCCGTTCCCCAAACCATCGTAAGACCCACATCGCACGGGGGCATCAGCATACTCGATGTGCAGGGCCGGGTTTGTCGTCTGCTGGCTGATCGCGGCTCGATACTCGGCGATGGCTCCTGCTAGATTTCCTACGTGATTGGCCTCAACGATGCAGGTGAGAAAATCATCACCGGTCTTTCACGCAAGACCCTTACGAAGCCACCAAGCGTTGTCTCCGGTGTTGTCATTCTGCTCGGCTGAGACGCTGGGTAGGCGACAAGAGGCCTTTCATCGCGCGTATCAGCGAGTGAAAAGAAGAAGTCCCTCGACGAAGAGCAGTGCCGAATGTCTCTGCGCCATGCGGTTACTTCGGGGTAATCATGATTTCGACACGGCGGTTTCGCCGACGCCCATCCTCGGATTCGTTGCTGCTGCTGGGGCGGCTCTCGCCAAACCACTCCAACCGCACGCTCTCATGGGCCACCCCGTTACTCCGGAGTATCTGCGCGGCGTTCGTCGCTCTGGCCTGAGAAAGGGCCATGTTGTCAAAAAATCGAGCGCGGAGGCGCTCGCGGATGGACGCATTGTCCGTATAGCCCTGGATGACGATATCGAGCCCCTGCTCCCCTGCTAAAATACGGCCAAGCCTGGTCAGCACATCGACCCCGCCGACTTTGATCTGATCATCGCCCGAGTCAAAGAGCACACGATCGGTAAATCGAATGCGGATGTACTCACGCGACGACGCTCCCGATCCAGGCGTACCGCCCGCTGCTGGAGACGAGGACGGCACCGCACCATCAGAAGATATACCCGCCTGATCATTCATCGAAGACGGACCGGCCAACGTGGCCGGACCACGTTCAACGAAAATATTGCCGCTATCGATTTCCGGCTTCAGTCGACCGTAAATCTCTTCCCACATCGTCGTGAACTGCTTGCCATGCCCCTCAGATGGAGCGGGCTGTGAAGCCGCACAACCAGTGAGCAGGAGCACAGAGCCCATGAGCAGCGCCATACGACCAATGTAAACATATCGTGTCAGCATAGAATTCATCCTCGATCATTAAAGGGTATCAGGAGACTACGCAGTTCCGGGAAGAAGAAAAGAGGATCGACCATCAATATTGCATCCGATCTAGAGGTTGTCGCGAAGCAGAGTATACCATCCAGGGAAAAATGGATCGCCTGACGACCAATACATTTCCGAGACACAAACGCAACATACGACCACGTGTAAAATAGTTCTATCTTGTGAGGTGAACTACGCTGGAGAAAGTGGAGGACTGGCGAGGTTGGCGTTCTGAAACACAACGGATCTCCCTTTTTAGATTGAGATCCTGGCCCGGATCTTTGTTAGCATGAGAGCCGCGTCGAACAGAGCCATCGTTGAGGACAAGCGCCTGTGGTTCATAGCGGATAGCTGCGAGCTAAGACTGGCTACTCTCCATTCCAGACCATATCGCGATAGCCTTGTGTTCACGAGCACCTACTTATTCTGACTGAGCATGTCCTGAAATTCGCTTTTTCCGGAACGGGTCTTCAACAATTGGATGAGTTCAACGCGCAGTGTGTTATTCAGCCGCTGCCGTGCCTCAATAGGTAGGCGAAGAAACTCCACCCCGAACTCATGACCCTTGACCCATTTGATCGTGCCGAGTTCAACGGACAACACCTGAGGATGGTTGGGGAGCAGGACACTCACACGCACGTCACTACCGCAAAGAACCTCTCGATCGGACATAACGGAACACCCCATCAGCGACAAGTTACTCAGGATGCCTTCGCCGACAAATGGAGCCCCACCAAAAATGACAGGGTAGAACAGCGGGAACCGATGATAGGTCCGAGAATAATGAGGTGGCGCCATCACAGTCTCCATAATGGCGGATTGTACCGAGGCAAGCACGGTGGGCGATATCCTACCTTTGGAGGGGGCTCTCGCGCGTGAAACGCATCTCGATGGCGATACGAGCATATAACTGATGGCGTACGTTTCCCTGAAAAGCAGATAGTCCTAGCGGAGATCTTTCCGGCACTGATGTTGGCCCCGCTCCAAGACACCCAGATGCGCAAGCACCCAAACCGCTGGCGGGCATGGGTGAGATCTCGAATCCATATCCAGAGACCTGATTGATCCTTCGCGAGGCTCCGTCGATACCAGGAGGCTCGCCCAAACTACTCCAAGCGTCAGGCTCGCATGCAACAGACCTGAAAGGTGCCGTAAAACCAGACGGCCATCTCTCGGCGGCGTGCGGGCCTTAGACTTTTTTTCGCAGGTCCACCGACAGCATATGCTGGTCGATCGAGAGGTCAGCGACCAGCCGTTTCAGTCGACTGTTTTCTGCCTCCAACTGTCAGAGCCGACGCAGTTCACTCATGTCCAGGTTCGCGTACTTCATCCTCCAGGCATAGAAGGTGACGTCGCTCACCCCGATCTGCCGGCAGAAGTCGCCGACGGGGATGCCGGCATTGGCTTGTCGAATCGCATAAACAGTCTACACCGTCGAAAATTTCGGCCGCGGCATAGGTCCGCCCCTTTGGTGTAAGACCGCCGAAGCCGACATTTTTTCTGGTTACCACCTGCCATCGTTTTCTGTGGAGACGTCAGAGGGAGCTGATTGGCCTGGCCTTTCTGCTCCATCTCGTCTTTCTGGTTTCTTTGGCTCTTGCCTTCGATATCGTAGGACAGGCCAACCATGGCATGTGCGCAGTTGCGACAGCTCCCTGGGCACCCACGAACATATCGAGCGCCTCGATCATATTTGCGAGATTGTCCTCAACAGGGTTGTAATTAAGCCGGTGCATGCGAATAGATCCGTCGCGGCCTAAGAAACCTTTTCCTATTCTGACGGCCCACCCCAGGCCAATCTGAAGCCTACCCCTTGCTTCGTCTCTCGTCCGGAGAGAAGAGCAGATGGCGCATGGCTTATAGCCGATAGCATGCCCGTAGAACACCTACCTGCTTGTCCTCGCCCGTGTTATGCGCCATGAGCTCGTATCTTCATTCGGGCACGGAGGGGTGGACCTGACCGCCCCTGAAACAGTAGAATGCACCCTCTGTTTTTCCTTCCTCCCTAGATTCGAAGGCTGGTTGGAAACGGTACGGCTCAAACGGCATCGCCATTAATGTGAAGGAATTATCATGAGTGTGAAATGCGGAATCGTCGGGCTGCCCAACGTGGGTAAGTCTACCTTATTCAATGCGCTGACCAAGTCGGGGATCGCGGCGGAGAACTATCCCTTCTGCACCATCGAACCGAACATCGGCATCGTGGAAGTGCCGGATACGCGAATGCAAGCGCTGGCCGACATCGTCAAGCCGCAGCGAATGCAATATGCCACCACCGAGTTCGTGGACATCGCGGGCCTGGTCGCGGGGGCCTCGAAGGGCGAAGGCTTGGGTAACCAATTCCTCGCCAACATTCGCGAAACCGACGGGATTGTGAATGTGGTGCGCTGCTTCGAGGACGATAACGTGGTTCACGTGGCAGGCAAGGTCGATCCAATTTCCGACATTGCCACCATCATCACCGAACTGGCGCTGGCGGACCTGACGACGGTGGAGAAAGCGCAGGAACGGAACTCAAAACTCGCGCGCTCCGGCAATAGTAAAGACGCCACCAAATTTGGCGAACTACTGGATCAGGTGGCAGCCTGCTTGAACCAGGGCAAGCCCGCCCGCACGATGCAACTGGATCCGGCGCAGCTCGCCTTGCTGAAGCCGCTGTGCCTGCTCACCATCAAGCCCGTCATGTACGTGGCCAACGTGGCTGAAAAAGGGTTTTCGAATAATCCTTTATTGACCCGCATGGAAGAATTCGCTGCGCGCGAGGGGGCCCCCGTCGTGGCCATTTGCGCCGCGCTAGAGTCGGAGATCTCTGGGCTCTCAGACGAAGAAAAAGTTGAATTCCTGACCGATGCCGGCATGGCCGAACCGGGGCTTAACCGCCTGATTCGCACGGCCTACCAAGTGCTGGGCCTGCAGACCTACTTTACCGCGGGCGTGAAAGAGGTTCGTGCCTGGACCATCCATATCGGCGACACGGCTCCACAGGCCGCCGGCGTCATCCACGGTGATTTCGAGAAGGGCTTCATCCGCGCGGAGGTCATTAGCTACGACGACTTCATCACCTGCAAGGGCGAAGCGGGCGCGAAGGAAAAGGGGAAGATGCGGCTGGAAGGCAAAGAGTACGTGGTCCAGAACGGCGATGTCATGCACTTCCGCTTCAACGTCTAGCAGAATGCTGAAACGTCCGTCAAGAGGCTCACATGACAGGGCGCACCCAGTCTCAGCGGCAGCAGACCTATCGAGAGCAAGCGCTCAAGATGTTTCCGTGGATCTGTGGGCACTGCGGACGCGAATTTGACGGCAAGAAAATGAGCCAGCTCACGGTCCATCACAAGGACCACAACCACGACAACAATCCACCCGATGGAAGCAACTGGGAGTTGCTCTGTCTCTACTGCCACGACAATGAGCACCAGCGGAATCAGGTGGCCGACCCGTCTGGTGAGGCCACGCCTGAGCGTGTACAAGATCAGCCCTCGACCTTCCAGCCCTTTGCTCATCTCGCGGATGTATTCAAGCGCAAGACATAGCCTTCGTCTGGTGTGTCACCGACGAGTATGCCAGGACAAGCGAGACGGGCGAGACAAGGTGGAAATCCGCACTCATCTCATCTTGTTTTTCGCGCTCTGCCTGCACGTCTCGCGATTTTCGTGTTGGCCATAAACTATAGACCATTGGCTCCCCTTCGTGCTCTATGCTATATGCTGTCAACGTGTCATCTTCAGCCATCACCCCCATGTCATTCGCCACTCGCTCATGAGCACCCCCCACCCACGCGATCCGTTGCACGGGATCACGCTTGAGACCATCATCAAAGAGCTGGTCGAGCGGCATGGGTGGGCCGAGATGGGGCGGCGCGTCCCGATCCGCTGTTTTCTCCACGACCCCAGCGTGAAATCCAGCCTCACCTTTCTCCGCAAAACCCCCTGGGCGCGAGAGCGGGTTGAGGGGTGGTACATCGCCTATAAAGACTAAGCGGGCGAAGGGTGCCCTCACCATTTCGCTCAATTTTTCAAAAATCAAGGAACCACGAATCCATGGCCTCGAACGCCACCATTTACAAAGCGACTCTGCAGATCTCCGACATGGACCGCCAGTACTATGAGGACCATACGCTGACCCTGGCACGTCATCCGTCCGAGACCGACGAGCGCATGATGGTGCGTCTGCTGGCCTTTGCTCTACACGCGCATAAGGCGTTAGCGTTTGGTCGTGGACTGAGCACCGAAGAGGAGCCCGCACTCTGGCTCAAGGATTTGACGGGTGCCATCGACCTCTGGATTGAGGTGGGCCAGCCGGATGAAAAATCCATTCGCCAGGCTTGCGGCCGCGCGAGACAGGTCTACCTCTATACCTACGGCGGTCGCGGCGCCGATCAATGGTGGGAAAAAAACCTGACTTCCTTGGCTCGCTTGAATAATCTGACCGTGATGAATCTGCCGCTTGACGGGAGCCGCGCCTTGGCCCAACTCGTCCATTCCAACATGCAACTGCAATGCACCATTCAAGAAGGACAGATCTGGATGGCGGATGGAACGAACACTCCGCACGTGGAATTGACCATGTTAAAACGTGCTTCAACCCCGTTTGAACGTTAACGCGGGCACGACAGACCACCCTGCTGCATGGAGATACGACAATGAAAGACAAGAAACGTATTCCCATCAGTGGTGACCCGATCGTCTGGACCAGTCCTTTTGCAGCCCTGAAGAATGTGGGGCTACCATCGACTCCGGACGCGCGGCAGGGTGCCGACAGCCCCGACCAGACTGATTCGAAACCTGCCGCGTCAACGAAGAACCGTGGACGAGTCGATATCATTCGCCAGACCGCACACCGCGGCGGCAAAACCGTCACAATCGTCACGGGGTTTCTCGGCATCGGGCTGGCGGAGAAAAATCGTCTGACCAAGGAAATGCAACAGGCCTGCGGGGCCGGAGGCACCCTCAAGGAGGGACGGATCGAGATTCAGGGTGACCAGCGAGAAACCGTCGCTCGCATCTTAACCAACGCCGGCTTTCGGCCGGTGTTTGCCGGTGGATGAAAGTCGGACGAAGACTGGGGAAGGCTCTGCCGTCGATTGACTTCCTCCCCTACCCGCGGTACAGGTTGCACTATTATTCTGGCAGCGCGTACTCACGCTTCGTCCATCACTGAGAGGCCACAGCATGAAAAACGTCGAGATGACCATTGCAGGAACCATATTGACCATCAAAGTCGACCTATCCAAAGAATTCGGGCCCTCGGCTTCGGGAAAGACGATCATCATCGCCTCAACGGAAGGAAATGTGACCATTCCGGATCGCGAGGAAAAAGTCGGACTGAATGTCTACCGGAAAAAGTGACCGAAACATCGCCTCGAACACGAGGTCGGAAACCATTCATGAGGTGGAAGTATTTTCTGCGAAATAGAGAAGGCTCCCAGAAACTGCATCTAGCCTCCTGCCTTCGAAGGTATCGCGACAATTATTGATCCACTTTGGGGCAGCGCAGGAAAAACCAGTGAGGCTGGCTCTTTGAACATGCTATATCGGAGCGGTCTCACTGACCGAATACAACCACCGCCAAAAGCTGCGGCCTGAGATCGAACGCAGCCGGGGTGAAGCCCCTCTCTAGTTGCCTGTGGCTCCTCGTCCGAGCTTGAAGACTCAACGGCGTGCAGAGAGTACCCCTGCATCCTAGTCTCCTAAACATGGTGCACTTGGTTGTTAAGCGCGCCTCTGCATTCCCAACCCACTGCGACCCATATTTGTACCCCGCTTGGCCAGCAACCGGACCACTTGCGAATAGAGCATGACACGATACCCCATGTATCACCTCGCCTCATCGTCGCTTTCTCCGCACAACGCTGACTCCCCTCGGTAGGCCATAGCTGCCTAGCAGGCCACACCCTTGATCCAAACACCGGCTCACAAACTCATACATACAAGCTAGATCACATCGATCTCGGCTTCGCTCTCACCGCAATCCTCCACTCATACGCACTCACAGTAGGTGAACTGCAGACGTATGAGGACAGTCCGCTTCGAATCAGACGAGATCCGTATGGTCCATCCTACATTCCTACAAAAGGCATAATCTTGCGCAACGACATATCGAATAAGTTAACGATATAAATCAACTACTTGCACTATTCATTACTGGCACATTTTTTGCCAATGCAAAGATACGATCTGCTGTTTGCCTGCATCACGCCCGAAGCAGACGGCACGGAACAGGAACAGAACAACACTCGTTTCAATGGAGCTGCACATGACCTCATTCAGCAAGCCTCAATTACGCCGCACCACAATCATTGCGGGACTGCTTCTCACCATGATCCCCCTGCTGACTGGATGTGGAGGAGGAGGAGAGACAGGCGGCGATCCCAGCATCGCGGTGACCCCTGGTAATGGCGGAGGAGGACCGACACCAGCGGCAGGAGCAATGGCTTCTCTCTCTTGGAGTCCGGTCCAAGATCCTTCAGTCTTTGCTTATTTCGTTCATTACGGTCGGCAATCTCCAGACCAACCGGGTAGCTGCTCATACGAAAGCTTCGTGTACGTTGACTCTCCGTCAGCTACAGTCACAGACCTTTCTCCTGATACCTTGTATCATTTTACGGTCAGCGCCTATAACGGCTTGGAAAGCCCCTGCTCAAGCGAAGTATCGACCGTCACTCCTCCCTCCTCCGTGTAGACCACTGATCGCCTGAGCAGCACCCCTCTTCCTCATCCCATCTGCAGAGATCCTTTCATTGACTCCCACATTTATTTTTTGTTAGCCTCAAGCCCCGCCGAGTTGCACACACTTCTCTAGCTAGAGAAGTGTGTGCCGGCATCCTCGATATTCAATCCTGAAAGGAGTTCCGATGGCCAGTTCATCCGTTTCGCCCGATATCCTCACTGCGCTCCAGAACAAGGCCACGCAGCTCCGCATCGAAAGCGTCCGAGCCACAACTGAAGCAGGCAGCGGCCATCCTTCCAGCTGTTGTTCTGCCGCCGATATCGTTGCGGCACTCTTCTTCTCGGTCATGCGTTATGACCCCAAGAATCCCAAGGCGCCGAATAGCGACCGATTTGTCCTCTCGAAAGGACATGCCGCGCCTCTTCTCTACGCCGCGTGGGCGGAAGCAGGCCTGTTCCCGAAAAGTGACCTCTTGAAATTGCGCACCTTGTCGTCCGACCTCGAAGGCCACCCGACTCCCCGCTTATCCTTTGTTGACATGGCTACCGGCTCACTCGGACAGGGTCTCCCTGTGGGTGTCGGCCTCGCGCTCAACGCAAAATCCATCGACAAGACAAGCTATCGCACCTACGTTCTGATGGGAGATGGAGAATCCGTCGAAGGGTCGGTGTGGGAAGCAATCGAGGTCGCGCGCCATCATCGGCTCGATAACCTCTGCGCCATTGTAGATATCAACCGGCTCGGCCAAAGTGATCCCACCATGCTGCAGCATGATATGGAGGCATATCGGTCCCGCTGGGCCGGCTTCGGCTGGCATGCGATCGTCGTCGACGGGCACAGCCTCCCAGCCCTGCTCACCGCCTTCGATGAGGCATCACGAACCACCGGGAAACCGACCGTATTGTTAGCCAAAACATTCAAAGGCCGTGGTATTTCCGTGATGGAGGACCACCCGGAATGGCACGGTAAACCCTTGAAGAAGGGTGAGGAAGCGGAAAAGGCGATCGCTGAACTGACGGCGCAACTCATGCCAAGCCAGCTGCAGATTCAGATCCAGAAACCATCCGCGGCTCCGTCCACGCAGGCGTCGATCGGACCCTTACCAGCATCCCCCTACAAGCTCGGCGACTCAGTCGCGACGCGTGAAGCTTTCGGCGCCACCCTGGCTGCACTGGGTGATGTCAATCCGCTCATCGTCGGACTCGACGCCGACGTCAAAAATTCGACCTACACGGACAAATTCGGCAAGAAGTTCCCCGACCGATTTTTCGAAAATTTCATCGCAGAGCAAAATATGCTCGGCGCGGCGGCCGGACTCGCCGCCTGCGGCAAAATTCCCTTCGTCGCCACCTTTGCGGCGTTTTTCACCCGCGCCTAC
>Ga0163152_10004497_pt1 | contig 17216 bp, 16 predicted proteins | sample OliLakLV19MP8IB2_FD_148635 | JGI IMG/M metagenome (GOLD analysis project Ga0163152, IMG submission 148635) | Freshwater microbial mat bacterial communities from Lake Vanda, McMurdo Dry Valleys, Antarctica - Oligotrophic Lake LV.19.MP8.IB-2 | ecosystem: Environmental > Aquatic > Freshwater >... | reverse complement strand
ACCACGCCGCCAGCGTCAGCACGCCCAGCGTGGCGGCCAGCGGGCGCATGAAGAACGCCAGCATGTTGCCGTCCGCCTTGATCATCGAGGTGATGAAGTTTTCCTCCAGCATCCCGCCCAGCACCACGCCCAGGATGGCCGGCGCCACCGGGAAGCCGTTTTGTTCCATCACGTAGGCCACCACGCCCGCCACCAGCATCACCCCGATGTCGAAGGGCGTGTTGTTGATCGCGAAAGCACCGACGATGCAGAACAGCAGGATGACGGGCATCAGGATGTTGCGTGGCACCTTGAGAATCTTCTTCGCCGCCTTGATGCACAGCCATCCCAGCGGAATCATGATGAGGTTGGCGATGATGAAGAGGATGTACACCGCGTAGATGTTCTGCGGGTTCTGCGTGAAGAGCGTCGGCCCGGGATTCATGTTCTTCATGTAGAGCACGCCGATCACGATGGCCGTGATCGAGTCGCCGGGAATGCCGAAGACCAGCGCGGGAATCCACGCGCCCGCCAGCGCGCTGTTGTTGGCTGCACCGGATTCGACGATGCCTTCCACGTGCCCGGTACCGTATTTCTCAGGCTCCTTCGACAGCTTCTTGCTGATCGCATATGACATCCATGCCGCGATGTCCGCGCCCGCGCCGGGCAATGCGCCGACCAGCGTGCCGAGCACGCTGCCGCGCAGGATCTGCAGCGGGTACTTCACCGTCAGCGCCCACATGCCCTTGAACACGTTCTGGATCGGCTGGTCGACGATCTTCAGCGGTGGCGACGTATCGACTGCGAAGCGAATGATCTCCGAGATGGCGAACATGCCGATCATCAGCGGAATGAAGCCGATGCCGCCCAGCAACTCGGTGTTGCCGAACGTGAACCGCGGAAAACCGGCTGGGTTGCCGAGACCCACGCACGCGATCATCAGCCCGATCAGCAGCGAGACCAGGCCCTTCAGTGGCTGCTTGGCCGTGATGACGATGGCGCAGGTCAGGCCCAGCAGCACCAGCCAGAAATACTCGAAGGAGCTGAACTTCAGCGCCACCTCGGCCAGAGCCGGCGCGGACACGATCAGCACCGCGGTACCGAAGAGGCCGCCGATGGCGGAGAACACGAGGCCAGCACCAAGCGCTGTCTCCGCCTGCCCCTTTTTCGTCATCGCGTACGACTCGTCGCAATACGCGGCCGACGCCGGGGTGCCCGGCATCCGCAGCAGGCAGCCGGGAATGTCGCCGGAGAAGATGGCCATCGCGGTGGCGGTCACGATGGTCGCGATGGCGGGGATCGGGTCCATGAAGAACGTCACCGGCACCAGCAGTGCGGTCGCCATGGTCGCGGTGAGCCCCGGCACCGCACCGACGAACAGGCCGTACAGCGCGGCGAACAGCATCGGCAGCAGCGTCTTGACGCTGAACACCATGTTGAATGCCAGGGCTAGTGCATCCATGTCAGTGCCGAAGGGCGCGCGTGGGGGTCGTCATCAGTCCCGAAGGGCCGCCCCGAGGGGCTGACGCACCCCCTCTGGGGGCAGCGAGCGAAGCGAGCGTGGGGGTCGACATCAGTCCCGAAGGGCCGCCCCGAGGGGCTGACGCACCCCCTCTGGGGGCAGCGAGCGAAGCGAGCGTGGGGGTCGTCATCAGAAGGCCATCTTGGTGAGCACACCCCAGGGCAACGGGACGCGGAGCAACTTGTAGAACGCATACCAGATGAGCAGCGTCGCCACGACGGCCACGATAGCCGCCATGCCGGTGCGCACGCCCAGGACCTTCAGCCAGAGGATCAACAGCAGCGGCGCCACGATCAGGAAGCCGACGGCATTGGCGAGGAACACATAGGCGGCCACGCCGCCGACGATGGCCGCGAATGCCACGAGGTGCCGGCCGGAGCGCATCCAGTCGGCGGTTTCCGTCCACGGCTGCGTGCCGCGACGGCGGATGCCACTGATGATCAGCAGCACGCCGCAGACCGCCAGCGCGGCGGCGATGAGACCGGGGAACAGCGCGGGTCCGACCTGCTGGCCGGGGATCTTCGAGAAACCCTGCACGTGCACCAACACGACGACACCGAACAGCAGGAACACCGCGCCGAAGATGGCGTCGTTGATCTTCATTGGCAATCCCGGTGATGGAACGCGCAGCACAAGGGGGCGCCAGCGCCCCCTTGTGCTCTAAGGCATCGCGTCAACAGCGCAGGCCGCTTACTTGGCCAGCCCGACCGCTTTCATCGTCTTGCCCATCGCGACATCGCCCTTGGCCATGAAGGTCGCGAATTCTGCGCCCGGGGCCCAAGCGGTGCCGTAGCCCTTGCTGGCGGCGAAGTCCTTCCACTCCTTGCTGTCGGCGATCTTCTTGATCGTGGCGATCAGCTTGGTGTTGACGTCCGCGGGCAGGCCCTTCGGACCCGCGATGCCGCGCCAGGCGGCGACGTCATAGTTGACGCCGATCGCCTGCTGCATCGTGGGCACGTCGGGGAAGATGCCCGAGCGCGTGTTGCCCATCACCGCGAGCGGACGCGCCTTGCCGGCTTCGATCAGCGCGCGAGCTTCCGGCAGTGAACAGGTCACGATGTCAACGCCACCTGCGACCAGATCCTGCATCGCCGGCGCCGCGCCGTTCGACGGCACCCAGGGCACCGAATTGGACGGCAGCTTCAACTCCTCCAGCAGGCCCGCCAGCGCGAGATGCCAGATGCCACCCTGGCCCGTCCCCGAGGCCTTCAGCTTGCCGGGGTTGGCCTTGATCGCGTCGACGACATCCTTGACCGTCTTGTACGGCGAATCGGCCCGCACCGTCATCCCGGCCGGATCCGAGTTCACCAGTGCCAGCGGGGTGTAGGAGGTCGGGCTCAGGTCCGTCAGGCCCTGCCAGTGCATCATCGTGATCTCGACCGTGATCATGCCGATCGTGTAGCCATCCGCCGGCGCCTGCGCGATGGCGCTGTGGCCCACCACGCCGCTGCCGCCCGTGCGGTTGACGACGTTGACCGGCTGCCCGAGTTCCTTTTCCATCATCGCGGCGAAGTAACGGGCGGTGCCGTCGGTGCCGCCGCCCGCGCCCCAAGGCACGACGAAGGTGATCGGACGTTCGGGATAGGCGGCGGCCGCGATGCCGGCAAAGGCGAACGCGGCGAGCGCAATGAGAGCGCGCGGAATCAGTTTCATGGTTTCCTCCTGGGTCTGTAGGTGATGGAAGCTTCGATCCGCGCGCACCTCGGTGGGTGTTACGCACAAGACTCGTCGCGGACGTTAGCAGCGTGTCCGGAACCGGTCAAGTGGTCGGACCAATTGCCGGTGTCCTGTCTATCGCTCGCGGGTGTTTCAGTAGATCTTCAGCATGATGAGTATCTTGGCGATGACGAGAAAGATGATAACCAGAAATGTGGGGGCCATGCAGGCGTAGGCCACGCAGTAGCGCGCCCAGCGCGTGTCGAGCCACGTCTTTCGGGGATTGCGCGGGTCATAGAAAATCGCGACCTTGCCATCGGGATCGACGTGCGCGACGCCATTATTGGCCGGGGCGCCCATCGCCTCATTCAGCAGCACCCGCTGCATCCTGCCCTTGTGATCCACGAACTCGACTTCGAAGAAATCGTACCTGCTGTTCTTCCAATGATTGTACCCCGTGGTCCCCATCGAAATGTGCGTGGCGACAATCCTGGCACGCGTGCGAACGGACCGTTGATACCGAAGCCACGCGCGGACCGCAAGCACGATGCCCAAAACGAACAAGGTGCCAAGGGACCCGAAGAAAATCGGCCAGGTCATGCGCGAAGCAGAACGAACCGGCCCGGCCTCGATTCCCGAGCGCTCTCAACCAGCCGGCATGCGTTCATGGAAACGTCGCCGGGATGCGCTCGCCCACGAATGCCGCCAGCCTGCGTGTCAGTTCCGCCAGGTCGCGTTCGAGTCTGCCGTAGCCGGCCGTGGGTTCGAGCGTGACCTCGTCCATGTACAGCGTGCGCTTCAGCTCGATCTGCAGGCTGTGGCGGTTGTCGGCGGGCCGGCCGTGCTTGCGCACCAGCTCCACGCCCTTGTAGGGATCGTTGATCGCGACGCTGTAGCCCATGCCGCGCGCTGCATCGGCCACGCACTGCGTGAACGCCGCGTCACACGTCGTGCCGTCGCGATCGCCCAGCACGAAATCGGCGCGCTCGTGACCGGGGTCGTCGGCAAGCGCATCGCCCACCGCCGGCATCGAATGACAATTGATGTGCCACACCCCGCCATAGGCGCGGCGGCGCGCCTCCAGCAGCGCCTCCAGTTCGGCGTGATAGGGGCGCCAGCACTGATCGATGCGCCCCTGTACCTCGGCCGCCGTCAGCTTGCGCGCGTACATCGGCACGCCGCCTCGCGCCAGCCGCCACACGAGCCCGATGCCTTGCTCCGTCTTGCGCGACGGCGTCACCGGCACCGGCCAGCCATCCTCGAGCAACGCGAGATCGATGTCGTCCACGCTGCGGTTGACGTCGATGTAGGCGCGCGGGAAGCGGGCTTCGAGCAGCGTCGCGCCGTGCGCCACCGCGTGCTGCCACAGGCGCGCCACGTGCGTGTCCTCGGCCTGGCGCACCATGGAGCGCGGCGGGGCGTGATCGAAATCGTCGGGATACCACTCGCCCGAATGCGGCGAATCGAGCACCAGGGGCAGCAGCACCCCCGGCGGATCGTGACGCACGAAGGCGGCGGTCATCGTGAACCCTGCCGCCTGACTAGCGTGCGTCGTTGAGGAAGCACGCCGAGAGATGTCCCGGCGCGATCTCGCGCAACGGCGGCACGTTGCTGCGGCAGCGCTCCATCACGTACGGGCAGCGCGGGTGGAAGTGGCAACCCGGCGGCGGATCGAGCGGCGACGGGATCTCGCCCTTGATCGGCACGAACGTGCGCTTTTTCGGCTCCACCCTGCCGGCCTCGGCCAACAGTGCCTGCGTGTACGGATGGTTCGATTGGCGGAACAATTCGCCCGATGCCGCGCTCTCCACCACGCGGCCGAGATACATCACGACGACACGGTCGGCGACGAAGCGCACCACACCGAGATCGTGGCTGATGAAAAGATACGTGAGGTTGAGGGCACCCTTCAACTCGAGGAAGAGGTTCAGCACCTGGGCCTGAATGGACACGTCCAGCGCCGCGACCGATTCGTCGCAGACGAGAAACTCGGGCTTCACCGCCAGTGCGCGCGCGATGCCGATCCGCGCGCGCTGGCCGCCCGAGAATTGATGCGGATAGCGGCGCATCAGCGTCGGGTCGAGGCCCACGCGATTGAGCATCAGGCCGACGTATTCCGTCTGCTGCTTCGGGCTGATCACGCGATGCGCAACCGGCGCTTCGCCAACGATGTCGACCACACGCATCCGCGGGTTGAGCGACGCGTACGGATCCTGAAAGATCATCTGCATCTTCAGTTGCTGCTTGCGTGCGGCGGCGGCATCGAGGCGCGCCAGCGAAGCGCCGCGCCAGTACCGCTCGCCATCGGACAGCGACAGCAAACCCACGGCGAGGCGCCCCAGCGTGGACTTGCCGCAACCGGATTCGCCGACCAGGCCAAGCACTTCGCCGGAGGCCACGGTCAGGCTGACGCGGTCGACTGCGTGCACCACCTCTTCCTTCATGTTCGCGCCGAACTTGTTGCCGATCTTCGCCGCGAGGTCGAGCGGCTTCGAGAAGCGCTTCGACACACCACGCAATTCGACCAATGCGTCGAGGTCCGCCGCCGGCAAGGTTGACGTTGCGCTCATGCCGCCAGCGGGTGAAAGCACCGTACCGTGTGGCCGTGAACGCCTACCGCCACGCTCGGTGGTGACACCGCGCATTCGACGGTGGCAAAGGTGCAGCGTTCGCGAAACGGGCAGCCGGGGGGCAATTCGAGCAACGACGGCGTCATGCCGGGAATCTGCTTCAACCGCTGGCCGCGTTCGTTGTTCGCGGGTACGGAATTAAGAAGGCCCCGCGTGTACGGATGCGCCGGATGCGACAGCACTTCCTCGGTGGTGCCCTGCTCCACGATGCGTCCGGCGTACATCACGCATACGCGATCGGCGAGGCCCGCCACAACCGACAGGTCATGCGTGATCCAGATCAGCGCCGTGCCGGTCTCGCGGGTCAGCTTCTGCATCTCGTAGAGGATCTGGCCCTGGATCGTGACGTCCAGCGCCGTCGTGGGCTCGTCCGCGATGATGAGGTCGGGGCTGTTCAGCAGCGCGATGGCGATGGCCACGCGTTGCCGCATGCCGCCGGAAAATTGATGCGGATATGCTTCAAGCCGTTCGTCCGGCGACGGAATGCCGACGCGCACCAGCGCTTCGCGTGCGCGGGCGCGCGCCGCGGCCTTGCCCACCGCCTCGTGCGCAAGGATGGCCTCGATCATCTGCACGTCGATGCGCAGGACCGGGTTCAGCGTCATCATCGGGTCTTGAAAGATCATCGCGACGCGGTTGCCGCGCATGTGCCGCAACTGTTCGGCGTTCAACGCGCGGAGGTCAATGCCATCGAGCACAATGCGGCCATCGACGATGCGGCCGGGCGGATCGATCAGCCCCATCAGCGAGTACCCGGTCATCGACTTGCCGGAGCCCGATTCGCCGACCAGCCCCAGCACCTCGCCGCGGCCCACGGTGAACGACACGTCGTCCACGGCCTTGACCACGCCGGCCTTGGTAAAGAAATGCGTGCGCAGGCCCTCGACCGTCAGCACGGGAGGTAGCACCTCCGGCGCCGTCCCGGCTCCCGGCGCTCCGTCGTTCGCCGGCCTCGTCATTTCTGCAGGCGCGGATTCAGCACGTCGCGCAGCTGGTCGGCGACGAGGTTGATGCTGACGATGGTCAGCAGCAGCGCGACACCCGGGAAGAAGCTGATCCAGTACTTGCCCGACAGCAGGTACTGGTAACCGTTGGCGATCAGCAGTCCAAGCGATGGCTCGGTGATCGGCAGGCCGAGACCCAGGAACGACAGCGTGGCTTCAAGCGCGATGGCCGCGGCCACCTGCACGGTGGCCACGACGATCATCGGCGGCAGGCAATTCGGCAACAGGTGCCGGAACACGATGCGAACTGGCGAAAGCGCAAGACAACGCGCTGCCTCCATGTACTCCTTGCGCTTCTCCACCAGCGCCGCGCTGCGCACGGTGCGCGCGTAGTACGCCCATTGAATCGTCACCAGCGCGGCGATCACCTTGCCCGTTCCCTGCCCCAGCACCGCGATCAGGATCAGCGCGATCAGGATGGCGGGGAACGACAGCTGGATGTCGACGATCCGCATGATCAGGGTTTCGGTCTTGCCGCCGAAGTACGCGGCGGTCAGGCCCGCCGACAGACCGATGATCAACGCCAGCACCGTCGCGGTCGCACCCACGGCCAGCGAGATGCGCAGGCCATAGAAGATGGCGGAAAGCATGTCGCGACCCTGGTCGTCGGTGCCCAGCCAGAACGTGCCGCCCGTGGGCGACTTCGAGCCCGGCGGCAACCGGCCGTCCATCACGTCGAGTTGCGAGAGGTCGTATGGGTTCTGCGGCGAGATCAACGGCGCGAACACCGCAGCCAGGATCACGAGGATCAACATGCCGAGGCCCACGACAGCCACCGGATTCGCGAGGAAATCGGTGGCGATCCGGTGGAACGGAGATTCGGCGGCGCGCTCGGCAGGCGCGGCCGGAGTCTCGGGCAGCACGGTGCCTGCACGTTCCCCCCGAACGGCGCTTTGCGCCGCCCCCCCTGAGGGGGCAGCTCCTTGGGGCGGCCCTGCGGAGCTCATCGCGGCATCATCCCTTCGAATCCGTCAGACGCACGCGCGGATCGAGCGCGGAATACAGCACGTCGACGATGAGATTGATGAAGATGAACAGCGTGACGATCACGAGCAGGTAGCTCACGATCACCGGGCGATCGAGCAGGTTGATCGAGTCGATCAGCAGCTTGCCCATGCCGGGCCAGGCGAACACGCTTTCGGTGACGATCGCGAACGCGATGACGCTGCCGAATTCGAGACCGATCACCGTCACGATGGGAATGAGGATGTTGCGCAGCACGTGCACGCCGATCACGCGGCTATTGGAGAGCCCCTTCGCGCGCGCGAACTTCACGTAGTCCTGCAGCAGGGACTCGCGCGTGCCGGCGCGCGTCAGCCGGATCAGCAGCGCCAGTTTGAACAGCGCAAGATTGGTGGCCGGCATGATCAGGTGCCGCAACCCTTCCCAGCTCAGGAACGACACGGGAACAAGCCCGAACAGCAGTGTGGTGGGACCCCGCCCGGTGGACGGCAGCCAGCCCAGCATCACCGAGAACACCATGATCAGCATCAGGCCCACCCAGAACGTCGGCAGCGAGAAGCCGAGGATGGAACCCGCCATGATCGTGCGGCCGGCAATCCCGTTGGGCCGCAGGCCTGCCCACAGGCCCAGCGGAATGCCCAGTGTCACGGCGATCACCATCGCGGCGATCGCCAGTTCCATCGTCGCCGGCATCCGCTCGAGGATCAGGCCCAGCGCGGAGGTGGCGTGCACGAACGAGCGGCCGAGGTCGCCCGTCAATGCCCCCTTGAGGAACACCAGGTACTGTTCCCACAACGGCTTGTCGAGGCCCAGCGCCGCGATGGCGCGCTCGCGGTCGATCTGGTCGGCCTGGGGGTTGATCAGGATGTCGATCGGGTTGCCGATCGCGAACACGCCGACGAATACCAGCAGCGACATGATGAGCAGCACGACCACGCTCTGCATGCTGCGGCGGATGATGAAGACGAGCATGCGCGGATTCCGGCGGGTCTAGTGCAGGCGGACGCGCAACGCGAAGGCGTGGCGCACCGCCAGCCCCGATGCGCACCCTGCATCGAGGTGCGAACGGGGCGTTGCCGTCACGACGATCAGCCCTTGACCGGCTTGAACTGGAAGGCCAGCGTGTACTCGTCGGTGCGCGGCGTGTACTGCACGTTCTTCTTCGTGGCCCACATCGTGAACTGGAAGTGGATCGGCATGATGCCGAGATCCTGCATCGACAGGTCGGTGGCCCGTTGCAGCATGATCGAGCGGTTCTCGTCGTTGACCTGCTGCAACGATTGCTCGACCAGGTAATCCACCTTCGTGTTCGAGTAGCGGCCCCAGTTCACCGCGCCCAATCCCTTGTCGCGGTTGAACGTGGCCAGCAGCGAGCGCAGTGGTGACGATGCCTCGCCGGTCGACGCGCCCCAGCCCACCAGGTGGAAACTGAATTCCTGCTTCGCGGCGCGGCCCGAATACGGTCCCATCGGCGCGGTTTCGACCTTCGCGGTGATACCGACGCGCGACAGCATCTGCGCCACGGCCTGGACTATCTTCTCGTCATTCACGTACCGGCCGGACGGCCCGTGGATCGTGATGTTGAAGCCATTCGGGTAACCGGCTTCCGCCAGCAACTTCTTGGCACCCTCGACGTCGTACACCTCGGCCTTCAGTGCCGGGTTGTGGCCAAAGAGCTTCTCCGACACGAGCTGGCCCGACGGAATGGCCTGGCCTTCCATCACGCGCTCGGCAATGGCCGGGCGGTTGATGGCCTTGGAGATGGCGCGACGCACGCGGACATCCTGCAGCGGGTTCTTGTCGAGCGGCTTGCCATCCTTGGCAAAGACGAAGGGGCTGACGCGCGACAGGTGGTCGAAGTTGAAGTAGATCACGCGGTGCGAGATTTTCGACGTCAGCGTGAACTTGGGATCGGTCTTGAGCCGCGCGATGTCGGGGGTCGGCGGCTGCTCGATCGCGTCGACATCGCCCGACAGCAGCGCCGCCATCCGCGAGGCCCCGTCCTTGATGATCCGGAATGTCACTTTCTCGTAGCCCGGCTTGTCGCCCCAGTACGCATCGTTGCGGACGAGGTCCACCCTGTCTCCGTTGACGTATCGCACCAGTTTGTACCGGCCGCTGCCGATCGTGGCCTTGCCCGAATTGAAGTCCTCGGTCGTGGCGCCGGTCGCGACCTTCTTCGACACGATGTAGATCGTCGACAGGTCGTTCGGCATCAGCGGGTGCGGCACCGCAGTCTTGAAGCGGATCGTGTACGGGTCGACGATTTCCTTGCCGACGATGGCCTTGGTGTAGGCAACGAAGGGGCCGGGGCTGTTCGGAATCAGTGCCACGCGATCGATCGAGAACGCGACGTCCTCGGCCGTCAGCTCGCTGCCGTCATGGAACTTGATGCCCTTGCGAAGCTTGAACTCCCACGTCTTGTCGTCGAGCGGCTTCCACGACGTGGCGATGCCGGGAATCATCTGCGAGTCGGGGCTCATCTGCACGAGCTTGTCGAAGATGTGTTCGGCCATGTTGTTGTTCGGGAACAGGTTGAAGAAGTGCGGGTCCATCGACGTGATGTCGGCGGCAACGGCAATCTTCAGTTCCTGCGCGGTGGAAGGCGCGGCGATGGCCAACGCCGACGCGATGGCGACGGCGGCGGCGAAGCGTTGGAAACGGGTGGCGACTCGCATGAAAACCTCGAACTGGGAAGTGGATCAGGTGCGGTGGATGTGGCGCATCGCGCCTGCCACCTGCATGGCGGCAATCTAGCTTGGTTACCGCAGTGCGTCAAACCAGCGGCAGGATGCACCAACATTGACCACACCGCACTATTTTTCAGCATGTTGGGGCTCAGGAGCGCTCGAGGCGATCCGAGGCGGGTGCGCATGGCGGGCGGTGGGTGCGGACGATCTCGTCCAGCGTGGCAAAGAACCGGTCATCCATCGCCAGGTCGGTGGCGGCCTGCGCCCGGGCTTCCGCCGGGTCGAAGGCCTTCCCGCTTTCGCTGAACACGCGGGCCTCGATCAGCGCGCCGTGGTCGTAGCGGTATTCGGCGCGCAACTGTCCATCCGGATACCACGAGCGTTTGCGGCCATGCAGCTTGCCGGCGACATAGGCGGCTTCGAGCTTCTGCCGCGCCTCGCCTCGCCGGTTGCCGGGGGGGTACCAGAGCGCCAGCGTGCCGGAGAGAATGTCATCGTCAAAAGGCAGCTGCGCAATCCGCGTGCCGGACGATGACCAGTACAGGAAACTGCCGGTGCGCTTGCCGCGGCTGAACGCGCCAACGACGCGGACCTGCCCGTTGCCACCGCGCAGTTCGTAGGCGCCATGCAGTGCGCCGTCGCGGCAGCTGCCCTCGATTGCGTAGTCCTGCGCGCCGGCCCCGGCCGCCGCCACCAAGGCCAGCAGGCAGAGCCAGCGCCGCACGATCAGCGGCGGCGCCTGGCCCACCAGGCGTCAAGCTCGCCGACGATGCCGCGCCGGAAGGCCAGCACGCAGATGACGAAAATGAGACCCGTCATCACCGTCACCCATTGCCCGAAGCTCGCCAGGTAGCTTTCGAGCCCGATGATCGCGAAGGCGCCCACCACCGGCCCGAAGATCGTGCCCATGCCGCCCAGCAATACCATCAGCACCACTTCGCCGGACATCGACCAGTGCACGTCGGTCAACGACGCCAGCTGGAACACGATGGCCTTGACCGACCCCGCCAACCCCGACAGGCCCGCCGACAGCACGAAGGCGATCAGCTTGTACTTGTCGGCGTCGTAACCGAGCGAGATCGCGCGCGGCTCGTTTTCGCGGATGGCCTTCAGCACGTGGCCGAACGGCGAGTTCACGATCCGGTAGATCAGCAGGAATGCGCCGACGAAGACAGCCAGCACGACGAAGTACATGGTCAACGTGTTCGAGAGGTCGATAAAGCCGAAGAGCTTGCCGCGCGGCACCGACTGGATACCGTCCTCGCCACCGGTCAGCGGGGATTGAAGGCAGAAGAAATAGATCATCTGCGCGATGGCCAGCGTGATCATCGCGAAATAGATGCCTTGCCGGCGGATGGCGAGCAGGCCCACGACGATGCCGAGCAGCGTGGCCGCAACTGTACCGGCGAGGATCGCGAATTCCGGCGGCCAGCCCCAGATCTTGGCGGCGTGCGCACAGACATAGCCGGCCGAGCCCAGGAACATCGCGTGGCCGAACGACAGCAGGCCGCCGAAGCCGAGCAGCAGGTTGAACGCGCAGGCGAAGAGCGCAAAGCACAGCGCCTTCATCAGGAACACCGGATACACGCCAATGAAGGGCGCGATGGCCAATGCCGCCACCATCAGTGTGGTGGCCATCAGCATGCGGTTGCGCGACGGCACGGCCGGCGCGGCGACTGTTGCGGCAGGGACATTCATCGTCAGCGTTCCCGTCCGAAGAGCCCTTGGGGTTTGAACAGCAGCACCAGCACCATCACGACGAAGATCACCGTGTTGGAGGCCTCCGGATAGAACACCTTGGTCAGGCCTTCGACGACGCCGAGGCCGAAGCCGGTGAGGATGGCGCCCAGGATCGAGCCCATGCCACCGATCACCACCACGGCGAACACGACGATGATGAGGTTCGCGCCCATCTGCGGGCTGACCTGGTAGATGGGCGCGGCCATCACGCCGGCCAGCGCGGCCAGGCCGACGCCGAAGCCGTAAGTCAGCGTGATCATCCGCGGCACATTGATGCCGAAGGCCTGCACCAGCGCCGGATTTTCCGTCGCGGCGCGCAGGTATGAGCCGAGCTTGGTGCGCTCGATCACGAACCAGGTGCCGAGGCACACGACCAGCGAGGCCACGACCACCCACGCGCGGTATTTCGGCAGGAACATGAACCCCAGGTTGAACGAGCCGGTGAATTCCTGCGGCAGCCGGTATGGCTGGCCGGAGCTGCCGTAGAAATTGGTAAAGAGGCCCTGTACGACGAGCGCCAGGCCAAAGGTCAGCAGCAGGCCGTACAGGTGATCGAGCTTGTAGAGCCGCGAGAGCATCGTGCGTTCGATGACGACACCGGTGGCGCCGATGATGAACGGCACCAGCAGCAGCGACCACCAGTAGCCGACGCCGAATTTTTCGAGGAGGAACCACGCACAGAATGCGCCCATCATGTACTGCGCGCCGTGCGTGAAATTGATGATGTTGAGGAGGCCGAAGATGACGGCCAGCCCCAGGCTCAACATCGCGTAAAACGCGCCGTTGATGAGCCCGATCAGCAGCTGGCCGAACAGCGCCTGCGTCGGTATTCCGAAAATCTCCATCACGCCCCGTCGCTTTCACGAGCAGGGTGTACGTCGACAGGGCATGACGGAGGGTTCATTACTTGACGAGCGGGCAATCGCCATCCTTGACGGGACGGAAAGCTTGATCCGCCGGAATGGTGGCGCGCACTTTGTAGTAGTCCCACGGACCCTTGGACTCCGCCGGCTTCTTCACTTCCATCAGGTACGCCGGGTGAACCTTGCGCCCGTCGACGCGAATCGTGCCCTTGCCGAACAGCGGATCATCGGTCGGCATTTCCTTCATCTTCGCGACGACCTTCAAGCCATCATCACTCTTGAGCGCTTCGACGGACTTCAAGTAGTGCAGAACCGACGCGTAGACGCCGGCGTGGATCATCGTCGGGTGAATGCCCTTGTTAAGCGGTGCAAAGCGCTTGGCAAATGCGCGCGTCTGGTCGTCCTTGTCCCAGTAGAAGGTGTTGGTGACGATCAAACCCTGCGCCGTCGGGAGCCCCAGCGCATTTACGTCGGTCAGAAACACGAGCAGCCCGGCAAGATTCTGGCCGCCCTTGACGATGCCGAACTCGGCCGCCTGCTTGATCGAGTTGGTGGTGTCACCGCCGGCGTTGGCCAGGCCGACGATCTTGGCCTTGGACGCCTGGGCCTGCAGCAGGAACGACGAAAAATCCTGCGTATTGAGCGGCGCGCGGACCTTGCCCAACACCTTGCCGCCATTTTTCAACACGACAGCTTCCGTGTCGCGCTCGAGCGCATGGCCGAAGGCATAGTCGGCAGTCAGGAAGAACCAGGAGTCGCCGCCCGACTTCACGATCGCCCCGCCCGTACCATTGGCGAGCATCCAGGTGTCGTAGGTCCAATGCACGGTATTGGGCGAGCATGCCTTGCCCGTCAGGTCTGAGGACGCCGGGCCGGAAGCAAGGAACACCTTGTTCTTGTCCTTGGTGATCTGATTCACGGCCAACGCGACGCCGGAATTGGGCGTGTCGAGGATCACGTCGACCTTGTCGACGTCATACCACTGGCGCGCAATGCCGGATCCGATGTCCGGCTTGTTCTGGTGATCGGCGGAAACCACCTCCACCTTGTAGCCGCGCTTCTCAATGCCGGAATCCTCGACCGCCATCTTGGCGGCGAGGACGGAACCGGCACCGGCCAGGTCGGTGTAGAGACTGGACATGTCGGTCAGCACGCCCATCTTGATGAGGTTGTCCGACACTTGCGCCTGGGCCACGCCGACGGTGAAGCTGGCGGCGACGGCCAGGCCGAGGATGTTGCGCTTGAATTTACTCATGTTGCCTCTGGGTGAAATGGGATCCGCTGAGCTCGGGTTGCGGTCAGACCCCTAGGTAATCGTGCAGCTTGTCCATGTTGGCATCGAGTTCGGCGTTGCGGATCATGTCGACCACGCGGCCATGTTCGATGACGTAATGCCGGTCCGCGACGGTGGCCGCGAACCGAAAATTCTGTTCCACCAGCAAAATCGTGAAGCCCTGCTGCTTCAGGCGCGCGATGGTGCGGCCGATCTGTTGCACGATTACCGGGGCCAGGCCCTCGGTGGGTTCATCCAGCAACAGCAGGCGCGCACCGGTGCGCAGGATGCGGCCGATCGCCAGCATCTGCTGCTCGCCGCCGGACAGCTTGGTGCCCTGGCTCAAGCGCCGTTCAAGCAGATTGGGAAAGAGCTCGTAGATCTGCGGGACGGTGAGGCCGCCAGGACGCACCACCGGCGGCAGCAGCAGGTTCTCCTCGACGTTGAGCGACGAGAAGATGCCGCGCTCCTCCGGGCAATAGGCGATGCCCTGCCGCGCGATGCGGTTCGACGGCATGCGAATCAGTTCGTTGTTCTCGAACAGGATCGTGCCCTCGCGCCGCGGCACGATGCCCATGATCGATTTCAGCGTCGTGGTCTTGCCGGCGCCGTTGCGGCCGAGCAGCGTCACCACTTCGCCGGCCCGGATCTCGAAGTCGATGCCGTGCAGGATGTGCGACTCGCCGTACCAGGCGTTCAAGCCCTTCACCGCCAGCAGCGGCGACGACGCAGCAGTGGCGGCAAGTGTTGCCGCGGTCTCAAGCATGACCGGCTCCCATGTAGGCCTGCACGACATCGGGATTCTTCGAGACCGCTTCGTAGTCGCCCTGCGCCAGGATCTCGCCGCGCGCCAGTACCGTGATGTGGTCGGCCAGTGTTGCGACCACGGAAAGATTGTGCTCGACCATCAGCACAGTGCGGTCGACTGCCACCTTGCCGATCAGCGTGGTAATGCGCTCGACATCCTCGTGGCCCATGCCGGCCGTCGGCTCGTCGAGCAGCATCATCTCGGGTTCCAGCGCCAGCGTGGTGGCAATCTCCAGCGCCCGTTTCCGGCCGTAGGAAAGTTCAACCGCGGCGATCGTCATGAATTCCGCAAGGCCGACGGCATCGACCAATTCCGCGGCGCGACCGTCCAATGCCTTCAATGATTCGGCCGACCGCCAGAAGTCGAACGAGTGGCCGGTCTTGCGTTGCAGCGCGATCCGCACGTTCTCAAGCACCGTGAGGTGCGGAAATACGGCGGAAATCTGGAACGACCGCGCGAGCCCCATGCGGGCGATGGCCGCGGGACGCGAGCCGGTGATCTCGGTGCCGTTGTAGAAGATCTGGCCGCGCGTGGGCGTGAGGAAGTGCGTGAGCAGGTTGAAGCACGTTGTCTTGCCCGCGCCATTGGGGCCGATCAATGCATGGATGGTGCCGCGACGGATGACGAGATCGACGTCCTTGACCGCGACAAAGCCCTTGAACTCCTTGGTCAGCTTGCGGGTTTCGAGGATCGTGTCGTTGGCCATGCGGTAGGTTGGTGGTGAATCGAATTGATGTTGAGGCGACGATTGAATGCGAAGGAATTGGGCGGCAGGCGGCGGATTATGCTTTTGTACGTGCCCTCGGCGCAACCTTCATTCGCAACGGAAATGAATTTCTACGAGTCGCGCCATTGCGGTGCACGTTTACCGAGGAACGCATCGATGCCTTCCGCCGCGTCGGCATCCAGCATGTTGCACGCCATCGACTCGCCGGCCAGCGCGTAGGCATCAGGCAAATCCTGCCCGATCTGCGCATAGAACGCCCGCTTGCCCATGGCGACTGCTGCCGGGCTCTTGGCGGCGATGGTGGTGGCCAGTGCAAGCACGGCCTCATTGAGCTTCGCCGGGGGCACGACGCGATTGACGAGACCCCAGGCCAGCGCGGTGGGCGCGTCGATCATCGTGCCCGTCAGCAGCATCTCCATCGCGCGCTTGCGCGACACGTTGCGCGCCACACCCACGCCAGGCGTCGTGCAGAAAATGCCGGCATTGATCCCCGACAATCCGAACGTGGCCGTGTCCGCGGCGACCGCGAGATCGCACATCGATACGAGCTGGCATCCGGCGGCGGCGGCCGCGCCGTGGACGCGCGCGATCACAGGCTGCGGCAAGCGCGTCAGCTTGAGCATCATCCGCGTGCAGGCGTCGAAGAGGCCGCGCTGCCAATCGTGATCGATATGCGCGCGCATTTCCTTCAAGTCGTGACCGGCGCAGAACGCGCGGCCCGACGCGGCGATGACCACGACGCGCACGCTTGCATCCGTTGCGATTTGATCGAGCGCGGTGTCGATCGCCGCGATCATCGCGGTTGACAACGGATTGAATCGATCGCCGCGATTGAGCGTCAGCGTGGCGATGCCGTCACCCGTGTCGCGCAACACGAAGGGCTGCAGGGCGGCGTCGAGGGGAGCATTCATGGTGGGTTCCGAAGGTCGGCGCGAGCGGTCAGTCGGCTATTGTAGGCATGGTGATGTCGCGCGGTGCATTGCCGGCACAGGTCCCGGCGGCCGCGCCAACGGAAGGCACTCAGGATAACCATTGAATGATAGTTTCAAAGTGATATTCGCTTTGTATTTGTGTATCATTGGAGATTATCCCTATAATTCGGACAATTGCCGACTTGTCTGTCATGAATCCCGTCGATCGCCCCGTCGCGCTCGCCCCGTTTCGTGCCCACATCGCCGACGCGCACCGGCGACCCGAGGCCGCGGCGATGCGTCCGCTGCTGGCGCAGGCGGCCTTCGCGCCCGGCGCGATCGCCGCCACCCAGCAACTGGCCACGCAATTGGCGCACGGGATCCGCGCCGCGCGTACCGGCGCCGGCGGCGTCGACGCATTGATGCTCGAGTTCTCGCTGGACTCGAACG
>Ga0163152_10004486_pt1 | contig 17242 bp, 20 predicted proteins | sample OliLakLV19MP8IB2_FD_148635 | JGI IMG/M metagenome (GOLD analysis project Ga0163152, IMG submission 148635) | Freshwater microbial mat bacterial communities from Lake Vanda, McMurdo Dry Valleys, Antarctica - Oligotrophic Lake LV.19.MP8.IB-2 | ecosystem: Environmental > Aquatic > Freshwater >... | reverse complement strand
TTTCCCGCCTGCGGGCTGAACCGTTGGATGGTCAAATCGCGCCCCAGCACCACGATGGAGAGCTTGGCAGAGCCTTCAAAGTTGGCTAGGTCGTTGTTGAGGCGGTTTAGTGCGACGTTCCGATTCAACATCTCTTCGTTGACGGTGGTCAGCTCTTCGTTGGTCGACTCCAGCTCTTCCTTGGACGTCTCGAGTTCCTCGTTGATGCTCTGCAATTCTTCGTTGGCGGACTGGACTTCCTCGTTGGACGCCTGGAGTTCTTCGTTCGCGACTTCATGCTGCTCCTGCAGGGACTGGAGATATTCGCGGGTTTCAGCGAGATCGGCTTCGAGTTCGGCGATGCGGTGCGACTCTTGCTGTGCGCTCGGAAGCGGCGTGGCCAACTTCCGGCTCGGCGGCGCGGGGGCAGCCGCGCGCCCGGTCTCGCCCGCTTCTTCGAACACCACCAAAAAGCAGCGCTCCCGCAAGTTGTTCAGCGGAATCACTGCCACGTGGATTGTCCGGGTCACGCCGTCGCGCGTGACCCGGACACGCTCAGTGCGTACGGTCTTGTTCCCCTGCTTGGCTTTGTTGATGGCGGCGCGCAGCGGCAGCATCAGCCCGTCGCGCGCCATCTTCAGCACATCGAAGCTTGCCTTGCCCGCCGGTGGCTCCAGGTAGGCCCCTGTCGGCCCGCGGAACTGCAGCACTTGCAGGGCGTCATTGATGAGCACAGCCGGCGGAGCGAACTGGTTGATGGCGATGCGGTCGGCCTCACGCTGCGCGTTCAGTTCGCCGCGGAAATTCGCCAGCGGTTCCACTCCATCCGGTAGGCCCTTCGTCCCGATCGGAAGAGGCGGCAGCGGTCTCCCTGGGTCTCGCTTGTCCTGCTCGTTCGTGACCGGCATATGAAATCCGGGGGTCGGTGCGGGCTTCTTGGCGAAGATCTTGTATTTCCGGTCCACCGGCTCGAAGAGGCTCGTGAATCCACCGACGGATTCCGAGGCGCCCAACAGCAAGTACCCATGGGGTTTGAGCGCATAATGGAACGTGGGTATCGCCTTCTCCTGCAAGCTCGGCTCCAAATAGATGAGGAGATTTCGGCAACTGATGAGGTCGATGCGTGAGAAGGGCGGATCGGCGATGAGGTTCTGCCGCGCGAACGCGACCATTTCTCGCAGCGCTTTGCTGATACGGTAGCCGCCGTCCTCCTCAACGAAAAACTGCTGGAGGCGCTCGGGCGAGATGTCCTGCGCGAGCGTCTTCGCATACAGGCCGTGACGGGCCTTCTCGAGGAGTTTCTCGTTGAGGTCGGTGGCGAAGATCTGCAACTTTCGCGCGTGCGGCGCCTTCTGCGCCGCTTCCACGAACGACATGGCGAGGGAATAGGCCTCTTGGCCGGTGGAGCACCCGAGCACCCAGCAACGGACCGGATCGTTCCCGCGCTGCGCCAGGAGCTTGGGCAGGATGTTGTGCTGGAGCGCATCGAACACTTCGGGGTTGCGGAAGAAACTCGTGACGCTGATAAGCACGTCGGAGAACAGCGAGTCGAGTTCCTCGGTATTGCCCCGGAGAAAACGCGCGTAGCCCTTCAGTGTGTCCTGGCTGGTGAGGACGATGCGCCGGGTGATGCGCCGCTGGATGGTGCTGGATTTGTAGAGCGAAAAGTCGACGCCGCTATGGTTCCGCAGGAGCAACATGATTTTTTTGTAGCCGTCTTCCGGGCCGCTCGCCGGGTCTTGCTCCCTCTGCTCGGCCTCGTCGCGCGCCTGCCTTCCGCCCGTAGGCGGGGTTCCGCGTCCGCCCGAGGGCAGCGGCTGGTCGTCATCCTGATGCGCGATCGCGTGTTCGTGATCCTTTTCCGCGCGCGTCGGCAGTTCGAGCGGACGCCCGGCGACGTAGGGATGCTTCGCAATGCGCGCCAACTCTTTGGCGATGTCCGCGGGGGAAAGAACTAGATCGACGCAGCCAGCGGCTACGGCGCTGCGGGGCATCGAGTCGTATTTGGCCGAGCCATCCTGCGCGAACGTGATTCCGCCCTCGGCCTTGATCGCCTCCAGCCCCAGCGTGCCGTCGCTGGCCGTGCCGGAGAGTACGACGCCGATGGCCCGCTCGTGCTGATCTTGCGCCAGCGATTCAAAAAATCTATCGATCGGCCGATGCGGCATTCGCGTCCGCCCGCGCGGCTTGAGCTTCAACAGGCCCTCCACGAGGGTCAGGTTCGTGTCGCGCGGAATGATATAGACGTGATTAGCCTGGACCGGCTGATTGTGAGTGATTTCGCCCACCGGCAGCTGCGTGGCGCGCGAGAGGATGTGTGTGAGCGCGCTCTCATGGTCCGGATCGAGATGTTGCACCAGCACGAACGCCATGCCTGTATCCAGCGGCAGATGCGTGAGTAGCTGCGTGAAGGCCTCCAGCCCTCCGGCGGACGCGCCGATCCCTACAATCAGTAGGCGAACGCCACGACCGTCCGGCCGGTCCTCTTCCTCCGACTCGATCGGCGGATGAGCGGGAGGGACCGCAGCGGACGGGGATAGCTGCTTTGCCCGAGCGACGGCTGGTGTGCGGCGCGATGGCATACTTAATTGATGACGTGAAAATGAAGCGCGATTCTATCTCCGCCAAGACTGGAAGGCAATCACTTCTCGCCGCGGACACCGTTTGTTGAGGCCGCTTCCTCCAGGAATCACGGTCTGCCCTAGGTGCTTCATCGGAAGATTAGTATAAACAGTGACGGACCATACCCTCCCTAGAAAAATCCCTAGCTGTTCACGAATGGAATAGAGACTAGGAGACTAGGGAATATCAGAGTGTTCGCCACCAACCAGATGCGATACACCGGAGGGACCGTGGCCGCCTTGAACGGCGCCGGCGCGAAAGGCTCGATAGGAGGGGGAACCACCCGAGAAAGAGAGGAGCGTTGTATGAAGATTGCTCAGATTGCGCCTTCAAGGGACAGCGTGCTTTCAGCGGGCACCTCGGACTCTGGGCGTACGCTGTCGTACCTCACTGACGAACTCGTTCGCCGGGGCCACGAGGTGACGTTGTTTGCGAGCGCCGATTCACATGCCAGACCCAGGCTCGAAGCCCTAGGCGAGACCTCTTTCTGTCGGGTGCCGGCACACTGGGGACGAACGGGTGAAACGACCATGGCGGACGAACCGGCGTTCGAAAAATGTGCTGACGAGTTCGACATCATCCACTCGCACGTTGGGATCGACGGCTTCCCGATGGCACGGCGCTGTGCCACCCCGACCCTCACGACGCTTCAGGAGCGACTCGATTTTCCGGAATACGTTCCGGTGTTCGAACAATTTCTGGACCTGCCGCTTGTTTCAACCTCCGATGCACAGCGGCGGCCGGTGTCTTGGGCGTCATGGCAGCAGACCATCTACCCGGGGGTGCCATCTGAGCTGTATCGTTTCAACCTGCGGGCCGGGAAATACCTGGCCTTCCTAGGCAGCCTTTCTCTGGAGGGGGGGCTGGGTCTGGCGATCGAGTTATCAAAGCGGGCACACCTTCCGCTCCGTGTCGCTTCCCGACCAGGCGGCACCGGCGGGTTTCCCCTCTCGATACCGATCGAGCTGATGATAGCCGATCACGGTATCGAATGGGTGGGTGAGCTCAGCGAAAAGGAGAAGAACGATTTCCTAGGAGAAGCCTTGGCCTTTGTCTGCACCCAGGACGGGTGCTCAGGATCCTCAGGACTCTGTGTCGTGGAAGCGTTGGCCTGCGGTACGCCGGTCCTGGCATTTCAAGGTGAAAACGCGGCAGAAATGATTTACGACCATGTCACAGGGTTCGCTTGTGAAAGCCTCGATGAAATGGTCGACGTGTTGCCCTTGGTCGGGGATCTCGACCGGAGAGAATGCCGTGGCGCGTTCGAGAAGCGATTCAGCGCGGAACGGATGGCGGATCAGTATCTCCGGCTGTATGAGCGCCTGATCGGCGCAGCGAAGTTCCTTCGAATGTCCGGCGCTTCGGTCGTCCAGAGGGCGCGGACCGACAGGCAGCCGATGACGGCCTGGAGCTGAAGTGATCGTAATGGAACGATTGGAGCGATGTGAACTCCTCGTAGCTTTCTCCGGCAGGCCAGGTCAGTACGCATCTGGGCAGGTGAGCGCGGCGATCTATGAAAAGCCTCGGTCGTCCGGAGCCCAGGATGCATCGCTGGTTCAACAGACGATGGAAATGAGTTTCGTCTGAATTCATGCTCGGGGGCACGTTCGTGGGCATTGCTGTCACTGTCGAGCCTTCGTTCGGGACGCATACCACTCTGATCCTTGCCATGCTGTTGCAGGATCTTCAGCTCCGCTCCGATTTCACATGACACCTCGTCGTTCGTATCGGTCTCCGACCTTCTGCCTTCAAGGCACACCCTCTATTTCTTTTAATTTCCGGCGTTCTCCCTCACCACTCATCGACTTCGGTGAGGCTGCGGGCATCCTGTCTTGTCCTCTGAGACATTAAAGTGGGCCAGGGCACTCTGCCATTTAAACTAGGGAGGTTGCCAGGACGGCAGCGAAGGGTGTGACGGTAGAGTACGCACATGTGTATCGCGTGCCCGGCCATTTGGACAGCATATGGAAGTCACAGAGAGGAGGTTCATATGAACAGGATGCGTTTCCAGACAGCGGGGGTGACCACAACGGAGACGACCCGAGAGAGCTGCACACGGTGTTACGGCTATTTGGCCCATGAAATGTGTACCGATTTTGAGAGCGATAGCGGGGTGAGTACCTTCTTGGTTCATCGCTGCATCCAATGTGGTGACGTGACCGATGAGGTAATCCTGCGAAACCGCTCCTCATCGAATGCCGAAGCCGTATGTGTTGCCGCGGCCTGACTAATACAGAGCCGATTCACTGTAAGCATGCACGAGAATCGGACGCTTGCATTTTTTGTCACAAGTTTCCTCTCCCGAAAGGAGTTTGATTATGGCCACCGCCCTTTCACGTTCAGCAGGACCTCAGACCGCGACATTGAGACCCCTTGGCGCGATGTCACTGGCAGGCCAGCGAGCCATGCCCTTTGATCCCCAGAACTTTCTCGCACGAGCCGGCGACGGTAGAACGACTCTGCAGTGCCAGAAACAGCAGGCTCTCTTTGTCCAAGGGGATGCCGCCACGACCGTGTTCTATATCCTGGAGGGCCGGGTCAAGCTCACGGTCCTCTCCCGGCACGGCAAAGAAGCCGTCGTCGCGCTGTTGGGACGCGGGGATTTTTTCGGGGAAGCCTGCCTCGCCGGACAGCCGGTCTGCCTGGCCACCGCCACCGCCCTGGACGCCGCCACGATCGTGCGCATCGAGAAGGCCACCATGCACCGCGTGCTCCACGACGAGCCGACGTTCTCCGAGCTGTTCATGGCGTATCTCTTGACGCGCACCCTCCGCATCCAAGAGGACTTGATCGATCAACTCTTTAATTCTGCCGAGAAGCGGCTGGCACGGACGCTGCTGTTGCTGGCCACCGTGGAGCACACAGGGACATCGGACCCGGTCATTCCCAAAATCAGTCAGGAAACGCTGGCCGAAATGGTGGGTACCACGCGGTCCCGCGTAAGCTTCTTTATGAATAGGTTCAAGAGGCTCGGCTTTATTACGTACGACGCAGGCTTGCGTGTGGACAGATCTCTCCTCAATGTCGTCCTCGCTTCCTAGCGATGGGCCTCACAAACAGCGTTGTCATGCTGGATCTATCGGTGGGGAAGGCAAGCTGGGCGCGCATGAAGACTGCTCCTCGCTAGACTTCTGGTCGTGCCTCATTGCCGAGCGACGAATATCTTGACGTAACTTATCCATTCCTTATCCATGGGTGGTTCACCTTCGTGAGGGCTTGGCATATACATGAAATTCGAAACCCATCTCCTCCCATACCCTCTTCTTGGCTCGTACTGACTCCTCCCTCTTACTCATTGGCCTCGTTTTTCTGATTGATTGAGAGGGGCTGCGAATTGGGCCCGTCCATAGGGAGGTTCAGACTATCTATGGGCCGTTTGTTCCCGCCTGGAAACAGGTTTCCGTAGGAATTGAAGAGTGACCCATTTGAGCTTTCAGGTACATCGGACTTTCGCCGTTTTGCAGTCGCAACGAGGTGAACCAATGTCTTGTCGCTTCTCTCTAGCCCATCTTCCAATCTGCCTCCTTACGAGGCCTCCCACGCCCTTATCGGTTCGCCCTTACCCTCGCTTCCTCATACAATACTCCAACATTCTAGCGGCTACATCGCTGGCTCATTACAGGACTGCGGCATCGTGTGGGATTTCTCGCTGAATGGGTGGCGACTCTCGGGCGATGTGCCGCTGCAAGTCCAATGGACATGTTCCGTGACCATCACTTTGCCGAACCGACGCAGCATTTTTGTAGCTCCTGCTATCGTACGTTGGGTTCGGGCCAGGTGGTGGGGTTAGAAGCCTTGATGGTCGAGAAGGAGACGCATAGTCGGGTGGAGCACTGAATCACACGGCAAGTACGAGAATCCGTTGGGAGTATCTCATGAGCGATTACCTCAAAAGGGAATGTATGTGCGCCTGCCCAGTCAAATCTGTAACACTGATGGAATGGTAAAGACGTTTCAAAAATATGGCAGCGATTATGTCCGACTAGCGCGAAGGGACGTTCGCCGAACAGTCCTGGTCATGCAGCCTAAACTCGAACCGTCACCATTACGTTGGGTTTCAGAATACGACTATTTCAATAGATATACCCCTATGACTCGATCTTTCCCTTTCTCATAATCTCCCCCTAATCTCTCGTGCTGACGCAGTCAGAGTAAGCCAAATCAGCCCAAGTTCACTCTAATCCGAGATTTACCGATGCGGGGAGTAAGTGCTGGAGTCAGGGTCTTTCTCGCGACGGTTGCCGTCGGTCATCCGCACGAAGGTGGGAATCGCCCGTCGGATCATTCCGCGGAGGAGACCGCGCCCGAATTGGATGAAGCTATTCCTTGCCGCACTGAGTTCGTCTTGGAGGCCTTGTCCCAACTCGGCCCACACTGTGAGTCGGTCGGCCTGGCTATGTATCTCTCTTTCATCCTCTGCCGCTGGATGGGAATAAAATGGATATACCCCTGATTCACGCTCTTCGGACGATGGTGAGCCGCTTGTGGGCATGACCGCAGCAGCCTTCGCGCCGGGAGGGTAATAAGGAACTCCCCCATTCGAGATTCGCCGTCCGCGACGGTAGATGGTGCCCACGGCATAGCCGAGGACCAGCGCCCCACTCACGAAGACCCACGGGTGGCGTGCGGCATGAACTCTTGGATCAATGGATGCCTTAGCACCATGCATCGTTTTGCGCACAATGGACGTCGTTTTGTCGGCAACCTCCGTCATGGTCGTTCTCGCATGTTGCATCGTTATTCCGACATGTTGCTCGAGTGCTCCAAGTTTCTCTGTCATCGCCAGTCTGGTCGCGACGATCGCTTTGATGTCTCGGGCAATGCAATCCTCACCTTTGTCCATGATCTCCCCTCTCTTCCTAGCCATATCCCTTAAGGTTCGACAGGATCGTTACTCCGATCGGACACCCCTGGTTGTGGCGGCATCAGGCCCCTGCTTGAATACTTCCATGCCTTTCTTGTCCAACCTTTCTGCACGCCTGCGCGTCAGCGCTTCCAAGATCGAGAGAGCAGGTATCCCACTGAGGACCCGATCAAGAGGGCCTGAAATGGATAGCGACGGATCAGAGCCTCCACGTCCTCGACCACACCTACTACTCCCCGGTCAGTAAAATATTCTGTAGACGTCTCGATACCCTCGGTGACACTTATCATCGCGTCGCCAGCACTCCTTTTAGTTCGAAGGAATGTGTCTTGTACGACCTGCGCCGCCGTATCCACTGTTTGACCGATCGATCCGACCAATTCCTCGACTCGTTCTGTCGCCCCCGCTCCCGCCTGCACGATAGACTCTTGACTTAGTTTCGGTTCGTATCCTTTTTGGGACGCCATCTGAGCCTCCTTTTTTCAACAATGTGGCGAACTCAGTTACCCTCTTCGTCCTCCAGATCTGCCTGAATGGACCGCACGCGTTGCACGGACTGTCTGGCTCTGGCCGGAAATCACCGGCACCCCTAGAAGCCATAGCGTTTTTTGTTCTAAGCTTTGTCGGCGCTGCATCACTTGTTCTGTCAATCGTTCCCAATCTAGGGCAGCCTTCTCTGCTTGGGGGAAGATCTTCCCCTCCTCCTGTTGGATATGGTGCATTACGTGCTTACATAGGACCACAAATTTGACATCGTATCTTTCGTCCTCGGGATCCATTTTCTTGAGCTCTTTGATCAGCAAACGAACGACTTGGTGTTCCTTCAGGGCTTCGTCCATCAGGCTCTGCTCCGCCACATGTTCCCTCCAGGCTGGGTAAATCAATTCCTCCTCGAGAGTGGCGCGCACATCCAAGGCCGCAATAGCCGCAGTCACAATGTTTCGTTTCTCGTTTGTATCCGTCGTTTCATTAAACTGGGTAAATAGCTGTTTGAGTTTCTGATGGTCTTCGCGGAGCATCAACGTGATGAGGGTCGCCCTACCATCAATCATATCTCCGTGATTCGTCATAGGCCCCCCTCAATGTTGTTCGCAGGTAGTAACGACTACGACAATAATCTACTTTCGCGCGCGCAGGTCGCCGGGCATTGTGCCTCCACTCCGCAATGTGACGAGCTCCTGCCAGAATCTTCTCTATTGGGCCATGCCCCATACCGTGGAAGAGTTCGCCTCATCACCTCTGATCATCACACGGGTTTGTCAGACCAACCACTAGGAACTCCCCGAGTTCGCGAGGCTCCCTTTTGACGACCGGACTTCAGTCCCAACGGCTTGTCAGTCAACCCTTAAGCCGTGCGCAGATTCTCGCGGGCATCTTTCGTAATCCCAATGATCATCTCGCTCCCATCTTGTTGATATTGCTCCTGGTAGGGCACCTACCTTCCGAGGCCGACGGCGAGAAGAATGGGGCCGAGATACAGGCCCAGGAATCAGAAATAGGCGAGACCCCCGGAACGAGGCTAAGAGCATGGGAGTACCTGGAGGCGAGCTTGCCCGCCGACGGGGAGGGGTTGCAATAGGTTGTCCATCAGGCCGACCAGCCCGGCGCCGACTCCAGTTAGGATGACGCCTTTGGGGGCTCGCTGCTGAGCAATAAGTAGGGGATGACCGGAACCCAGGCTAGCGCCGTACCGCTCACGGGTAGTATGGAGAACAGCCCGGCCAAGGCACGCAGAAATATCCACAATGACATGCCTGATTAAATAGTAGGCTGCGTCGGCCATCGCACATGGACCAAAGCGGCCAACAGGTCTCCCTCACGAGGGTCTCTATAGTCGTAGTGAGTCGCTCGAAGGTCTTTATCTTATGCCCCGACAAGAAGGGCGCCATGATTGTGGGGGCAAGTATGATTGCCCAGAGAATCGGCGCCAACAACGATCGGAGAATGAGTTCCAGTTTGCGAAATAGCAGAGAAACAACAGCAGAAAAGTGACCGTACACAGCTGTCGTCTAGGCGGGCTCTCAAAACCGGCATGATGATAGCGGGGAGACTTTCGGCTTCTTCAGAGCACTGCGGTATATCCGAGTTCTCTCTCTAGGTAAACCGCGTACGCATCCACTCCGCCATCCACTTGGCGTCGTCAAAAATGGTCCGGACGGTTCGAGCAGGCACAAGGCGAACGGACCTCGCGACTCCCCACCCCGCCATCGCCAGGCCCCATGCTCCACCCAGGAGAAGGACACTCACAATCACGGCACAGGCCCAGGCAGGCAATCCTGAATACTGGAAAAGGATTAGGACGCAGGCCGCGGCGATTACGAAGACACCGGTCACTGCCAGTACTACAGCAATCCCGCACCACATGACGGCTTTAAGGATCTTGCCGATTTCGTATTGAATCTCATGTCTCGCCAACGCCACTTCCTGATGGATGAGCAGGCGAAAATCTTTCAAGAGTCCAAGCACCATCGTCTTCACCCCGGATCGTGTTGCATCCTGCGGCTGTGACATCGCTATCCCACCTTGGTTCGCGCGAGAAGAGAGCCAAGTCCTGCTGCAAGGACCACCGCCTGCAGCGGATGCTGGCAAACCAGTCGGTGCGCAGGGGCCATCGTTCTACTCAGCCCCCCGCTCTGCACGTGCCAAGGTGCTTGTGCCGCAATATGCCCCAGGGCCGCGGCGGGCATAATAAAATCCTGTGCAAGGCCCCCGCGTGGGGCTGCAGTGGAAGACGCGAGCTGGCCTCCCGTTCTCGTCATAATGTCCGCCGTGGAAGCGGCCTGAATACGTGCCCGCTTGGGTATGAGTACGGAGGCGGGTGTCAATGGCTCGCCGGCAGATCTTCGTGTTCGGCGCCCGTGATCTTTACTCATATCTCCCCCTTCTCCTCAATGCTGCCTGTCCTCACCACGACTTCAGTCATTCAGTAACTGGGCTCATGGGATGCTGTAGGCCAAAGACAGCGTAACGATCAGGTTCCCGACTTCGCCAGGCTAATGAGGCTCAAAAAAAGAGTGATGTACGGTGCCATAGATCTCCCACAGCTTTCAGTCCGTAGCCCTAAAGCGAGGGGGCCGATAAGCAAAGTTGTCATCGACCATTCCATGCCCACCAGGTCACGGATTACCCCTATGTATCGATAGAATTGACAAGTTATTATTCACTCCTGTCACTCCGTTTACCTGGCGCGCAAGGTCTTCTGCCCAGGATTTCTCCTCCACGGAACGGACCGTATTCTTGAGTATGGCGACATTCCGGTCGCTATCGACATTGATGCGAGCGAAGTTCGACCGCGTGTCAGCTATTTAGCTTTCATTAAACTGATGAGGCGATCGTGGCGCCAGCGATAGTGTGACCAGTGGTTTTCCGGTGATGGACCCGCACCCAGTGAAAATCATAGGACTCATTCCTAGACTATCGACCATTATTGTGCGATCCAGACGATACCTCGCTCCGTTGAAAGCGAACATCATTAATGGCACAGGCGTCTGCCCGCTTAGCGATGCGGGGAGGCTAGTTCGTCCTTTGCTTCATTGATCGTTTTTCTTCCCTCCTCGGCAAGTCCTTTCACCTGGCGACCGGCCTCGCGCAATGAATCCTTTCCTTTCTCGACGAGTTCCTGACCCTGGTCCTTGGCATGGTCCCATGCGTCAGAGCCGCGTCCAACGGCGTCATCGAGTCCATCTTTTGCTCGTGCCGCATAGTCTCGAAGAAGCCCGCGCGTCTGTGCGCCCGACTGCGGCGCGAAGAGGAGCGCAATACCTGCACCGACCAGCGCACCCGCAACAAATGCCGACAAGGTTCCCGATTCAGGCATGTCCGATGATCCCATGGTTCCCCTCCCCTTGGTTTATTAGTTAAAAGACGACACGTAGTCCTAGCCTAACAGATGATCGCATTCTCACCACTGGGTTAAACCCTAGATTGTTTTATAGCCATCGCTTCTTCGGGCAGGAATCTCAATTGGATTGCTTGGCGCCGGGTTGGCGTTCCTCGGCTTCTGAACGTCATGCGATTACGCAGGATGATTTCATCTATCGAATCGCCGCATTGGATGCAGCGTAGCGACGGAAGTTGTCTGTCGATAGAGGCGCTCAGCTCCTCATCTCGGGTCAAAAGCCCTCCGCATCGCTCACAGGGCTTCACGGCAAGAAACAAGTCCTTCCATCGGAGGTGGGCGGATTTCACTCCGTCCGGTTGCTGTGATCTCCTGCCTCTCATAGCCATAATCACCTCTCCTAATCGTGTTGATGAGTTGCACTCTCTCTGGAAAGCAGCTATCCAGCATGAATGTAACAAGCCTGCCCATCTCAGGGGACTGGCAAACACCCCAGGTCATTGACGGTTTACCCCTAGTCGCTAATTGAGAGCTGCCGGCACTCCCGCGAGAGGTCTCTGCTTTTCCCATTTCTCCTCCCGCGGCGGGTGAACTCGTGGCACTGCCTTTACTATTGACCCGCTTTCGGTTGGGATCTCGCTTGTTCCATGTGGTTCATGTGCGCTTGAATGTCCGGTGACATGTCCTTCATGTTCGGCACGTTCGCGGCCGTTTTCAGTTCCTCCTTTTTCATATTTAACCGAAGCTGGTCGTTACTTTCCTGAAACTGTCTCCAGTGGAGAGGGACTGGCATCTTGGAATCGCCCGGCGCCGGCACAACGTATTCGATGTCGCCGGTCTTCTGATCCTTAGAACAGTTGCTTGATTTCCCCCACGATGTCGTCCCGCATTCCATAGACGGGCTTCTGCAGCCACTTGCTATCCGTCACTTTCTCCAGCTTCCCCTGCCGAAGAGGTGTGCCTGAATATTCGTTGGGAATTCCCTGCTGGCCTTCCGTCAGCTCCGTATGGTTTGTCGGTTGGAGCCTTCGCCCGAGTCGAGAAACCTGAGTCGCTTCTTTGACCACCTGAACCTGTTATCAACAGGACAGTTCCTTTCGACGGTCCGGCAAACGAGACACCAGGACCTCCCGTTGAAGTAACGGCTGAAATCAATCCTGCATACATGAGTCGGCGTTTCACATTCACTCCTTCCTGTTTAAAAGGGGGAAGGCTGTACAATTTTCTTTAAGATCTTTGCCCCCATTGACATCTATTGGCTGAGTCGTACCCGCCTAATAGCTGCTTGGACTCTCATCGGACTCGCCCTGTTGCTTCACTTCCTTTGCTGAATGGACTGGCCGAGATTCATCGTCGATTCTCTCGTCGAGATTGTGTATGGGCGGCTGAGTGGTCTGCAGTTTTGTGATCTTGACCTTTCACGGCAGTTTTCGTACTCTTCAAAATCATTCTTTTCTCATCGCAACAGCCAACAGCCTGAACGAATATGGGTCGGCAGCATGACGTGGACGGTCACCCATGATTGATAGCGCAGCATTTGGTTTAGGGATTTTCGTCGGGGGCCTCCTCGGCGCGCTGATCGCCGGGTTCTGGATTGCGTCCCGTGTGCGTGCGAGCCTGCAGGCACACCTGCTGACCATGGGTGAACGGGCGCAGCGGGCAGAGTCGCTGGCGGACGAATTGCGTCGGCAAGTACGACAAAATTGCTTAGACCTCGATCGGATCAGAGAGGATCTCTCGGAGGCCTCTCGGGCATGTGCGGTGGCGGAGACCAGGTCGGCTGAGGCCGCGCTCCATCTCAACGAACAAAAGACTCTGCTGGGTCAGGCCCGACAGGAATTGGCCGAGACCTTTCAGGCCCTCTCCGGCGAAGCCCTCAAACAGAACAACGAAGCCTTTCTCAATCTTGCTCGTAGCTCGTTCGAGACGCTCCAAGCCGAGGCGAAGGGCGATCTCGCCCAACGGCAACAGGCGATCGATAGTTTGGTCCAGCCTCTACAAGATTCGTTGCACCGCTACGACGACCAGCTCCGGCAGCTGGAGCAATCGAGACAAGCAGCCTATGGAGGCCTCGATCAGCATCTCAAGCTTCTGGCCGAATCGCAGCAGAAGCTACAGTCGGAGACCGGCAACCTTGTGAAAGCGTTACGCGCTCCGGCCGTCCGCGGCCAATGGGGCGAGATTACGCTTAAGCGCGTGGCCGAATTGTCCGGCATGGTGGCGCATTGTGATTTCTTCGAGCAGGAGTCGATCACGGTCGACGGTAGTCGGCTCCGTCCCGACATGGTCGTTCAGTTGCCGGGTGGACGGCAGATCATCGTGGATGCCAAAACGGTGTTGGCAGGTTATCTGGACGCGCATGAAGCACCGACCGAGGAGCAGCGCCTCGAAGGCATGCGTCGGCATGCCGCTCAAGTCCGGTCGCGTATGGACGAGTTGAGCGTGAAAGCATACTGGAATCAATTTGCGCAGGCCCCCGAGTTTGTCGTGTTGTTTTTGCCAGGCGAACAGTTTCTCGGTGCCGCGCTCGAGCATGATCCACGGCTGATTGAAGACGGATTTCTTCGAAGCGTGGTGCTGGCCACTCCCACGACACTCATGGCGCTCCTGCGGGCGGTCGCCTACGGATGGCGACAGGAGCGATTGACCGAGCATGCCGAGGAAGCCGGACGATTAGGGAAGGATCTTTACGAGCGGATGGCTGTGCTAACCGAGCATTTGAACGACGTCGGGCAGGCGCTCGGGAAAAGTGTTCTGGCCTACAATAAGGCGGTCGGGTCGCTCGAAACCAGAATCTTGCCGGCCGCTCGCCGGTTTAAGGAGCTTGGCGTGTCGTCGGAGAAAGAGATCCCTTTGTTGGACCCCGTGGAACTGGTTTCACGCAGAGCGTTACCCTTTGAGCCTGAATGAGGAGTTCCTGATGGCGGACGAACAGGCGATGGTCGAAGCCTTTCACCGGAATTTCGATATCGTCGTCAGTCCAGTTCCGACGATTGCCGACGGGCGGACGCGCGAATTGCGTGTCCGGCTCATTCAAGAAGAATTCGACGAATTGAAAGAGGCGCTTGCCTCAGACGATCTGTCGTCCATTGCGAAGGAGATGGCTGACCTTCTCTACGTCGTCTACGGCACGGCGGTGTCCTATGGTATCGACATGCATTCGGTCTTTCGAGAAGTACATCGATCCAACATGAGCAAGGTCGGCGGCTATAAGCGTGAAGATGGGAAATGGGTCAAGCCAGCGACGTACTCGCCCGCCTGCGTCGAACCCATTCTCGCCGAGCAAATGACGGCGCAGGAGGAGGCTCGTCCCGGCTCATGAGAGAGTTGCATTGCCCTATTTGCGGGGGTTCATTCGTCCGCGTGACCTACCGGGATGGTATGCTCGAGCGTCTCTTGGGCGGCGTGAATGTGTTCCCGTTTCGATGTCAGCTCTGCACAAATCGTTTTCGGGCATACTGCGCCGGTGCACGTGACAACACCCAGGTGTTCGATCGGCGGCAGTACACACGCCTTCCGGCCTCTATTGAGGTGCAGGTGCTCGACCGCAATCAGCCGATGACCAACCGCATTACCGACATTTCGATGGATGGTTGCACCTTGCAGACGACGGGATTCTCGAAGGGGGCCTTTATCGAATTGCTCTTGAAGCCCACCGTCGAGCACGACGCGATCTATATCGAGACGGCGATGGTCTATTCCGTTCACCCGTCCTCGACAGGCATTCGTTTTCTGGAGGTCCCACCGGATCATTACCGTCGGCTGGGCCAGGTGGTGCTCGGGCTCTTAGTCGATCACGGTCTTAATCCCATGCTCAACGTCTAGCGAGACTCTTTCTGCCCGGCGCGGTTATTATTAGATTGTCGATCAAGCGGATCGATCCGATCCGAATTGCACCCAAAATCACTGCACGAGGGGCGACGCGGGATAGAGGCTCCAGGCTGTCAGGGTCGCAGACGGCCAGGTACTCGACTTGGATGGTCGGTGCCTGTTCGATGGCCTTCCGCATGCTCCGTTCAATCGCCGCTCCATCCTTCATCCCACCTTCGATCGCCTGTTTTCCTGCCCGGAGTGCCTGAGCGAGCAAGGGCGCTACCATCCGTTCGTCGGTGCTGAGATAGATGTTGCGTGAACTCATGGCCAGCCCATCCGCTTCTCTGACTGTCGGGTGCACCTCAATTGCCATGCCGAGATTGAGGTCCTTCACCAGTTGCCGAACCAACGCGGCCTGCTGATAGTCCTTCTGGCCGAACAAGGCGAGATGAGGGCGGACCATCCCGAAGAGTTTCGTCACCACCGTGGCGACACCGGGAAAGTGATGGGGCCTGGCCGCACCTTCCCAACGACGCGCAATCTCCGGCACTGTCACGATCGTTTGAAAGCCCTTGGGGTACATCGCCTCGGCCGTCGGTTCGAAGCAGACATCCACCCCTTCCTCGCGGCACAACGCCCGATCTTCGGTAATCGGGCGAGGATAGCGTGTGAGGTCTTCGCGCGGGCCGAACTGCGTCGGGTTCAAAAAAATACTGACAACGAGTGCATCGCAACGTCGTCGTGCCGCTCGGATGAGGGCACGGTGGCCGTCATGTAGTGCGCCCATCGTGGGAACGAATCCGATGTCGCCGCCTTCCCGGCGCAATCGTTCGCTCCATAATGTCATGGCGCGGATGGTGCGAATAATTTTCATGAGCCTGGGGGCGGGCTGCATGCAGGGCGTGAGCCATAACGGGTCGAGGGCTGGGGAAACAGGAGGCGGACTTCGGGCTGTTTCTTCGCCTCGGCAAGCAATTGGCTGATGGTGCGTTGGCGCAACGGATGTATGAACAGAGGATCGAGTTCGCTCAAGGGCATGAGGACGAACCGGCGGTGGTGCATGCGAGGATGCGGCACCACCAGATCCGGTTCATCGATCGTCTGCTGCCCGTAGAATAGGATGTCCAGATCGATCGTTCTGGGGCCGGATCGATGGTGCTCGTCCCGTCCCAGCGCACGTTCGATCTCCTGGAGGATGTCGAGCAGGCTTTTCGGCGTGATATCCGTTTCAATCTGGATCACACCGTTTAAGAACCACCCGTCCCCCGGCTGGGCATGATCGTTCACCGGCTCAGTCTCGTAGAGCCTTGACACGCCGAGGAGCTGTGAGTGAGGCAGCAGGCTCAGCAGGGTGACGGCCCGATCGCAGAAATCGAGCCGATCGCCGACATTCGAGCCAAACCCGATGAACACCAGCTCGCGCCCCATTTCCCCCTACTTTCCCACAAGGATGACAGTGGCGTATTGTGATCCGAGGTGTCGAGGTGAGAGGCAACTGCGCGCGTCGAACGAGCACTGCCTCATCGTGGCGTTCCGCGAGCAAGCGACTCGTCTCGGCACATCAGCTAGAACCCTACTTTTCTTATTCTCTCCACCGCCTCTGCCAATCGTTCCTTTGTCGTACACACGGTCATACGAATATATCCTTCGCCTGGCGCTCCAAAGCCGTTGCCCGGTGTCGTGACGATGCCGGCCTTCTCCAGCAAATGAGCGGTAAAGGAGGCGGAGGTGTAGCCCTTCGGCACCGTGACCCAGATATAAAACGCCGCCGGAGGTGGATCGACTTCGAGGCCCAGACTCTTCAGCCCCGGCACCAAGGTGTCGCGCCGCTCCTGATAAATCTTTCGCAGCCCGTCCGTGACGGAATCGTCCAATCCTAGCGCCGTGATCCCTGCGGCCTGCACGGCTTCGAACACGCCGGAGTCCAGCTGGCTTTTCACCTTACCGAGCCCTGCCAAAACATCCTTATTGCCGACGACGAAGCCGATGCGCCAGCCCGTCATATTGTAGGTCTTGGAAAGGGAATGGAACTCCACGCCGACGTCCTTGGCTCCATCGATTTCCATGAAGCTGACAGGAGGTTTGCCATCGTAATAAATTTCTGAGTAGGCCGCATCGTGGCAGAC
>Ga0163152_10004485_pt1 | contig 17246 bp, 16 predicted proteins | sample OliLakLV19MP8IB2_FD_148635 | JGI IMG/M metagenome (GOLD analysis project Ga0163152, IMG submission 148635) | Freshwater microbial mat bacterial communities from Lake Vanda, McMurdo Dry Valleys, Antarctica - Oligotrophic Lake LV.19.MP8.IB-2 | ecosystem: Environmental > Aquatic > Freshwater >... | reverse complement strand
GGCAGATGTTTTTTTCTCTTATGTTAGTGATATAATTTACTGGGAAAGCTCCGTTGCTTTCAATAGCTTCCTTGGTGGACATTGCGGCGAATTAGTCAAGCCAGATATTAAAACTAAAAAAATCAAAACAAAAAAGGGAACCATGGCTTGGGCACTTGTTCAGCTCGTGAAGGGGCTAAAGGTGAGGCACAAGAGTTGGGATTCCAGCAAGTACATTGACCTTGCGAAGTATAGCGATCATGGCGGGTGGCTTCCGCTGATAACATGGGGAAGAAACGCAGCCGGATGGGAACTTTATGAAGAGAAAGAGGAGAAAACAAAATGAGCAAATATAAATTATCAGATTTAAAAGTGGGCGCAGTTTTTAAAGATAGTTGCACGACGAGAACAATTCTCATGGTGGGCAAGAAAGAGGTTTTTTATTCTTATCAATCCACGTTTGGCTACGTTGAAAATATTTGTCCCACCGGAGAGTTTTTGCGCGGCGAAAGGGGCGATTTAGCCAAACCAGATATTAAAACTAAAAAAATCAAAACAAGAAAAGGAACTTTAACATGGGCGATGGTTCAATTAGCTAAAGGCTTAAAGGTGCGACACAAATACTGGGCTTGCGGTAGGTATGTTTATTTTATAAATAATTTAGACGACAAACCAGTGCAACACTTAGTGGAGAATGATGGGTGGCTAACGCCAGTAATCTTTGCAATCAACGCAATCGGATGGGAACTTTATGAAGAGAAAGCAGTAGATAAATCATAATTAAAGAGCAATGATTATGGCATGACAGATTTTATTTTTACGCCAGAACATTACACGAGAATTAGAAAATTTTGCTCCAGATTTATTTTCAAACATCATTATCATAGGCATTTTGAGGATATGGTTCAGCATATTGCGATGGAATTTTTTAGGAAAAAAGGAAAAGTTAAAGACCTGAGGTTTTTAGCGGTGGACTATTGCCGTTTAAATGGGTTGATGGATCGCTTGAGGGACAAAAGGGTTATTGCGGGTGCAGTACCTCTGGAAAGAAGCCAGTCTCTCGATGAGGATTATTTAAAAGTGGAGGCAAAGCCGCCATTCGTAGATCGAACCATGGAGGAAAAGCTTGAAATCTTTAAAGGAATTCCATTTTCACCACAAGAAAAAAAAGTTTTAATCAATATTTTGGAAGGTCACGATTCTTGGGATGGCGCAAAGCTTATTAAAATTTCCTTGGTTAGTTACCAGCAGACGAGATTTAACATTTGCAAGCGCGCTAAAAAGTATCTAGTAGAAAAATAAGGAGTTTTTATGGAAAAAAAGTATTTGTTCAGAGTAGTAGAGTTTCTTTTAATTACGGATGATAGCAGGGTGGTAACGGGGACCAAGATCATTGTTCGCCATCAGGCAGAAGGCTACATGGATGCGGAAGAGTTTGTTGACAGTGCTGAGAGATTGATTAATGCTCAGGATTACGGAGCCGCAGAGGGAATTTTGTCAGAGTTTAAGATTGATCGGGTTTATTACTAGCAAGTTTGCTATAATTGCAAAAATACAAAAGGAGTTCTATGGAAAAGGAAAAAGAGTTACCTGTTCACGAGCACGAGCAAAAAGATGTTTACGATTGCGAAGTAATCCACTTCGAAAAAGTTGTTAACATTGGATTCCTGAGAGACGTTTACGCTACTATGGACTCGTCAAAAAACATGATGAAGTTTCCATACAAAGACAGAGGCGTTCTTTTGACGGCCAAGTTTTACGTTAAAGAACAAGGTGTCTGGCTTACTAATCAGCTTAACGGAGAAGAAATATTTGTATCTGTTACAAATTTCCGTTACTATAAAAAAATAAAGCAAGCTGTAGTAACAATTAAAGAAGAAAAGGATGGTGATTCAAATGGCAAAAAAAGTAAAAGCAAAAAAAGCAGTGAAGAAAGCTAAGTAATTAGCAAGTTTCATGGAAAAGAGAAGGCTTCTTGAGGAAAAACTTAAGCGATTGGAGTCAAAAGCCGATCGTGAAAATCAAGTAGATAAACTCAAGAAGCGTCTTTTTACTAAGCAACTAGAGGTCTTTAACGCCATGATGGGCGCGCCTCCTAGTTCAATCCCTAAAAGATATCCTGTCGTAAACTGCACCAGAAGGGCAGGCAAATCCGACCTTGTCACAACTGCCCACGTTTCAATTTGTTTATTATTCCCGGGGTCACGCACCATTATGGCGGGACTAACTTTAGATTCAATCTCTGCCATTGCTTGGGACTTATTACTCAGCATACTAGACAGCGAAGGCGTTATTTACAAAACAAACTCAACTAAAAAAATTATATTTTATTCCAACGGGTCACAGACAAGGCTAATTGGTATTGATGCCAAAGAGCGAGAGATGAGAAAGGTTCTGGGTCAGAAGCTTAGATTTTTTTCACTGGATGAGTCAGGCTCTGTGAATGTTGATGTGGCGTTACTAATGCGGCAAATGGTTAACCCGGCATTAACCGACTTAAGACCTTATTCATGGCTTATGATGGTAGGTACTTGCGAGATAATACCAAATACGTACTTTGAGCAGGTGACTGAAAAAAGAAACAACGATTTTCCGTGGAAGGTTTGGAAGTGGACGGCTTATGATAATCCCTTCATGCATAAGCAGTGGTCTGATGAAATAAGAGAGCTTCTGGAGAATAACCCACTAATTAAAATAGCCTCATGGTTCAGGACTCATTATCTTAACGAATGGTGTCCCGATGATGAGCTTAAAATCCTTGATCTTACCAATGCTGTTTATGAAAAGTTTGATCCCAAGGGCTACAGGAACGCCATCTATGGTATTGGAGTCGATTTAGGCTTTAATGACGATTCAAGTTTTGTTGTCGGGGTGTATTCTCGCGAAAAGCCTTGGCTCCATGTAGTAAAGACGTTTAAAATAAAGGGCAGAGACTTGACCGATGTTGCCAATATTATCAAAAAGCTACAAAAGGATTACCCTATTAGCTTGATGGTTATTGATGGGGCAAACAAGCAGGGTGTTGAAGAGATAAGGAATAGGCATACCTTACCACTCATAGCCGCTGAAAAGCACGGTAAAGCTACTTATTTGAGGCTATTAAAAGATGATATCTCCACGGGATATGTTCATATTGATGAAGATGAGTGCAAGGCTTGGCTGGATGAGGCGCGCGTATTGGTCTGGGATAAAGACGATCCAAGCAGGACTAAAGAAGACCCACGATGCGAGAATCATTGTAATGATGCTGTTCTTTACTTGTGGCGTGAATGTAGGGCTTACATTAGCGTACCAGACCAATCAAAAGTTGACAAAAATACTGATGAGTATATGAAAATAATAGAAGAAGAAGAAGCCGAAGAGGCTCTAATGGAGAAAAATGAGCGCGAAGAAGAAAACGACGGATACACTGGGTGATTTGCATAAAAAGCTTGAGCTTCTAAGAGAGCACAGAGTTAAAAGGTTTACTGATGAAAACTTAACTATTGAGTTTCATGATTCATCCTTCACTAGCATTGGAGAAATTCTTGCTCAAATCGAAGACTTACCAGAAGATAAAGCTGAGAAAAATAATCAAAACATAACTGACAAGCAAATGCTTCTTTATAGCGCAAATTAATAGGAGAAAAAAATCATGGATGAATTAAGTAAAAATTATTGGTGGGAATCAAAGGATAGTGATTTACCAAAAAACGTAAGCGATAACCTAAATACTCTACTGCAAAATCAGCAGAAAAAAATAGAGCAAGATAAGCTTTCTTATCAGCTATACGGCAGGGTTATGTCATATGGATTTAACGAAGGGGCGGCAGACATTGGACTAGACCCTTATCGAGTCAAGATAAACGTCATTAAGATGGTTCTAGATACTGCACAGGCAAGAGTGGCAAAGAACAAGCCAAAGTGTAGATTTTTAACTAGCGAGGGAGATTTTAATTCTGAGAGCCGGGGCAAAAGCCTAGAGAAGTTTATCGAGGGTGAAACATCATCCCAAGACCTTCACTATAAAGCACAGAATGCTTTTTTTGACGGGGCTTTACTTGGCACTGGAGTCATCAAAAGGGTAAGAAAAGAGAAAACTGTTGTCTTGGAAAATCGCCCGAGCTCTTGCATTTTTATTGATGAACAAGAGTGCGTTTCTGGTAATCCTAAGACTGTTTTCGAAGTGGCTTACATTGATAGAAAAATATTAATGGATAATTTTCCAGACAAAGCAAAGCTAATTAAATCCTTGAAATCTGGCTTTGACCAAGATATACCGGCCGGAATTTTATCATCTAGTGATAGTGATGCCGTAAGGGTAATCGAGTGCTTTAGAGTTCCTCTTGGTAAAAAAGCAGGCAGACATTCAATCATAGCTGGAAACAGCACTATTTTATTGGATGAAAAATGGTTGAGTAAAAATCTTCCTTATAACTTTTTTAAATATCGCAGACGGGCGGTTGGTTTTTACGGTGAAGGATTAGCAGAAAGATTAATGGGTATTCAAATTCAGCTTAACAAAACACTTTCTGTTGAACAAAAGATTATAGATTTTTGCAAGCCTACGGTTTATGTGCAAGAGCAGGAAGCAATTTCCGGCAAGCAAATGAATGAAAGAATTGGCAATATAGTAAAATATAAAATAAAAATTCCTGAGATTGGGCAGACCCTAAAAATTCCTCCCGAAATTGCCATTTATAAGCAATACCTGACAGAGATGGCCTTCCAGCAAGAGGGGCTAACTCAAATGTCTGTGACTGGGGAGAAGCCAGCAGGACTTGATTCCGGTAAGGCAATTAGAGAGTATAACGACATTGAAAGCGAAAGATTTGCAATCATAGCGCAAGACTATGAAAGGTTTTATGTAAATTTATGGAAAGATTTGATTGAAGATTATTCTGATATGGCGAAAGATGGTGAGGTAACGGTTACGCTATTGGATAGAAAGGGCTTAAATAAGATTAAGTGGAGCGAGATAAGCCTAGAAAAAGACAAGTATATACTTCAGGTCTACCCTGCTAATTTATTATCTTCTACGCCATCGGGAAGATTGGCAGACGTTAAGACCTTGACCGAGATGGGCGCACTAAGCCCTGATGAAATGTTTGATCTTCTAGACTTCCCTGATACAGAAAGATTTTACCGCAGAAAATCAGCATGGCGTTTCATGGTAGAAAAGATCATTGGGGATATTGTAGAAAAAGGGATTTATTCGCCGCCTGATATGAGATACTCAAAACTTGATTTAATGATTGAGATTGTGCAAAACGATTTTATCTACTACGGAACGACTGCACTGCCTCCAGAAAGAATTGGCTTACTCGCTAGATGGATAGATGATGCCACTGCAATTATTAAAAATAATGCAGCAAAACAGCAAGCGGAACAAATCCAATTACAGCAAGAGATGGCGATGGAACAGCAAGAGATGGCGATGGGGCAACAGCAAATGCAAATGCCTGCCACTGCACAGCCAGAGCTATTACAAGCGGCCAGCGGTATGGAGCAAGTACCAGACGAACAAATAATTAACGAGCAACAATTAGTATAAAACAAGGAGTTTTAATGCAAACAGCTACACAACAACAATCCGCGCCCCAGCAGTCTACGCCTCAGCAATCTAACCAACAAACGAGCATGACGCCACAGGCACCTGATATTGATTCGATCATCAAGGCAGCTTGGGGCGAAAATCCTGACACAGAAACAAGTGGAGATATTGGCGAAAATCAACAGCAGGTAAGCGGTGAACCAAAAAGAAGTCTTGCAGATCAAGCACTGGAGCTTGAAAGAGAGCGATACAGACAAAGAAAGCAAGTAAAGGATAATGAAGGAAAATCGCAAAGAGAAATTTCTGACCTTAAAAAGCAGCTTGATGAAATGAGGGCTTTGATTCATGCGCCTAAGAAAACTGAGGGAAAGAGGTCTCCAAAAACTTTTGAAGAGATGATGGATTCTATAGATAGCGGCGATGCAGACGAAGCCCAAGAGCAGGAAGATCAGCCAAGGGGCGGTAAAAAGAATTTTACGCTTGAAGAAGTTCAAGAGTTAATGGAAGCAAAATTCAAGGAAAGAGATGATTTGTCTAGTCAGGAAAGAACACAGCAAGAAATAAGCTCAGGTCAGAGCCGTCACGTAAGGGAAATTACTGATTTTGCCAAAGCGGACGCAGACAAATTTCCTATGTTTGACGGGTTTCCTGAAGCTTCCCAGTACGCTTTTGATCTCATTAAAGAGGATTGGAATAAAAAGTCAGATCGGTACGGTGATGAGTACGCTGACAATAACATGCTCGATATTAGTCAAGCATGTGAGTACGTAAATAAACATCTTGAAAGTCAATTCGAATCTATGTTACAATCTAACACGATGGTTAAACGCTTAACAGCAATGTTAGGCAAACGAAGCGCGACAGGAAATTCAAAGCCAGTTCAAACTTTATCAAGCGATTTCGATACACCATCAGGAAGCCTAAATTTGTCAGAAGAGGAACGCATTGCGCGCGCCATTTCTGCTATGGATGGAAGCTTCAACGAGTAAAAAAATTATTAACCTAAACTAAAACAAGGATGTTTTATGAATTCAGCTTACGCAGGACCTGTTCTTAAACAACTTTACGCGGCTCAGCCAGTAGAGAAACTATACATGAAAGACCATTTTTGGCTTTCTCTTTTAAAGAAAGACCCGGGGTTTTTTGGTAAAAATAAGCCTATCGTAGTTCAATACGGTTATGGAAACGGGCGTTCAGCTTCTTTTTCTGTTGCTCAAACCAATACTGGTAATGGCAAATACAAAGACTTTACTATTACTCGCGCGGCTGATTATTCAATTGCTCGATTAACAAATGAAGATGTTGAAGCTACAGAAAACGATAAAGGGGCTTTCGTTCAATTACTTAAGAGAGAAGTAGATGGCGCAATTGAAGCAAGCACAGACTCTTGTGCTCGCGATTTATGGGGATCAGGGACAGGGACTATTGGTCGTTTGTCAGCATCTGCTGCAATCAATACCACTACTGTTACTCTTGCTACCCCTGATGATGTTTTTAAAATTGAAGAAGGGATGGTTTTAGTAGCTTCTGCGACTAACGGAACAGGTACAGTGAAAGCTGGGTCTGTGACTGTTACTGCTGTTGATATTGATTCAGGGACTTTCACTGTATCTGCTGCCTTAAGCACTGGTATTGGAACGGTTGCTTTAAGTGACTTCCTTTTCCCAGAAGGTGACTACAATGCGAAAATGACCGGTTTTTACGGTTGGATTCCAGATGCTGACCCTACTGGTGGAGATAACTTTTTCGGTGTAGATCGTTCAATTAATCCTGAACGTCTTGCTGGTTTAAGATTTGATGGTACAGGAATGAGCATCGAAGAAGGTCTTGTAAAGACTTGCGCTAAGTTAAATCGCAGAAAGTCTAAGCCAGATTTCGCTGTTCTACATCCGGATGACTATGCTTCACTTGAATTAGATTTAGGTTCAAAAATTCAATATGTATTTCCTCAATCTAAAGAGCAAGCTGATATTTCTTTCAAAGGAATTAAACTTTCTCACAGAAACGGAGTTTTAACTGTTATGTCTGACGCTTACGCCCGCCTTGGTCGTGCAGCAGTTATGCAGTCGAACACTTGGTGCCTTGAGTCTTTGAAGAAACACATCAGAATCTTAAATCTTGATGGAAATGAAAAGCTAAGAATTTACAATCAGGATGGTATTGAGTTCCGCGTAGGCGGTTACAAAAACCTTTCTTGTAATGCTCCAGCTTGGAACGCTAACGTACAATTATATTAATTAGCATAATGGGGGGGCCTGTGCCTCCCCTCTTTTTCATTGCGAAAAAGTGCTTTAAGGGGGATATATGGCTTCGAGACGATTTAACCAATTTTTTTACTCACTGATTTCTAAACCTGTAAAACTTTTCATGAATGTGACTGTCGGTGCTGCTGGTGCTCCCACTCTTGTTGCTGCAAACTCAAAAGGTATTGCATCTATCACAAGAACAAGTGCCGGGCTTTACGTTATCACTTTACAAGATCAGTACATGAAACTTCTTGCCGTAAATGCAATGATGTTAAAAGTTACTGCTGAAGACATTACGGTTCAGGTTTCAGAGATTAACTTAACTGCTAAGACTGTTACGATTTTCACTAAGGCGGCAGCAGTAGCTACTGACCCTACAAGTGGTTCACAAATGTATTTAGAATTTACTATGTCTAATTCTTCAATTGATTAAGGGTTATTATTATGATGAATATGATGGACGATTCAAAAAGTAAGGGTGCTGTTGCCATGATTATGGATGGCATAGATAAAGAAAGCTCGACGCACGAAGAGTCAGGAAAGCCTTCAAACGCTGGACAAGCTCTTATCGACGCTATCAAGTCAAGCAATGCTAAAGATGTTGAAAAAGCATTTGAGGCGTTGATGATGAAATGTGAAAATGACCAAGAAAGCTACGGGGGAGACTCCGCAGAAGAATAACTAGGATTGTTGTTCTAGGGCATAGCTAGGTGAATTCCTCTGCTGTGCCTTTTTTAAAAAGGGTTTTTTATGAACAACGTAACGCTTGCGCAGCTTAAAAAAGATATAAGATTTCAATCTGACGAAGAAAATTCAGAATTTATTGCAGATGATGACTTGGTTAGAATCATCAACTTATCGGCTGCTGAATTATGGGATAAGCTTGTCAGTGCTTATGATGAAGATTACTACCAGAAAACTGCAAGCATTTCCGTAGTCGCGAACAAGGATGCCTACGCATTGCCTGCTGATTTTTTTAAATTAGTCGGCGTTGATGTGAATCTTAACCCATCAGGGACAGAAAAATATTCTTTACAAAAATACAATTGGAATGACAGAAATAGGCATCATACTTCAATAAGCTCTGTGGTTAATGGAGGAATTTTTGCTTATCGGTTGATTAGTAATAACATTAAATTAATTCCCATGCCTACATCGGCAAAAACCATACAGCTATCTTATATCCCGACCTCAAAAAAGCTTACGCTAGATATAGATTTCATTGATGGGATTAACGGCTGGGAAGAGTACATAATTTACGATTGCTCGATTAGAATTATGACAAAAAGCGAATCAGACCCAGGCCCGTTAATGGTTAAGCTTAGAGAGATAAACGAAAGAATAGACAGCATGAAGCACAATAGAGATGCAGACAGCACCGAGACAGTATCTTACTCTAGTGGGATTTCTCAGGGGCACGATTGGGTAGGTAATTAATGATTGCTACTCTTTCAAAAAGAACACTTAAGCCCCTCCCCGGAGGCGCAACAGACATTGAAAAATCTTTTTATCCAGAAGTTTCGGAAATACTTAGCTACATACAAGATCAGGTTATTTTATCATTTAGCAAAGTTGGGTCACTCCAAGGTAGCTTAGTTACCTTTAGTAAAGCCTTATCTATAGGCTCTAATGATATTATAATTGACCATTCCCTTGGGAAAATTCCAGCGTTTATATTTAGCGCAGTACCTGATAATTCTATTTATACTTATGGGTACATTGTTGCGAAGGAAAGAAATTTCTTTACAATAAGAGTGGTGGCTTCTGTTGCTGGTACGCAAACGCTATCTTTTTTGGTGGGTTAATGGCAACTAAAGACGTTATAAAAAACATAATTTTAGAGCAAGGGATCGACACTTCCACAGATGAATTTTTATCTATAAAGCCCAAGCTTTTGCAAAATTGTACGCTAACCCAAAAACATACTCCAAAAAAAAGAAACGGATTTAGCTTACATAAGACAGTGAGCGGAACGCCGATTAGCCAGATAGCTGGAGAAGACGGAGACTTGGTTATCGAAACATCTCTCGGCATTGAAAGCCGGGCGTATTCACCAACAAGCCCAATTTATGTAAATCCATTACTAAGCAAAACAAAAAACACTACAGGGCGGTGCGGGTTTTACCATCAGATGGAAAACTGCCTAGTGGAAGTTCGACCATACGAAAGGCTTTACAGTGATTTTATAAAAATTACTTCCAAGAATGGCACAATATATTCACAGGTATTGAACAATAGGTCACAGGCTTTGAAAGTTGGAAGCGCAATAGTGCTTTGCAATTTTTCTGGGTTTTCTGTTATTCAAGATTCCCTTACTCCTGCAATGTCTACATATGCTATTACTGGCTTCCCTGTTGCGGCGATAGCTCCAAGCTTTTTCTGCCACTACTCTGGAAGTGGAGATTTTTTCTTTCATGTTGCAAGGGTAGATGTTTATAAGTATCAAATTTCAAAGCTGAAACTAGACGGAACCACTGTAACGACAGTTTTATATGATGCCACTGCTGGTTCTCCAATAGGAGAAGGCAATTGCGTATGCATTAAGCAACACTCCAACGGGAGTATTTACGTTTTTTTTCAAAAAAATACTGTCGCAAATAATCATGTAATCAAGTGCGCAATATTTACATCTTCGTTAGTTTTTTCAAGCGAAGTTTCTGGGACTTATGAGTCATCCATTTTAAATACAGAGATAATTTTAACTAACATAGACGCTATAGAAACATCAGACGCAAAATTTGCTTTATTTATTTCTGGAAATATCTCTATGACGTTTCCCTCAGGCCCTACGACTTCGCAATATGCGGGCAATAATTTTTTCAATGGCACAATGACATCTGCCGGGGTTTTTGCATTTGGCTCAAGAGTTAAAGATATGACAATTTACTCTCAAGCCTTCCTACAGGGCGGCAACGCCATGATATACCTCTCAAGGGTAGTTAATGAAGCTACTGGATTTATAAACATCTCCTTTAATCTTTCCGCAACAGGATTTTATTTTGCAAGCTTAAATAATGGTGCTTTGTATTTATCTCCTATTTGCCTAATGTCCAACGCTGCAAATTCCCTAGCGGCTGATTTGGCCGGAGGGTGCAGCTTGCTGCCGACAGTAAGCTCTACAAAATTTCAAATACAGCCAGTTATTCCAGACTTTGAGAATGCTGTTAATGTTGTCTATGCCACACAAGATAATTTAGGCGGTGTATTTTTAAACGCCATTGTTATGGCGGTGGATTTTATCGGGCTAAAAAGATCGGCTCCCTTTATCTTTAATGGAGAAAGAATTTTTTGCGGTTCATACCCAAGAGTTTTATCGGCAGATCAGTATTTGATACCTTATAATTTTGGTTACTTTCCAGTTATAAGCAGCCCTGAAGAAGTCGCAGCAGGAAGCTTGGCCGCTGGGTCATATAAAATTGTAGCTAGATATAAAACAATAACCAATAATAAATATGATTACTCTCCATTCTCCTCGCCTATTACCTTTACAGTGGGGGCCAGTAAAAAAATAAGATTTTACTTTGAGGATATCCCGGCTTATTTAGGGTTAGGGAATGTTGATATTTTTATTACGGAAGCTAACGGAAATGATTATTTTAGCTGCGCGTTTACGCAAGTGGGAAATATTATAGAAGTAACCCTTGTTGGCAACATTGCCGCGCCATTCACGCAAAATTCTCTTGAGCAAGGGATGCCCTCGGCTATGTCCTCAATGACAATTTATAAAAACAGAATTTTTGGCGTTAGCCTAGAAGAGGACAATACCGCGCTTTATTCAATGCTGCTTGATGCCGGAAATATTAACGGCTTGCCAAAATTTATTAATGGCGCACTATATGTCAAGATTGAAGATAGCTTTGCCGACAATACGGGACTTTTAAGATGCGTAAGCACAATAGATGATAAGTTAATTTTGACAAAAGATACTGGTATATTTTACCTATACGGTGACGGGCCTGATAATAACGGTGAAGGTGAGTTTATATCACCTCAGTTAGTCTCCTCTGAAGTGGGCTGCGATAACCCTAGGTCTATGGTTATAAGTAATTCCGGCTTAATGTTCCAATCTCAAAAAGGTATTTTCTTGCTATCGAGATCATTACAAACTCAATACATTGGTCAAGAAGTACAGGCATATAATCAAGAATTTATATCCGGGGCATTGGTCTTTGATACAAAAAATTTAATTATGTTTACTACCCAAAACTCAGACGCTTTGATTTATGACTCAATGACTGAGCAATGGAGTATTTTTAAGAATTATTCGGCCAATTGCCTTTGCACATTCAAAGGAAAAATTTCTCACACTAAAACAAGTAAAAAAGTGTATGTAGAAAGCACTGGCTTTAGTGATGACGGGTCATTCATTCCCATAAGGGTCACGTTAAACTGGATTAAGACAGATGTAGCCTCAATACAAGACTTTCAAAGAATAAAAAGAATTATTATCCTTGGGGTTTATAAGTCAAAGCACATTTTAAAGGTTCAGCTATCATATAATTACGAAAAATTTATATGGGATTCATTTACTTACGATCCGGCAGATGGCGGGACTTACAACACAACTGTTAAGCCAGACCTAGAGGATTACTACACTGGTAAATTTTCTGGCGTGTATCAGTTTAGGCTTAGCCCGACTAAGCAAAAGTGTGAATCTATAAAAATTGACATTTTTGATGAACAAAATGGCTCTATAGTCGGTGAAAGCTTGGAATTATCAACAATTTCAATGATAATAGGTAAAAAGAAAGGACATTATAAAGTTCCTTCAGCAAAGAGGTTTTAAATGGGAATCTTCGACAAAGCAATTGGTGTAGGTAACAAGCTTTTAGGTAAAGGTAAAAACGTCATCGGCTTAGATGATTATAAAATCCAAGAAGACCCTCTCGGGCGAAATCAACAGGTAGCTCTTGGCGATATGATGATGGCGAGAGCGAAAGGTCAGACCCCATCTATAGCGCAGGAACAAGTGCGCCAAGGGATGCAACAGAATCAAGCGGGAATCAATTCAACCATCATGGGAATGGGCGGCATCAATAATGCCATGAAACAAAGAATGATGGTAAATAAGGGCGCGCAAATAGGTCAAGACATAGCACAACAAGGCGGTCTTGCTAGAATGCAAGAGCAAATGGAGACAGAAAAGAGCATGGGCGGCTTGCTTGCTCAAATGCGCGATGCTGACTTAGGTAGAGAAAGAATGAGCATGGAATCAAGAAATTCTCGCAACGACAACAAGCAGAGCACCATCAGGTCAATTGGTCAGGCCGCTATTGCGGGGGGATAAGGAAGTTAAATGAAAATTAAAATTGAACAAGAGATACCTGACGATCAAATGGACGGAAGCCAAGATATTAATTCTTCTGGCGGGTCTATTTTAGATCAGGCGGCTAATTCTGCCTTGGACACATCAAGAAATCCGGCCACTGACTATAGAGGGCTAATGGGGCTTAATCAGACCAAGCAGCCCGGACTGGTTGGCAGAGGTGGGCAAATCATACAAAAGCCATTGTCACCGCAACAAGCACAGCCGCTGCAGCAAGCACAGCAACCACTGCAACAAGCACAGCCTAATCAGGCGATAGGACTCCCACAAATCAACGTAGAGGGGCAATTTGCTGCAAAAAAAGGTACTGCTCAAGTTGAAGCTGAGTTAATGGATTCGGAGCCTATCGACTTTACAGAGCAAAATAGACAGAGCAAAAGACTAGCTGAATCATCTGCACATCAGAAAAAAACAGCAGAAAGAAATTTGGGTGATGCTAGTGCTCGGCAAAAACTAGGAGAGGCGCAAGCTTTTCACGATATGGCAAGAACTTTTGATCCACAAATTAAGGGGCATGAAGACTTGATTGCCGATCTTGATAATCAAAGCGTTTCAAGTGGAAAAGACGTACAAGATAGGCTTGACCAGATTGGTGAAATAGAAATGCCTAAAGACAACAAAGCGTTAGTAGCTATTGCTGTTTTCATGGGCGGGATTGGATTAAAGGGCGGCGAAACTAATCAAGTTTTAAGATTTGTAGAAGATCGCTATGAAAAAAATTTGATGGCGATGCTGCAAAATAAAAAACAAAGAGCCAGTGTTATTGCAAAGGTAAAAAAAATTGACCCTAATTTAATAAAGACTAAAGCTGGATTTATTAACGCGCTTAATGTTTTAAAGCAAAAGCAGACCCTTGCTACGGCCCGCGAGGCAATGGCAAAATCAAAAAGCCCGGCAGAAAAAGCGAAAGCTCAAGTATTGGTAGCCAAGGCACAAGAGGAGTTAACTAAACAAGTAAGCTCCCTTAATCAGACAATGCAAAAAGAAAATGAAAGTCAACGAAAATACGAAGAAGGAAAAGGCTCATCGGTTGGTCAGTTTAATGTTGTGGACGTTTCCAAAGTGAAATTACCTGCCGATAGAAAAAGAATGATTCCAACAAGTGGAGGCAAGGCTTACTTGGTTCCAGAGGCATTTAAAATTGATGACGTTAGGGACTACATGGTTCAAACAAAAAAAATGCTTAGTAATCTTAAAAAATTGCGGGCATATCTTGGTCAGTCATTAGGAACTAGAACGGCCGACAAATTGAAAAAAACGAAACGATGGGGCGAGATGAATAATACTATTGGCGATATTTCAGCGGCCGGTAGAAAAATAGATAACATGGGCGTTCCTCAAAAATTTGAAATGGAAGTAGTAAGCGAAAAATATGGTTTAACTCCAGATGCTATTTTTGCCGAAACTCCTAAGGGTTCTATCGAAAACGCAATAAAAAATATTATGCAAACGCATCGGCTAAATTTACAATATTACAATATTAACCCTAATGATCCTTTTATGTACTAGGTGACAAATGGCTAAGCTTTACAATCAGAATACTCAGCAATTTGAATTTATTTCTGATGACAATGCTCATGAAAAACTTGCTGATACAGCTAGTCCATACGCTCTTGATAATGAAGATCAGCATTTTATTGAAAACGAAGACGGAGAAATAGAGGAACTAGATGCTGCTGGCGCAATGAACGCGGTAGAAAATAGACCCGGTACCCGTTATATGTCACTAGATGGTAAGCTTTTAAGGGACGATCAAGCCAAGTACGAGACGGCTCCGCAAATAGCAAAAACGATTGGCGAGGGCATGGCGAGGTCTGTAACGCTTGGAATGTCTGACCCTATTTTGGCAAAAATCTACAAAGAAACTGGATTTGATGACCCAAGGGAAATAAAAAGAAGACAAGAAGAAAATATATTATTAAGCACAGGTGCAGAGCTTGGAACAGATGTAGCTACACTTGTTCCGGCATTTTTTAAAAAAGGTGGAGCCAAGGTAGGCTCATTGATTGCCAAGGAAGGCGCAGACCTAGCAGAAAAAGAAGCCCTTGAACGCTTAGAAAAAGAGGCGATTAAAGACGGGCTAGAAAAGCCAGTAACAGAGTTAATTGAAGAGGAATCAAAGGCAATAATTTCTAAACAAGGTCTTTTTGCAGGGGCAAAATTAGGGACTAAAAAAATTCTCTCGCAAGCACCAAACTACATACCAAACAAAGTTGTAAGCATTGGCCAGACTGGCGGCGAATATGTCTCAAAAGCGCATGGGCTTTTAGGCGAAAAAATAGGGAAGCTAATATCAAAAGACTCAGTAGGAACACTTGCAAGCTTGGCCATAACTGGCGGGCTAATGACCGGGATAAGATCAGCATCCGATAAAATTGAAAGTGTTGTTTCTAATAACCCTGACTTTACTGCTGAGTCTTTTATGAGTGACGTTCAAGACGTCGGCCATGATATGTTAAAGGGAGCATCAATTGGCCTAATTATTGGTTCAATGCCTGCCGCTTTAATGATATCTGGGAAAGGGGCAGTAAACGCCTCAAGTTCAGTTTATAAAAAAGGCAAAAACATAATTTCAGATTTTTCTGATTGGGTACTTTCGAAAGGCTCCAAAGAGTCATTAGTAGTAGAAAATATTATTAAAGATTTAGATGTAATACCAAAGCAATTAGGGCCTTTTGGAAATCCTTCAATAAGACTTAGAATTAATGAGGAAGGAAACTTTTCCACTATAGTCGATAAAAAATATGTTACGCTTGATTACCCAAAAGCAGAAAGCAGAATTTTAGACCTAGACAATCCAGAGCAAGCAGGAAAGCAATTAGAAGAAGTTTTACAAGTGCGTGACTTTGCCATGTTTTTCAATCCTAAAAAGGCCAGCAATAGCGGTAAAACTTTAGATACAGAAATTCAAAACACGTTAAGGCTTGCTGATTCTTGGCCATCAATGAAAAAATTGGCCATATTGACAGAATCAAACGACAGGACGCTTAGAGCGATACCTTATGTTTACGAGCAAGCTGACAAGGTAATGGTTAAGCTTAGAGCAGGCGATAGGTCAAAAAAAACTTTAGATAAATTAGAAGGAATCAAAAAGGCACTGGCAAATCTTTCAAGATACCCTAAGGCTAAAGCATTTATTTTCAACCCAAAAAAATCTTACGATAAAACTTTAATATCTACTATTTTCCCAGCGTATAAAAAAAACGATTTCATTTTCATTCATTCGCCTGAAAAAATGGCCGATGTAATTCATGCTGAAAGAACAGACGTAGTGAAGGGAATTGACTCTAAGTATTTAGAAGACTTTCCATCATGGGTAAGGTCTTTTATTAAATGGGCGGGTGGCAATCAATCTTTTTTTGACAGGGTAAAAGGCGAAAAATTAACAGACGCGGCAAATTTCATTAGGACGCATTCTATAAAAGACAAATTTTTTCCATCAATTACAAAGCTTTCTGAGGAATCTGATAAACTAAAAACAATCGGCATTTTAAAAATGGACGATGGGCTAACTGCTCTTGAAAATAAATTAATGGAAAGTGGCAAGCAATTTAACCCAGAGTATTTTCACGCTCAAATAGAAAAAATGAAATCGCCTTTCGAGTTTTATGACAGCTTTGGCTCGGCAGGAAAAGCAAAGCCATGGGCACAAGAAGCTTATGATTCCCTAACTAAAATACAAAATATGTTTGAAGGTTACGATGTACCTAACGATCATATACAGAATTCTTTATTCAAAATTGATCCGGGAACTTCAATAAACTCTTTAAACGCTAAAGAATTAAGAAAAATAAAAACGGCGATAGATCAGTATATTAATTACACATCTTCGACCACTGCAAACAACACAATGGTAGACGGGGTTTTAAAAAATGCGCGCTGGTTAGTTGATAACGCAATTATGCAAGAGGGCGCAAAAATAGGCAATACAGCAAAAGCAATCAATCTTTATACGCAAGGAAAAAAAGATTATGGGCTTGCTTCTGACGTTTTATATTTGACGGGAATTGCTACAAAAAGAGCGATGGCAAATAATGACTTGAGCATCCAGGCCGGTTTACATAGCAGCTATCAGGGGCTTGCTGGTGCTAAAATGGGCGAGGCAATTGGTAGCGCAATTTCTACTCATGCTCCCTCTGGTGCAGCCGGGGCTATTATATCG
>Ga0163152_10004484_pt1 | contig 17248 bp, 16 predicted proteins | sample OliLakLV19MP8IB2_FD_148635 | JGI IMG/M metagenome (GOLD analysis project Ga0163152, IMG submission 148635) | Freshwater microbial mat bacterial communities from Lake Vanda, McMurdo Dry Valleys, Antarctica - Oligotrophic Lake LV.19.MP8.IB-2 | ecosystem: Environmental > Aquatic > Freshwater >... | reverse complement strand
ACAGCGTGCCGGGCGTTCCCATGTCCCCGCCCAGCGCGCGCGCCGCCAGCAGGATCAGGAACGTGCGCGAGAAATCGGACACGCCGAACAGCGATACAGCGCCCAGGAAGCGCCAGAACGCGCGCGGCAGCGGTTCGCTCGGCGGCGCGCTCTCCGTCGCCGCCTTCGGTGCCGGCCGCCGGTCGCGCACGAAGAGCAGGATGACCACGACGGGAATCACGGCCGGGATCAGCGTCCAGCCGATGATCTCGCCCGCTGACAAGCCCCACGTGACCAGCGCGATCGCGAGCAGCGGCCCGACGACGGCGCCGAGCATGTCGGCCGCGCGCTCGATGCCGTACACGCGGCCGAAGTGCGTCGGCTGGACCTCGTCGGCCAAGAGAAAATCACGCAGCGGCGAGCGGAACCCGCGGCCGGCCCAGGCGAGCGAGCGCAGGGCGACCAGCGCCGCCGGTCCGCGCGCGAGCGACATGGAAGCCGTGCCGATCGCGGTCAGCGCGTAGCCGGCCGCGGTCCAGCGCGACTTGTGCACGAGGCGCTGGCCGCTGAAGCCGCCCAGCAGCTTCGCGCCGGCCTGCACGACGTCGGCCAGCCCTTCGACCGCGCCCAACGCGGCCGGACCGAGCCCGATCACCCCGAGGTAGAGCGGCAAGACGGCCGTCGCCATCTCGTGGCCGACGTCCGAGAAGAACGTCGCGACGCAGATGCTCAGCGCACCGCGCGTGAGCCAGCCGCGCCGGCTGGCGGGAGGAGGCGGATCGTCGGGCGGAGTCGCGCCCACCATCCGCTCAGCCGGTCACGGTCGCGTCGTTCCCCGTCTCCATCGTGTCGAGGAAGCTGCGTTTCGTTTGCGTGCCGGACTTGCCGAAGATCTGGCCGACGTTCTTCAGTCCCAGTTTGACGTCGTCGAGCATGCCGTAGCCCGACACGACGGCGTGCTGGTACCACAGGAACCCGAGCAGCGTGAAGTCGAACGCCGGGTTGCGCGGCATGCGGATCAGTTGGCGCACGAGCTGCTCGCCACCGGGCACGTACACGACGACATTGAACAGCTTCTGCAGGTTGACGACTTCGCGCAGGTCGTCGCGCTTCATCATCGAGTCGTTCTGGATCGACGGACCGATGTCGCGCTCCAGGTCCACTCGCCCGAGCGCAAAATCCTCGCGTCCCAGCACCGTCGACTTGAACGGCCGGTAGATCAGCACCGTGCAACCGTTGGGCTTGATGCGCTTGTTCACACGCGCCGTCTCGAACATGTCCTCCAGCGTCTCGGCCGGCGAACCCATGATGTTGTTCGTGCGGTACGTGATCTTGTGCTTCCGCAGGAGCTTCGGGATCGAGTAGACGATCTCGTCCGTGTAGCCCTTCTTGTAGACCTCGAGGCGCACGCGCTCGGAGCCCGACTCGAGGCCGAACTGCACGCTGATGCAACCGGCCCGCTTGAGCGCGATGATGTCGCTCTCTTTCAGGTAGTTGATGTTGATGTTGCAGGCGAAGGGCAGCCCCACGCGCTTGGGCCACTTCTCCGCAAACTCCTCGACCCAGCCGCGCGTCATGTTCAACGCCGCGTCGCCGAAGTTCACCATCCTGAAACCGGGATAGCGCGCGAGGATGTCGTTCATCTCCTCGCACACGTAGTCGACCGACTTCTGGCGGTTGAACTTCTCGCCGCGCCGGCCCGACACCCAGTCCTTCTTCATCAACCCGACGGAGCAGTACGTGCACGAGTTCTGGCAGCCGCGGCTGACGTGCACCTGCATCACGCGCTTCTGGCGCAGGAAGGGGTACTTGTAGAACACGTCGACGTCGGGGAACGGCAGCGTGTCGAGGTCCTGCACGACCGGTCGGATGTGGTTCTGCACGCCGACGCCGTCGGGTCCGAGCCAGCCGACGTTCGGGATGTCCTCGATCGAGCGTCCGGCCTCCCAGGCGTTCACGAGGTCGAGCACCGCGTACTCCGCCTCGCCCTTCGTCGTCGCGTCGACGACGTCGGGATGCTGCAGCGGCTCGAGGTCGTGGCTCGGGTGCGGCCCGCCCATCACGACCTTCAGGTGCGGCAGCGCCTTCTTCCAGCGACGGATGTACTCGTACGGCCACGCTTCCTGTCCGGTCGTCGCGTAGATGCCGACGACGTCGGGCTCCCAGTCGCGCACCGCGCGGTAGAAGTCCTTCTCCTCGCTGTGCAGGAAGCAGTCGGCCTGGTGCCCGTGCTTCTTCAGGGTCGCGGAGAGGACCTTGATGCCCTCGAACTCGTGACAGGTCGTGACGATGAACGCGACGCGTGCCAAGGGATGGTCTCAGGAGTCGGTGGGCGCTCTGTGCGGGACGCGCCCTGGCGAGCGCGCGAGGTGCGGAGACCCTCGCGCAAGGTGCGACGCTGGATCCTACCACGGGTGCTCGGCGCTCGGCCGAATCGCGCGGCAGGGCTCCCCGGTCCAGGACGGTTACTCTTTCGTCTCGGGCAGTCTGGCCGGAAGGCTCTCTAGGTCCCAGGTCACACCCGGTTCCTCCGCACGTAGCCCGCGCCATGCAGATCCTCGCCGCAGTCCTTCTCCTCGGGCTCACGCCCGCCGACGCTTCGAAGCAGCCGGTCGAGCTGGGTCTCGCGCGCTTCGGGCGCGATCTCGACGCGGGTCTCGCAGCCGCGAAGCGCGACGGCAAGCCGACCTTCCTCCTGTTCCAGGAGATCCCGGGATGCCAGACGTGCCGCGACTTCGGCGGCGGTCCGCTCTCGCATCCGCTCCTCGTCGAGGCGATCGAGACGTGCTTCGTTCCAATCGCGATCCACAACAACGCCGGCGGAGCGGACGCGGACGCGTTGAAGCGCTTTCGCGAACCGGCCTGGAACAACCCCGTCGTGCGCTTCGTCGACGGCGCCGGTCGCGACCTGATTCCGAGGCGCGACGGTGCGTGGAGCACGGGCGAGGTCGCGCAGCGCATGGTCGCGGCCCTCGAAGCCGCGCGCGCGGAGGTGCCGCGCTGGCTCGAGATGGCGCGCCTCGAGGCGAACGCAGCCGGCGCACAGCGCGCCGTCTTCGCCATGCACTGCTTCTGGGAGGGTCAGGCGCGCCTCGGTGCGATCGACGGCGTCATCGACGCGCGGCCGGCGTTCCTGGACGGGCGCGAGGTCGTCGACGTGCGCTTCGACGGGGCGCGCGTGACGCTCTCCGAGCTCGCGCGGCGCGCGGCGCAGCTCGACTGCGCGAGCGAGATCTTCGTGCCGAGCCCGCGCGACATCGCCGCATTGCCGAGCGACGTGCGCGAACGCGCGCGCGTGCTCGCCGGCGAACCGCGTCCGGCCGGCGCCGACGACGACCTGCGACGGCTGCGGCGCGTGCGCGACCTCGACCTCCTGCCGCTCACGCGCCTGCAGGCCGTGCGCGCGAACGCGGAGCTCGCCGCGAAGGGAGACGTGCGCGCGGGCACGCTCTCGCCACGGCAGATCGAGCTGCGCAGCCGCATCGCACGCACCAGCGCCGATCGGCTCGAAGGTCTTGCTCGGCCGACCGACGTGCGCGAGCTCCTGCGCTACGCGGACGAGCTGAGGGCGCGCTCGACGCCGTGACAGGCCGTGACAGGCCGTGACAGGCCGGGACAGGCCGGGACAGGCCGGGACAGGATCGGTCGTACGGCCTCTCCGCTCCTCCTGGCGCGCGAAAACGCACGCGGCCCGCAGAGGGCTCGGACGCTCCTCACCTCCGAGGCCCGCCGCGGCGGGTGGGACATGCTGTGTGTGAAGTTGGTAGGCCCGGCTGCACCCCTTGACAGCTCGCGCGATCGGCGCGAACATCCGGCGTCCCATGCTTCGAGCCCGCCCCCTCGCGAAGTTCAAACACGCGCGCACACACGTGTGCGTGTGTTGCTTCCAGTCCCTCCCTTCGCGAGCGGCCTAGGCGTCCCGTTCCTCACTGAGCGCGCCGGGGTCCTCGCGAACCCCGGCGCGCTTTTCGTTTCTCGCACTGACTTCGCCGATCGTCACCGTTCTCCCTCGACATCCATGTCCGACTCCGCCACGTCTCCTTCAGCACGTCCCGAGCCCCGCCCGTCTCCGCAGATGCGTCTGCCGGCGTTCCAGCGCTTCCAGCTCGAGTGTTGGGCGGCGCAGGGGTACCCGCACGAGACGTGCGGCGTGCTGCTCGGTCACGCCGACGAGGGCGGGACGAACGTCGTGCAAGTCCGGCGCGGCCGCAACCTCGACGTCGAGCGGGCGCGCGAGCGCTTCACGCTCGATCCGGCTGATCATCTGGCGGCCGAACACGAGGCGCGTGAGCTGGGCCTCGACGTCGTCGGCATCTGGCACTCGCATCCGGACAACCCCGCCAGCCCGTCCGAAGCCGACCGCGCCGGCGCCTGGAGTGGCTGGTCGTACGTGATCGTCGCAATCGACGCCCACGCGCAGCGCGAGGTGCGCTCGTGGCGCTTGGGAGGCGACGGATTCCAGGAAGAGGATCTGTGCGCCTGACGGGACGAGACGCGTTCGTCGCGTAGGATGAGGGCTCGAAAGCCGCCCGCATGCGCACCGCGCTCGTCCAGACCTACCACCCCTACACGCAGTTCACGCACGTCCACCCGCTGGGCGTGATGATGATCGCCGCCACGGCGCGCACGCAGGGGTTCGACGACGTGCACGTGCTCGACATGAAGGTCGAGGACTGGACGCCCGAGAAGGCGGTCGACGCGATCGTCGCGCTGGCACCGGACGTCGTCGGCCTGTCGGCGATGACGTACGAGGCCGGCTGCATGCACGCGGTCGCGAAGCTCGTGAAGGAGCGCCTGCCGAAGGCTTTCGTGGCCTGCGGCGGTCCGCACCCGAGCGTTGCGGCCGAGGACGTCCTGAAGGACCCTAACGTCGACTTCGTCGTGCGTGGCGAGGGCGAGTTCACGTTCGCGGATCTCCTCGGCGGCCTCCAGGCCGGACGCACGGAGTGGAGCGAGTGTCAGGGCATCTCGTGGCGCGATGCCGCAGGCGTTGTCGTGCACAACCCCGACCGTCCGCCGCCACAGAGCCTCGACGATCTGCCGTTCCCGGCCTGGGACCTGATCGACCACGCGAAGTACCACCTCGTACCGCGCGGCGGCGTCATCTACGCGCACAAGGAGTTCGCGACGATGTTCAGCTCGCGCGCGTGCCCGTGGCGCTGCACGTACTGTCACAACAGCTACGGCAAGACGTTCCGCGAGCGCTCGGCCGAGCACGTCCTGGCCGAGATCGAGATGCTCGTCACGCGCTACGGCGTGAAGGAGCTCGTCTTCATGGACGACATCTTCAACTTCCGGCCGGAGCGCGCGAAGAAGATCGCTCAGGGCATCATCGACAAGGGCTGGAAGCTGGCGCTGACGTTCCCGAACGGCTTCCGCGGCGACATCCTCGACGAAGAGCTCGTCGTGCTGCTCAAGAAGGCCGGCATGTACCGCTGCATGGTCGCTGTCGAGAGCGCCTCGCCGCGCATGCAGAAGGTGATGAGGAAGAACCTGAAGATCGACAAGGTCCGGAAGATCGTCGACTTCATCGCCGCGCAGAAGGTGATGGTGCACGGCGCGTTCATGCTGGGATTCCCGACGGAAACCGAGCAGGAGATGGAAGAGACGATCGAGTGGGCGGCCACGAGCTCGTTCCACACGGCCGCGTTCTTCCGCGTGATCCCGTTCAAGGGCACCGAGCTGTTCAAGCAGGTCGAGCATGCCGGCTACGAGCTGCCGACCGACTGGTCGAGCTACGAGCCGTACCAGGCGCAGATCAACCTGTCGGCCGTGCCCGAGCAGAAGATCTTCGCGTTGCGCAAGAAGGCCTACCGGCGCTTCTACCTGAACCCGCGCCGGCTCTGGCGGATCTTCGAGCTGATCCCGCAGAAGAGCACGATGCTCCCCTACCTGACGCTGCTGTTCGCACGTCGCGCGTATGCCCGGTAGCGCGATGCCCGACACCAGCTACCTGCTCGTGGACGGCGAGAACATCGACGCCACGCTGGGCATCAGCATCCTGGGGATGCGGCCGGCGCCGGAGCAGCGGCCGCGCTGGGATCGCGTGCGCGATTACGCGGCGCGGTTGTGGAGCGCGCCGGTCAAGCCGCTCTTCTTCCTGAACGTCAGCTCGGGACAGTTGCCAGCGACGTTCATCCAGGCCTTGCTCGCGGTGGGTTACCGGCCGATCCCGCTGGCCAGCTCGGGCGACGAGAAGGTCGTCGACGTCGCGATCTCGCGCACGCTGGCGGCGTTGCGCGAGCGCGATGGCAACGTGCTGCTCGCCAGCCACGACGCGGATTTCGCGCCGGGCATGGCGGCGCTGCTCGACAGCGGGCGGCGCGTCGGCGTGCTGGCGTTCCGCGAGTTCATCAGCTCGGCGTACCGCGAGCTGGAGTTGCGCGGGCTCGAGATCCACGACCTCGAGAGCGACGCGAAGGCCTTCAATGCGCCGCTGCCGCGCGTGCGCGTCATCCAGCTCTCGGAGTTCGATCCCGAGGACTTCCTCTGAGAGGCCGAGAAAGAATCGATCATATGGCCTCTCTGATCCTCGTGGCGCCGCGCGGAACTGCGCGCGGCGCGCAGAGGGTTCGAATTCTTCTCACTCTCTGAGAGGCCGAGAAACAATCGATCGTACGGCCTCTCCGATCCTGGTGGCGCCGCTCCGCGGCGCGAGAGACTTCGACTTCTTCTCAGTCTCTGAGGACGCGGCGGTACTCCCGCGGAGATCCGGGTTTTCTCGACAGACCCGTGATCACGACGATCGCCGAGCTCGATTCCAACGACTTCCTTCGAGGACGGTCCATGCGCGCGTTCCTGCTCGTGATCACGCTCGCTGTGCCCTTCGCGCGGCCCGTTCCCAGCACCCCCGAGGCGACTCGCTCGCGGAGGCTGCAGAAAAGTTCCGCAAGGCTGACGCGGAGTGGAAAGACGCCGGACACGCCGTAAGCTGCGCACATGTCCGCCAACACATCCGACAGCCTGCACGAACGCGGGCGCAGCCTCGAAGAGGAGTTCTTCCGCCGCGACGACGAACGGCTGCTCCAGAAGCTCAGGGAGAAGCAGGCCGCGGAATCGGCGCGCGAAGCGCTTTCCAAGGCGACCGGAATCACGGATCCGGCCGTGCTCGACCGGTTGATCGCGCTGGAGGTCCGGCCCGAAATGGCGACCGCCCTGATGATCGTGCCGCTGGTCGAGGTCGCTTGGGCCGACGGGACTCTCGATGCGAAGGAGCGCGAGCTGGTCCTGGCGCAGGCGCGCACGTCGAACCTGGTGGCCGGTTCGCCCGAGCTCGCGCTGCTCGAGTCGTGGTTGAAGCAGCGTCCCGGGCCGAAGCTGCTCGCGGCCTGGACGCTCACGATCCAGGGCCTGGTCCAGAAGATGGGACCGGCCGAGATCGCGAAGCTCAAGTCGGGGCTGCTCGACCGCGCGCGAGGCGTGGCGAAGGCCAGTGGCGGCGTGCTCGGGATCGGCAAGGTGTCGAGCCAGGAAGAGGCGATGCTGACCAGGCTCGGGTCCGCCTTCCCGCCGACGAAGTGACGGATCGGGTGCGCGCGCTGCGCGCGCCGTGAACTGCAAGTGCTGCGGCCGGCGATCCGGAATGCCGGCCGTCGCGTCGCGCGAAACGGGGTTCGCAGCGACGCTGGGCTCGCTTTCATGTCGTCGCCGCTCCCGATCGGCGCCGGGATGTAGCCGAATGCGGAGGGCGAGCTGCTGTTGGAGCTTGGCCCGGGACCGCCTCGGACCGGCACGACGCCCAGCGATACACTGCAGAGCGCGTTGCGAGCCTGAACGAAACAGCGCCTCTGCTTGCCTGAAAGAGCGCGTCATTCCGCCCTGCTTCCACGCGATCACGACTCGGACATGCCCCCCGACACGCCCAGCGCGAACGAGTCGCTCGACGAGCTCGTGGTGCGCGCCCTCGGCATCCTGGAGGTCGAGGGCGAAGCCGGCTTCGAGAAGCTGATCCGCGACGACCCGACGCACGCCGAGGCGCTGCGGCGGCGCATCGGCGCGCTGCGCGCCGTCGGCCTGCTCGACGCTTCCGCCGACCGGCCACCCGAGCGGCTCGGCCCGTTCCGCCTGCTGAAGACGCTCGGCGCCGGAGGCATGGGCGTCGTCTACCTCGCCGTGCAGGAGGACCTCGGCCGCGAGGTCGCGCTCAAGATCATCCGCCCCGAGTGCCTCTACTTCCCGGGCGCGCGCAAGCGTTTCCGCCGCGAGGTCGAGATCGTCGCCAGCCTCCAGCACCCGGGCATCGTGCCGATCCACACCGTCGGTGAAGAGAACGGCATCCCCTACTTCACGATGGAGCTGTTGCGCGGCGAGTCGCTCGCCGCCGCGATCGAGCGCTTGTCGCAGCGCGACGTCACGTCGCTGACCGGAGGGGACCTCGCGCCCGACCCCGACGACGCCGGCTACCTGTTCGAGGGCTCGTGGGAGCAGGCCTGCGTGCGCGTGATCGAGCAGGTCGCGCAGGCGCTGGATCACGCGCACCAGCGCGGCGTGGTGCACCGCGACATCAAGCCGTCGAACATCCTGGTCACGTCGGACGGCATGAGCCGCGCCGTGCTGCTCGACTTCGGCCTAGCGGCCTCGAACGGCGCCGGCGAGCTGACGCGCTCGGGCGCGCAGCTCGGCTCGCTCCAGTACATGTCGCCCGAGCAGGCGCGCGGCGATTCGGAGGCGGTCGGTCCGCGCAGCGACATCTACGCGCTGGGCGCGACCCTGTACGAGCTGCTCACCCTGCACGAGGCCGTCGAGGGGCGCAGCGAGACCGAGATCCTGCGCTCGCTCGAGCTGGGCACGCCGCGCTGTCTGCGCGACCGCAATCCCAAGGCCTCGTGGGAGGTCGAGACGATCTGCCTGACCGCGATGGAGCGCGATCCCGCGCGGCGCTACGCCAGCGCGGCCGACCTGGCGCGCGACCTGGGCAACTTGCTCGCGCGTCGGCCGATCGAGGCGCGCCGCGTGGGCGTCGCGCGTCGCGTGCGGCGCTTCGTCGAGCGCAGCCCGGCGCGCGCGGCGGCCATCGTGCTGGGCGGCGCGCTGCTGGTCGGCGTCCCGCTGCTCTACGCCTGGCAGCAGCACCGCTCGTCGATCGTCGTCGCAGCGCAGCGCGACCGCGCCGAGCGCAACTTCAAGCGCGCGCTGGACGCCGTCGACCGCATGCTCTCGCGCCTGGGCCAGGTCGAGCTGCGCTTCGTGCCACGCATGGAACCCGTGCGACGCGCCGTGCTCGAGGATGCCGTGAACCTTTTGCAGGAGTTCGCCGCCGACGAGTCGACGAACCGCGAAGCCCGCGTCGAGGTCGCGAAGGCGCAGACGCGGATGGGCGAGCTGTTCTCCGACCTCGGGCGCAACGTCGAGGGCGCGCAGGCGTTCGAGCAGGCCGTCCGCGGTTTCGAGGCGATCCGCCAGGAGACGCCCGGCGATCCTGTTACGAGCCGGGCCTGGCTGGAGGCCGTGACGAGCCACGCGAACCTGCTCACGGCGAGCGGGCACGGAGCGGAAGCTCTGGCGATGCACGACCGGGTCGACGAGACGCTGGCGAGCCTGCCCGAGAACGCGAACGATCCGGCCGATCTGCGCCGGCACCAGATCCTGAACCTGCTCGGCCGCGCGCGCGCGCTGGCGGCGAGCCAACGCGGCGCTGCGGCGCCGAAGGCCATGCTCGATGCAGCGCTCCAGGCCGACGCGCTCTATCGCGAGCATCCCGACGACGACGCGGTCGTGCGACTGGCGTTCCAGTGCTGGAACGACCAGGGCACGTACCTCCTGCGCAGCACGGAGACCGGCACCGTGAACCGCGACGCGATCACGGCGCTCGAGCGCGGCCTCGAGCTGGCGCGCGAGTCGCTGCGGCGCGCCCCGGAACTCCCCGACCGGCAGGCCCAGTTCGCCGAGTCGCTCAACAACCTCGCCGGAGCGCTGCGCCGCGCCGAGGAGGTGGAGCGCGCGCAGGAGCTGTGCGAGGAGGCGCGCGTGCTCCTCGAGGACCTCGTCGCGCGCTACCCGGACACGCTCAGCAACCGGTTGATGCTGGCGACGATCGCGAACCAGATGGCGCTGACGTACGACCAGCGCAGCGTGTTCGACGTCGCCGAGAGGCTGTATCGCCGTGCGATCGAGCTTCTGACGGAGCTCGTCGGCGCCGCGCCCGACGACGCCGTGCTGTGGTGCCGGCTCGGACAGTCGACGGCGAACCTGGCCTCACCGGTCGGGCACCAGGGCGACATGGACGCGGCGATCGAGCTGGTGCACGACGCGCTCGACGCACAGCGCAAGGCGCGCGCGCTGGCGCCGGACAACGTCGAATTCCTGGCCGCCTACGTCTCCCATTGCGCGATGCTGGCCGTGATCCGGCGCGAGAAGAACGACTGGGTCGGGTCCGACGCGGCCTTCCGGCTCGCCATCGACGCCTCACCCAACGATCCGCGCGTGCGCTGGAACGCGATGCGCAACAGCGTGTACGCCGTGCAGGTCCTGCGCGCCGACCAGTCGCTCGAGCCGGACGAGCGCACGCACCAAATCGACGAGCACGTGCTGCGCGCCGTCGAGTACCTGCGCCGCTCGATCGAGCTGGGTCGCCCGGTGAAGGACAACTTGCACGAGTTCCTCGATCCCAAGCCGCTGCACGGGACCGAGCCCTTCGAGCGCTACGCGGCGGAGTGGCTGGAGAGCCGGAGGAAGTAGTCGTTCCGGCTGGAGCCCCCGCGAAAACGGGTCCATGCGCGTGGGGGCCGGTTACGCCGGCCTCCGCTCGAGGTGCCGGATCGGAGCCTCGAAGCGACCCACTCTCACGAGCCTTGCGCGAGCCTTGTCACGGCCCCCAGGCGATCTCGATTCCGTTCGAGAGGTTGAACGTCGCGTTCGTGCAGAACGCCGCGGCGTTGCGGTACCAGACCTGGTACGTGCGCATGCCGGGCGACGTGACCACGCCGCGGACGGAGACGGACGCGTCCCCCGCCGCCGGGTATTGCGACGAGCCGGCCGCGTTCAACTTCGTTCCGAGGCGCGTGACCGTGCCGCCTGCGCAACGCTTGCCGTCGCCGAACACGGCGCCGGCGCCCCCGCCCTGCTGTCCCGTGCCCTGGAAGTAGAGCGCGGACGCATTCGGCATCCCGCTCCCGCTCAGGACGACCGTGTCGTTCGCGAGGCTCGAGCTGCCCGCGGCGGTGAGGAATGCGCCGGACGGGTCGATGCTGTTCGCACAGCCGCGGCCGGGCGCGCCGTTGTTCCCGCACGGGCAGGGCGTGCCGCCGCCGTCGCCGGCGCAGAACGATCCGCACGTGCAGACCGCGCAGGGCCCGATCGTGTTCTGGAAGATGCAGCCGCCCTGCTGGCACGTGGTGAAGCAACCCGGATCAGCGTTGCCCACGATGCGCACGTAGTCACCGACCTGCGACGTGCCGAAGTCCTCGAGCAGCCAGAGGCCGCCGCTGTCGGCCTGGAAGAGGCGCTGACAGGTCACGCCCGGCACGATGGAGCCACAGCCGTCGAAAGGCATCTGCGCGTGGACCTCGCGCGAGGACGCCAGCCCGAACACGAGAAAGGCTGCGGAGATCAGCGCCGCGCGCCAGCGACAGGGTCGGGCGATCGAGAGACGTGCCATGTCAATGCCTCCGGGGTTGTCACCCCAGCCTACCCCCGTCGCGGGAGCCCGGCGAGGTGGGACGGTCGGGCTAGCCGGTCGCGGCTGCGAAGTAACGCCGCCCCTCGGGACACCGTCGTGCCGAGCGAGTTCGATCGTGACAAGCGCAGCCCGCGCGGCCACCCTGTCCGCGCATGAAGCCTTCCGTCGTCCTGGCCACCGCCATCATCGCCGATGGAGCCAAGCTCTCGCTGCGCAGGCACGACGGGCACTACCACATCCGCGTCGACGGCGAGCTGCTCATGAGCACGACCGCGACGGCGTCGGAAGCGCAGATGGCGGATCTGGCGCTCGTGCGGCCGGACGCGGCCGCGGCGAAGCACGTCCTGATCGGCGGCTTCGGGTTCGGGTTCACGCTGCGTCGCGTGCTCGAGCTCGTCGGCGAAGGCGTCCAGGTCCAGGTCGCGGAGCTCTTGCCGGAGATCGTGGCTTGGAATCGTGAGCACCTGCAGTCGGTGAACGGCCGACTCCTCGACGACCCGCGCGTCGAGATCCTGATGGAGGACGTGTTCGCCGTGCTCTCGCGAGCGCAGCCCGGGACCTACGACGCCGTGCTGCTCGACGTCGACAACGGGCCGGTCGCGTTGGTCGACCCGCGCAACCAGCGGATCTACGCCGATCCCGGCCTCAAGACTCTGTCGCGCGCGATGAAGGTCGGCGGGCGCGCAGTCTTCTGGTCGGGATCGACGGGCGAGGCGTTCCTGAAACGACTCCGGAAGGCCGGCTTCGTCGCGGATGCGATCGACGCCAAGGCGTACCCGCAAGCGCAGGTCAAGACGCACACGCTCTTCGTCGCGGACTGGAACGGCTGACCGCGCGACCTCGCCGCGGTCAGCGCTTCGGCCGCGCGAGCTTCAGGCCGGGTGGAACGTGCCAGCGCAAGCCGGCGTCCTTCCCCTCCCAGGCGAGCTCGTACTCGACGCCCGTCTCCATGCGCGTGTAGTCGGCCGGCTCGATGCGCAGGATGAAGTCGTTCAGCTTGCGATCGCTGTCGAGCACTCAGCCGAGCCCCTAGATCCGCCCGAGATACTTGCGGATCCAGCGCTGCAGCAGCGAGACCTTGTCCGGCCGCCAGATCCGGCTGCGGCCGGATCGGTGGCCGCCGCGCGCGAGCTGCGTGCCATTCAAGCGGTGCGGAACGCGCTCGCCCGTCCGCACGTCGCGCACGTCCTTCAGGCAGATCTCGCCCAGCGGCAGGTTCGAGAAGATCGGCGTGTAGTACGTGCAGTTCTCGAAGTAGTAGTGCGTCACCTGCGACATGCGCGTCGAGCCCGGTTTCGTGATCGGGCAGCCGCCGTGCACGAGGTTCGCGGCCCAGATCAGCGCGCTGCCCTTCTTGATCGTCGCGGTGCGGACAGGCAGATCATGCAGGTGCACGAGGGCTTCCAGGTACTGCTCGTACTGCGCGTAGGAGTCGCCCAGCTTGCGCGTGTCCTCCTCGGCCCACAGGCCGAGCGACTCGAGCTCGATCGCGCTGAAGCGGTGACTGCCGGGCACGTAGCGCAGCGGCCCGTTCTCGTGCGTCGCGTCCTCGAGCGCAACCCACACGCCGCACATGAAGCCGGCCGGGATGCTCGAGAAGTGCATCGCGTCGGAGTGCAGCGACTGTTGCGTCCCCGGCAGGAAGTTGAGCGTCTGGAACGGGATCGGCTCGCGACCGTAGAGGAATCGCAGGACTTCCAGGATCTTCTCGTCGCCCGCGAGCGCGCGCACCGGCTCGGACACGAACCAGGCGTCCTGCTTGCGCGTCGGGTCGCGGCTCAGAAGTTCGCGCACGTAGCGCGAGGCGCCCTCGAAGCGCGCATTCGGCGCGAACAGGCGCGGGTACTCGGCCACGACCGCGTCGATGCGCGCCGGGTCGATCACGTTCTCGAGGATCAGGTAGCCGTCGTCGCGGAAACGCCGCGCCAGCTCGCGCGCGCTGGCGTCGGGCGCGCGCGCCGCGAGCAGGGGCTCGAAGAACGGCGACTCGATCCACGGCACGTTCATCGCGCCTGGATCCTCGTAGTAGCGGCGCCAGCCGTCGGGGCTCGAGGTGCTGTTCAACCGCGGGAGTGTAGCGGACTTGCATTCCAGCGGGGACGTGCGTGCAATCGCAGTGCCTTCGCCGAAGGAGCACATGCTCGCGCTCATCCTGGTCGACTCGCTGGTTCTGGCGCTCGGCGTCGCGAGCATTCCGTCCGCGCAGACGGCCGAGGTCGTCAGCGGGACGCTGGCCACGACGCTCGACGACTACCTCACGCGCTGCACGGCCTACGGTTTTTCGGGCACGGTCCTGATCGATTCGGGCGGCGAGGTCATCCTGCTCAAGGGCTACGGGCTGGCCGAGCGCGAGCCGCGGCGGGTCAACGGGCCGGACACGATCTTCGACATCGGCTCGCTGACGAAACAATTCACGGCGACCGCCATCCTGCGCCTCGAGCAGGACGGCAAGCTTGCGACGGCCGACCCGCTCTCGAAATTCTTCAAGCCGGTGCCGGCCGACAAGGCCAAGATCCAGCTCCACCACCTGCTCACGCACACGTCGGGCCTGCCGCGCGCGATCGAGAATGTCGGCTCGACGATGGACGATCGCGCGGCGATGGTCGCGGCCGTGCTCGGCGCGCCGCTCGAGGCGAAGCCGGGCGAGAAGTTCAGCTACTCGAACGTGGGCTACGACCTGCTCGGCGCGGTGGTCGAGATCGCGGCCGATGCGCGCTTCGAGGACTACCTGCACGAGGAGCTGTTCGGGCCGGCGCGGATGACGGCCACCGGCTTCCGCAAGGACGGGCGGCTCCGGCCGGCGGCGGCGGCACGCGGCTACCGCGCTCCGTGGCAGCCCGGGCTCCCGGGCTCGACGATCCAGGCCGAGAGCGAGCGCCGCTGGGATCCGTCGCTGGCCACCGAGGGCTGGTACTCGTGGGGCTTGCGCGGAGCCGGCGGTGTCCTCACGACGGTCTCGGACCTGCGGCGCTGGCAACACGCGCTCGACGGCGACTCGATCCTGAAAGAGCCGGCCAAGGAAAAGCTCTTCACGCCGTTCCGCGGGAACTATGCGTACGGCTGGTACGTGCTGAAGACGGACCGCGGGAGCCCGTGGATCGAGCACGGCGGCTCGACGGACAACGGCTTCGACTGCAAGTTCACGCGCTTTCCCGAGCAGAAGGCGCTGCTCGTCGTGCTGGGCAACGTGCTCGGCGGCAGCCTGCCGTGGGTGAACCTCAATCTGGGCAAGATCGTGCGCGGCGAGGATGTGACCTGGCCGCCGCCGGTCGGGAAGCCCGACAGCGAGCGCATGCAGTCGATCGAGGGTGCCTGGGACGCCCCCGGCGATGCGCGGTTCCAGGTCTCCGTGCAGGACGAGCACGTGGTGCTCGAGGCGTCGAACGAGGCGGCGCTCGAATGGCTGCTGCCGCCCTCCTCGCCTCGAGCCGGCGCGCTGCTCAAGAGGACGGCGAGGATCGCCAAGGACCTCGAGAAGAACGACTTCAAGTCGCTGCACGCGGCCGAGGATCGGGCGCGGCCTCTGTCCTTCTTCGACGACTGGTGGCCCGGGCTCGAGGACCAGCTCGGCCAGCGCGGCAAGATCGCCGTGATCGGCATCGCCAGCGATCCACGACAGGGCGATGCGAGCCTGATCCGCGTCGATTTCGCGAAGGGCGCCGAGATCCTGAAGCTGGCCTGGAGCGGCGACACGCTGGTCGGCGTGACGATCGGCCCGCCGTATCCGTCGCGCCGCGTGCTGCAGGCGACGGCCGAGAACGCCTGGACGGAGTTCGACCTGATCGGGTCGAAAGTGCTGGTCGATCTGCGCTCGCCCGCGGGCGATCCCAAGATGGCGGGCAAGCTCGAGCTGGCCGCGAACGGGAAGGCGCTGACGCTCACGAAGCGCAAGGAGCGCTGAGGTCGGGCGGGCGGCTCGGCGCCCTCACGCCAACAAGACCGTCCACGGATCAGCGCGTCTTTGGCCGCACGACGAGCGTGAGCGTCTCGCTGCCGACCTCCACCTCGCGGTCGACGATCGCGTGCCCCTCGAACATCGCGGTCAGCCGGTAGCGACCGGGCGCGATCCGCGCGAGGTGCATCGTCGTGCGTGCTGCGTCGGGTGCGAATCGGGGAGAACGATTCCGTGTACCGTACGGCGAATGGACCTCTCCCCCGACGATCTGGCCCCGCGCGACCGCTACAAGCTGCTCATCGGCTGCATCGTGCCGCGGCCGATCGCGTTCGTGTCGACGATCTCGCTCGACGGCCGCACGAATCTGGCGCCCTTCTCGTTCTTCAATGGCGTCGGCTCCGACCCGATGACGCTCCTGTTCTGCCCGGCGAACCGTGTCGACGGCGGGGAGAAGGACACGCTGCGCAATTGCAAGCCGCGCATGGAGGGCGGCACGGGTGAGTTCGTCGTGTGCGCGGCGGTCGAAGGCTACGCGCGGGAAGTCGCGTTGGCGGCCGAGCCCCTGCCTTTCGGTGAGAGCGAGTTCGAGTTGACGGGCCTCGACACGGCGTCGAGCCGACGCGTGCGCGCGCCGCGCGTGGCGCGCTCGCCGTGGGCGTTCGAGTGCCAGACGTTGCAGGTCGTGCGCACGAACCCCGGTGCACCGTTGGGCGGCAACGTCGTGATCGGGCGGGTCGTGCACGTCCACCTGGACGACGCGCTCATCGACGAGCGGCTCCACGTCGATCCCGAGCGCCTGCGCGCGGTCGGGCGAATGGGTGGCATCGGCTATGTGACGACGCGCGACCGTTACGAGATGCCCCTCGGTCTCGCGGCACTCGAGCGCGAGCGCCCGTTCGAGCGCGAGTGAGCCCAACCCTTCGCACTCGCCGCAATCTGCGGGAGAAGGTGTCTGACACCCTTGTCCACCGTGCGCGCTCGAGGGAACGTGGGGAGAAGGTGTCTGACACCCGCGTCCACCTCGGTCGGTAGGATGCTGGCATGATCCTCGCGCCCATCGTCCTCGGTTTGTCACTCCTCGAACCACTCGGGCCGCTCGAGCCGTTCCAGTCGACGCGACAGCGAGCGGTGGTCGAGTCCAAGGCTCTCTCGTGGAGCTTCCTGGAGGTCCACGCGCAGCACCGCAGCGTGGACGCGATCGACGAGGACTTGAAGGGGTTCGGAGCGCGCGGCGGCTTCGACCTCTCCGACGGCTGGTTCCTGCGCGGCGGCGCCGACTTCCTCTCGGACGATCAGGACCTCACGCGCTTCGACCTGGGCGCGGGGCACCACGTCGAGATCCAGACGGACACCCAGGTGTACGCGTCCGTGTCGTGGGTGCACTTGGATCTGGACGACGCCGGAGCGGCCGACTCCGACGACAACGGCTGGCGCGCCGAGGTCGGCATGCGCTCCCTCCTCGACAAGCGCCTCGAGGGCGAAGCGCGCGTCGGCTACGAGGACGTGAGCGACGACGGCTTCATCTACGGCGTGGACGTGCGCTGGTGGTGGACGTCGAACCTCGCGCTGGGCATCGGTTACGAGCGCGAAATCGACGACGACGTGATCACCCTGGCCCTGCGCTACGCCTTCTGAGCTACTACTTCCGAAAGTCTGCGCGCGCAGCGCAGATTCTTTCGGATGTCGTAGCTCCGGCGCCGGAGGCGCCGCGCCGCCCGTCAGGCGGCGAGGAGGGGGAGGCCGCGTGTCGCGGCCGA